>ERZ773107.3533-NODE-3533-length-9968-cov-3.555634_pt1 | contig 9968 bp, 7 predicted proteins | sample MGYA00580571_ERZ773107 | MGnify/ENA primary metagenome ERZ773107 (study PRJEB29015, sample SAMEA2737843) | human gut metagenome | biome: human gut; feature: human-associated habitat; material: faeces | place: China | collected 2012 ... | reverse complement strand
TATTGCATTACCTGCGTATGAAGAAAAATTTGATGGTAAGCCATGTGACAAGGTGATTCCGGCAACATTATCAAAAAATATATTACAAAAACTGCTGCGTGAGCAGTTGGGATTTAATGGATTAATTACAACAGATGCTACACCAATGGTGGGATTTACTTGTGCAGAAGAACGCCAAAAAGCGGTTCCTATGGCAATTGAAAACGGATGTGATATGTTCCTTTTTAATAAAGACTTTGAGGAAGACATTATTTTTATGTCAGAAGGAGTTAAAAACGGTTTGTTATCAGAACAGCGTTTAGAAGAAGCAGTGAAGCGTATTCTTGCCACAAAAGCAGCATTGAAGTTACATATAAAGCAGCAAAACAAAACACTGGTACCACCAAAAGAAGCGTTGGCTGTTTTAAAATGTGAAAAGCATGATACCTGGGCAAAAAAGTGTGCAGATGAAGGGGTAACATTGGTAAAAGATACGCAGAAATTACTTCCAATTTCTGCAGATAAGCAGAAACGTATTTTGTTAGAAATAATGGGTGATTTTCAGTCGAACGAGCGTGTATGTACTTACTTTAAAACATTATTGGAAAACGAAGGATTTGAGGTATTTGTTTATGAAAAGGAAGAACTTGGAAGAGGTGAGGGAAAACTATTTGATACCGTAGGAGAATTTAAAGACAAATATGACATGGTTATCTATATTGGTAATATCGAGACTGTTTCCAATAAGACGGTTGCAAGATTGGACTGGCATACCTTATTTGGATTAGGAAATAATATGCCATGGTTTGTGCATGAAGTTCCAACTATGTTTATCAGTGTAGGAAATCCATATCATTTAATGGATGTTCCAATGATCAAGACATTTATCAATGGTTATTGTAATTCAGAGTATGTAATTAAGGCAATTGTGGAAAAAGTGATAGGAAAGAGCAAATTTAAAGGCGTAAGTCCAATAGATCCTTTCTGTGGAAAATGGGATACAAAATTTTAAAAGTATTTAGTTGAAATAGAGAGAATAATCACATGATTGTTATCAGATTAAGTATGGGTTTGTAGGAGCACCGCTCCTATGTAACACTTTATGTGAAAATGAGAACTTGACCTTTGGAGAATTTAAGTCTATGACTTTTATGGGATTCAATACTCAAATCATTGAACACGTAACGGAACAGATTTTTTAAATAAAAAGATGGTAAGATAAATATACAATTTACCCAAAAACAGGTTTGGAAAGAAGAAGATAAGATATGGGAATAAAAGCAGTAATTTTTGATTTAGATGGAGTGATTGTTTTTACGGATAAATTTCATTATCAGGCATGGAAAAAAATGGCTGATACTATGGGTATCTATTTTGATGAAAAAATTAATAACCGCCTTCGTGGTGTTAGCCGTATGGATAGTTTGGAAATCATTTTAGAAAGATATGAGGGAAAGCCACTTTCAGAGAAAAAAAAGCAGGAATTAGCGGAACAAAAGAATGCTACATATCGTGAATTATTAAAGACTATGACACCTGGAGATGTAACGTCAGAAGTTCGTGAGACACTAGCAGAAATTCGCCGTAGAGGATATGGAATTGCATTGGGATCATCCAGTAAGAATGCAAAATTTATTTTAGAAAGAGTACATCTATTAGACGCTTTTGACAAGATTTCAGATGGCAATAATATTACCAAATCGAAGCCGGATCCAGAAGTATTTTTAAAGGGTGCTGAGTATCTTTCTGAAAGACCTCAGGATTGCTTGATAGTTGAAGATGCAGAGGCAGGAATTGATGCAGGTATTGCAGGTGGTATGAAAACGGCAGCGATTGGTGATGCAGTAAAATGTGGAAAAGCAGATTATACACTTGATAAATTTAGTGATTTACTTAAAATTTTGAAATAATAGAAAGAATTGAAAAGCCACTTTCGCGGCTTCTCTTAATTCTTTGGTTTTCGAATACTCTCTGGCCGCTTTTCTGACCATGGAACCAGATCTGGAGTTCCTTTAATGCATGAAAAAATTGATTTTTGGTATGGTCATTTGGTTTATCATAAAGTCAGCACCTTTCTTTTGCGTTTTGTTGTTGTGGTGACTTCATTATACCAGGGATCAGGTGCTTTTTTATGTCAATACACGAATTTATTCAATTATTTTGTTTGAAAATCAAGTGTTTACACCAGATTTACTGGTGGGAAAGTTGAGCAACAAATTTTTTAAGATATTAATGGATCGTAAAATGAAGAAAAAAGATATTTGCGAGTTGACAGGAATCGGCACCAGTACCATGGCAAAGGATGAGAATGTTTCCTTAGATGTGTTGGTGAGAATATGCCGGGCATTAAATTGTACGATGGATGATATCTTGGATATCATTCCAGCAGAAAATGAACAATATTTTGGAAAGCTGCGATAAATGAATAGACGGGAATATGAGGTTAAGGAACCAGAAAGAAAATATAAGATTGAAATATTATGTTTCGTTTTCTGGGGGGAATAATATGGCAGAAGATAGGCTATTTTCCAGTGTCAAAGAATGTTGAGTACAAGTTTACTTTACCAGAAGCTATCTACTACTAGTTAACGGTTTTGGGATTCCGAACAAGTATTGAAATCATACGGAGGATAAAAACAGCATGAAAACAAGATTTCGATTAAGAAAATTAATGAAGACTTCGACATTTCGACTGATATTGATTGTAATATTAGTTGTTATTCCATTTAATATACTGACAATTACCTTGAGTAATACGGTTGTCAATGAAGTGGAAAATCAGATTTCTCAGGAAAATCAAAGTGCATTAGAACTTTATATGAGCCAGATAGATGATGCGATGGGGAGAATTTCTACGAAAATTCATTATGAGACCAGAAATAATATCAATTTTGGACGTTTGAACACAAAAGAGATTACAACAGCTAAAGAGTATTATACTCAACTTCAATCAGTGGTATTTTTACAAAACGATTATGAAGATATTCTTATGGATAATATGTGGATTACTGGCATTTATTCCATTTTTCCTGAGAAAAAAATAAATATTGTGAAAGCAGATTCGGTACCATACAAAGCAGAATTGACGGAATATATTCAGAGTCAGATAGATAGCAAAGAAGTGCCATTGATTGGAACATGGAAGATAATTCAATTTAGTGATACAACATTGTTGATTTTGATGTCGAATTATAAAAATGCTTACTATGGAGCATGGATCGATTTAAATGAACTTGCGAATACACTGAATCTAAAGGATAGCAATGATGGTAATATAAAAGTGCTTACAGATGATTCAGGGAATGTATTATATACAAATAAAAACGGTTTAGAGAAGATTGACCTAAATAATATTTCAAGACGATATGATGGGGTTAATTACGTATTAGTAAAAGCACAGGCAAATTATGTAAATCTAGAACTTGTACAGATTATGCCGAAAAGTCAAATTACAAAGACACTGCCATTAATGATACAAATCCTGCAAGTTGCATCCATTGTGGCATTAGGGATTCTTCCCATTATTATGTTCTCTATGCAGAAGTGGATTGTTCATCCAATTAATAGTTTGTCAAGAGCAATGGAAAAAATTGAAGCAGGAGACATGGAGGTTCGTGTTAAAGAAGAAAAATCTGGAAGTGAATTTGAGCAGATTAACCGAAACTTTAATCATATGATGGACGAGGTGTCAAAGTTAAAGATAGATGTATATGAAGAAAAATTAGAAAAGCAACAGATAAAGATGCGATTTTTGAGCCAGCAAATTCAACCGCATTTTATTCTAAATGCAATGAATATATTGTATAGCTATGAAAAAGAAGAATATCCACTGATTCATAAAATGATACTTTGCCTATCAAAATATTTTCGTTATGTTGTAAATGCAAATACAGATTTTGTGGAATTGTCTCAGGAAATGAATCATATCAAAAATTATTTTGAAATTCAGCAGGCAAGATATCCAGATAATTTTTTCGCAATGGTAGAATATGATGAGGAAGTAGGGGATTGTCTGGTGCCACCATTATTAGTTCAGAACTTTGCAGAAAATGCAATAAAACATTCTTTGAAAATAGAAAATAGCATTGATATCATTGTAATTGCACAAAAGACAGAAGACAATTGTATTAGAATCCGATTATCGGATACTGGAGAGGGGATTAGTGATGAATTACTTCAGAAGGTAGAACTGTTTCGAAAAACGAGGCAGCAACAAGAAGGACTTGGTGTTGGAATTCAAAATGCAATTGAACGATTGGACATTTTATATAATGGATCGTCACAGTTTAAGATAACGAAAGAAAAACCGCATGGTACAAGAGTAGAAATTGTTGTGCCAATGATTCATAATAATGGAGAAGAACGAAGAAAGTTGGAGGATATCTGATGTTGCACATAATTTTAGTAGACGATGAAGTTGTATCAGTCAATGCATTAAAAAGAAGAGTAGATTGGAAATTATATGGAGTAGATGAAGTGTTTACTGCAAATTCCATGCATCAAGCCCAGGAGATTTTTAAAAAGGAAAAAATAGATTTTATGATTTGCGATATTGAGATGCCACAAGGTAGCGGCCTTGATTTATTTGAATGGGTCAAGATGTATTATCCAGAAGTGGAATGTATCTATGTGAGCTGCCATCCAGAATTTGAATATATCAGAAGAGCATTGCAGTTAGGAAGTGCTGATTATATTTTAAAACCCATTGATTATGAGGAATTAAATCAAATATTGACTCAAGTGGTAGAGCGAAGGAATAAAAAGCCGGAATTAGAACAAATCCCAGAACAGATTATTCATGACTTGGTTAAAAAAGAAGCGCAGGAAAAACAGGATGATGTAATACATCAGGCAAAGCATTATATTTTAAAGCACATTCAGGAAAATATCTATGTAGAGGAAATTGCGGATGAAGTACATTTGAATGCACAATATTTAATGCGTTTATTTCGAAAAGAGACTGGTTTTTCTATTTTGGAATACATTACGGAAGAGCGAATCAAGCTTGCAAAAGAGTTACTGATTCAGACTGATTATCCGATTAACCGAGTTGCAGATAATGTTGGATATGGAAATTATTCCTATTTTACCAAAATATTTAAGAAGAACGTTGGACAGGCACCTGCGGCTTTTCGAAGTGAACGAAAAAATAATATAGAAGAATATAAATAAGAACAGTAGCGTTAGAAAGAACATGAAAAATGTACTTTTTAACGCTACATTTCATTTGGCTACAAGAAATATGTTAAAGTGACGGAAAATAGAATAGAAATATAATGAATAATGGTTAATAGTCATAATCGTGTTAAAAGTATGACATAATCGTGCTATAAAAGTGCTAATAAAATTGTTAGGATATATACATGAAGTCGGTACGGTTTTAAGTGAAGAAAGAAGGAAAACGTGACAATAGTGTCAAACCGACATCGGAAAGAAAAGGAGAGAAGAATATGAAGAAAAAAGTATTGAGCATGTTTTTGACAATGACAATGGTTGCCGGACTTATTGCAGGATGCGGTGGTTCAGATGAGAAAACTGCAGGGGATAAGGCGGCAACAGTAGGAACTGAAACTGCTTCTGGAGCAGAAGAAGGAACCAAAGAAGCAGTCATCGATTTTGATGAAGATCCTTATCAGGTTGATATTCAGTTTACAGGATTATTCGAAGAGAACAATGATATTGAAAAAGTGGAAGAAGCACTTAATGCAATTACATTAGAAAAAATTAATTGTACCGTACATATTGTACCAACCTTTATTGGAGATCTTCCAAACAATACATCCCTTGCAGTCGCAGGTGGAGAAAAAATTGATATTGTAAATGTTGGACTTACACAGCAAATGGGTGCCATGGTTCCGGATGGTTTGTTACTTCCATTAGATGACTTATTAGCAGAACGTGGTCAGGCAGCACTTGCAGCGACAGAAGGTGTTGCACAAGCACAGAAAATAAATGGCGTTACCTATGCATTATCAGGATATATTTATCCGGCTATAGCAGCAGGTTTTGTTTATAACAAAACAATGGCTGATGAATACGGTATTGATATGCATGATGGAATGACAATGGAAGATCTTTCATCCGCAGCTGAAATTTTAAAAGAGCACGATGTTGCACTTACAACTTTTGGTAATTCTGGTCAGCTAAATTATAAATTCTGGCATTCGATGGACAGCTTTGGCGATTCGGCTGCATATGGCGCAATTTTGGATCCGGCTAATAGCACTACTATTGAAAATGTATATGCATCTGAAGAATTTTTAGAGTTTGCAAAGATGATTAAAGAATGGAATGAAGCAGGATATCTTCCAAAAGAACAGTTAACAGATACTACTTCAGTACAGGAATACTTTGGACAGCAGAAAGTTTTTGGAACAGCTACTTCCTATACACCGAATGCAATTGCAGCTTGGATTAACCCTAATTTTGAAGCAGGTATTGTTAAGATGTCAGATGGACTTATCAGCACGTCATCTGTAAGAGAATTTATGTTAGGTATTGCATCTACTTGTGAAAGACCTGACAAAGCAATGGATTTATTGAATTTAATATATTCTGATGCAGAAGTTGCAAATCTTCTTCAGTATGGAGTAGAGGGACTTGATTATGTAGCAGTTGAAGGAACAGAAAATGTTATTACAGTTGAAGGAACAGAAAATGCAGAACATAATGGTTATTATACAGGATTTTGCCGTTTTGGTGATGATATGAACCATAAGATTCAAGCTCCATTAACAGATACATATTATGATGATTTGAAAACATTTAATGATACTGCAAAGATCTCGAAAGTATTTGGTTACAGCTTTGATGCATCTGATTATTCTGCTGAAGCAGGTGCAATTGCATCTGTATTAGCTGAAAAGCTTCCAATGATCAACTCAGGGGATGTAGAAGACGTTGATGTAGCAGTAGAAGAACTTGTAAGTGCACTTCAGACAGCTGGTATTGATGATATTATCGCAGCAAATCAGAAACAGTTAGATGCTTATCTTGCACAGTAAAGGATAAACAGTTATTTAAGAACAATGAATTGATAGAAAGTAAGGAGAATTAGGTTGTCACATAAATAGTTACCTTCGAAAATGTTTGGTGACGACCTAATTCTTTTTAAAAGAAAAGAGGAAAAAATGAAGCAGACAAAAATAAAAAAGAGTAAAAAAAATATGTTTGTTCATTGGCTCCCATTTTACCTGATGGGGCTTCCAGGATTGGTATATTTATTTATCAATAATTACATGCCATTAGCTGGATTACAGATTGCATTTAAGAATTTCAACTATGCAAAGGGTATGTGGGGAAGTTCTTGGGCAGGATTCAAGAATTTTAAATTCTTATTCAAGAGTGGAGACGCATTCATAATGATTCGTAACACCTTGTGTTATAACATTGTGTGGATTTGCTTGGGAATCGTCGTTGGTGTTGGCTCTGCAATTTTAATCAATGAAGTAGTTAGTAAGAAAGCAAAAAAAGTTTATCAGACAACAATTTTATTGCCATATTTAATGTCCATGGTTATCATTGCGTACCTTGTTTATGCCTACCTGTCACCTACATCCGGATTATTAACAAAAGCAATTGAAGCAATTACTGGAAATGCACCGGCATTTTATCAGGAAAATAAATGGTGGCCATTCATTCTTACTTTTGTAAATCAGTGGAGAGGTATTGGATTTGGTATGATTTTATACCTGTCAAGTTTACTAGGAATTGATAATTCGTTTTATGAAGCAGCTGAGTTAGACGGGGCATCAAAATGGCAGCAAATTAAATTGATTACAATTCCTTTATTGAAACCAACTATTGTAATGCTGTTGATTTTAAATATGGGTCAGATTTTCCGTTCTGATTTTGGATTATTCTATCAGGTTCCTATGATGCAGGGTGCATTATCTGCAAGTACACAGACGATTGATACTTATGTATACCGTGCATTGTTACAATTAAATGATGTGGGTATGTCATCAGCAGCAAGTTTTGTTCAGTCAGTCGTTGGATTTATTTTTGTTGTTGCAGCAAACAAAATCGTAACTAAGATTGATAAAAGCAGTGCGTTATTCTAAAGGAGGATGAAAAAATGAGATCAAGTAGTAAAAAAAGATGGTCAATTGCAGCCAATATTATACTTTCTATCTGTTCCTTTTTAGCAATAATGCCTTTTTTGCTTCTTATAATTGCATCATTAACAGATGATACCGTTGCGATGACAGATGGATATTCTTATTTCCCGGCTAAATGGTCTTTAAGTGCATATGAATATATTGCAAATCAGGCAGAAATGATTGGCCGGGCATACTTTATGACAATCATTGTGACAGTCATTGGAACAAGTATAGGTGTTGTTATTACATCCATGCTTGCATATATGCTGGCACAGAAGAAACTGCCGGGAAGAAAAATACTCAATTTTATCGTAGTGTTTACGATGTTATTTAATGGTGGATTAGTACCGACCTATATTATGTACGTAAAGACGCTTCATATAAAAGACACGATTTGGGGATTGATTTTTCCAGGATTACTGATGAGTGGGTTTATGGTAATGTTGGTTCGTAATTATTTTGAAAATAGTATTCCTGAGGAACTATATGAAGCAGCTCGTATCGATGGAGCAAGTGAGTTTTATAACTTCTTTCATATTGCACTTCCACTTTCCGTTCCGATTCTTGCAACAGTCGGCTTGATGAGTGGTATTAGTTACTGGAATGATTGGCAGAATGGTTTATATTATTTGAGTAATAAGAGTAAAAATTTGTATACGATTCAGAATATTTTAAATAATATTAATGAAAATGTTGCTTATTTGGCATCAAATGCACAAGCAGGTGTAAGCCTTTCAGATATACCTACGACAACGGTTCGTATGGCAATTGCTGTAGTTGGAATTTTGCCAATTATAATTGTATATCCTTTCTTCCAGAAGTACTTTGCAAAAGGACTTACGATGGGAGCCGTAAAAGGTTAATATAGTAAGTTGAGTATCAAAATATATGTTTTATTTGGCACAAAAGCCGGGACATCTAAAAAAAGAATCGCTTGGCGGTTCTTTTTTAGAATAAATATACAGATAACAGGGAGGTAAGTATGAAATTAGTAACAACAAAGAATGGAAAAATAGAAGGTATACAAGAAGAAGGTTATTCTGTTTTTAAAGGAATTCCATATGCAAAAGCTCCGATTGGTGAATTGCGCTGGAAAGCACCACAGCCATTAGATAACTGGGATGGAGTGCTTAAGGCAGATTGTTTTAAAGCTAAAAGCATGCAGGAAGTTCATGAGGATCCTTTTTATGATAAAGAGTTTTACGATGATCCTTCTTTTTCGGTGAACATTAGTGAGGATAGTCTGTACTTAAATATTTGGACTCCGGCAGATAAAGCAGAGGAAAAATTGCCGGTTGCTTTTTGGATTCATGGTGGAGCTTTTATGGGTGGCTATGGAAGCGAGAAGGAATTTGATGGAGAAGCACTTTGTAAAAAAGGGGTAATCTTAGTTACTATCAATTATCGTGTGAATATATTTGGATTTTTAGCACATCCATGGCTTTCTGCAGAAAATGAAAAAGGAATTTCAGGAAATTACGGAACGTTAGACCAGTTGATGGCTTTAAAGTGGGTATATGATAATATTGAAAATTTTGGCGGAGATAAGGAAAATATTACAGTTTTTGGACAATCAGCAGGTGCAATGAGTGTACAGACATTGATTTCTTCTGATCTTTCGGAGAATATGATAAAAAGAGCAATTATGCAGAGTGGCGGTAGTTATGGAAAAGGATTGCATCGTGATTTGCCTTTATCTGATGCAATGAAGTTTGGTGAACGATTTGTAGCGGCAACAGGAGCAGAATCGCTGGAAGAGTTGCGAGCCATGTCTTCAGAACAATTGAACGCTGCAATTGGACCTTTCCTTGGGGAGATGTTCAGCGTAGGAGAAGGATTAGTATTGATTCCTAATATTGATGGATACGTATTAAAAGATGGCTATTA
>ERZ773107.3527-NODE-3527-length-9985-cov-19.747533_pt1 | contig 9985 bp, 6 predicted proteins | sample MGYA00580571_ERZ773107 | MGnify/ENA primary metagenome ERZ773107 (study PRJEB29015, sample SAMEA2737843) | human gut metagenome | biome: human gut; feature: human-associated habitat; material: faeces | place: China | collected 2012 ... | reverse complement strand
CCCAGCCCTTCGGCTGCCTGCCCAACCACATCGTGGGCAAGGGCATGGTGAACAAGATCCGTGCGCTGTACCCCAGCGCCAACATCACCCCCATCGACTACGACCCCAGCGCCACCCGGGTCAATCAGGAAAACCGCATCAAGCTGATGCTGGCTGTGGCCAAGGAGCGGCTGAACGCCCCCGCAGAAGCCCAGCCGCTTACGGCAGAGCAGCTCGCAGGCGGCGCCCCTCAGGTTGGCGCTACCGTGTAATAGCGGCAAAATACAACGCAAAAGGCTGCTGTACAGTTTTGTGCAGCAGCCTTTTTGGCAAGTAGACGATTTGAAATGGCCTCCGCGCTGCTATGGCCATCTTCAGCGGAAAGCTTATTTATATTTCGCGTTTGTCGCGGCCTGTGGGCCGCTCCAAACGCATCTTCACGAGAAGGGTCGCAATGGAAAGCGGCATCTGAAAACCGCAGGAGTGCCCATTTGAAGGAAAGGAACCGCTATGGAAAAGCCCGCAGCTGCCTGTTATCATCTGCCCGGCCTGTTCGAGTTTTACGAGCTGTACCGCCGTTTTTTGCCGCTGTACCGGGAGCACCGGGAATATTTTTACGACTGGTGCACCATCGGCTCTATCTACGGCGCACCGGCGGGCTGTATCTGGGGCGGAGGACGCATCTCCTGCGGCGGAGCAGCGACGCGCGAGGTGCTGGCGCTGCTGCGGGAATACGGCATCTCCGGGCGGCTGACCTTCAGTAACTCCCTGCTGCGGGCTGAGCACCTTGCTGACCCGCAGTGCAACGCCCTGTGTGAGCAGTTTGCAAAAAGCGGCAGTGTGCCAAACGGTGTGATCGTCCATTCTGATTTGCTGGCGGACTATCTGCAACAGCGTTGGCCGGAGTTGTATCTGGTGTCCTCCACCACCAAAGTGCTCACGGAGTTTGCGGAGCTGCGGCAGGAACTGGAAAAGCCGCAGTTCCGGTATGTGGTGCCGGATTTCCGGCTGAACCCGGCACTGGAGCAGCTGCGCACCCTGCCGCCGGAGCAAAAAGCCAAGATAGAGTTTTTGTGCAACGAGTGCTGCTGGTTCGGCTGCACCGAGCGCAAGCGCTGCTATGAGACAGTCAGCCGTCAGAATCTGGGCGAGAACTGCCCGGACCACCGCTGCACTGCCCCGGATGCCGCCGAGGGCTACCGCTTTTCCAAGGCGATGCGCAGTCCCGGATTTATTGGGGTGGAGGACATCCGGCAGCGGTACCTGCCCGCAGGCTTTTCCCAGTTCAAGATAGAGGGCAGGGGGCTTGGCAGCGCACTGGTGCTGGAATTTCTGCTTTACTATATGACAAAGCCGGAATACCAGCTGCAGGTGCGGGAGGCAATCTATCTGGACAATATGCTGGATCTTTTTTAAGAAAATTGCACCGGGCAGACCATTTTCTGTCCGGTGCTGTTTTTTGCCTGCGGGATTTGTACCGGAAAACTTTCTTTTCCCGGCAAAGCGTGCTACAATAAACAGGAAATTATTTTTAAAAGCTGTTTTTGGAAATGGTGTGCAGTACTTAGGAAAACGGCTTATAGGAGCAGTGCATGGAAACAACGCAAAAACAGATCGTACTGGGCATTCTGGCCCATGTGGACTCCGGCAAGACCACCCTCTCCGAGGCCATGCTCTACCGCGCAGGTGCCATCCGCAAGCTGGGGCGGGTGGACCACGGAGACACCTTTCTGGACACCGACAGCTTGGAAAAAGCGCGCGGCATCACCATCTTTTCCAAGCAGGCGCTGCTTACGGCGGGCAATACCGCCATCACCCTGCTGGACACCCCCGGCCATGTGGATTTTTCCACCGAGACGGAGCGCACCTTGCAGGTGCTGGACTATGCCGTGCTGGTGGTCAGCGGAACGGATGGCGTGCAAAGCCACACCGAAACGCTGTGGCGGCTGCTGCGGCGCTACCATGTGCCCACCTTTGTGTTCGTGAACAAGATGGACCTGCCCGGCATGACCCGGGAGCAGCTGCTTACCCAGCTGAACCGCCGCCTTGGCGAGGGTTTTGTGGATTTTGGCGCAGAGCCTGCCGCCCGCAACGAAGCACTGGCGCTGTGCGATGAGCAGCTGATGGAAAAAATGCTGGACGCGGGAACCCTGACCGATGCAGACATTATCCCCGCAGTTGCACGGCGGCACGTTTTTCCGTGCTGGTTCGGGGCGGCGCTGCGGCTGGACGGGGTGGATGCACTTCTGGAGGGGCTTGACCGCTACACCCGCCCCGCCCCGACGCTGCACGCCTTTGGTGCAAGGGTGTTCAAGGTATCGCAGGACGAGCAGGGCACCCGCCTGACATGGCTGCGGGTCACCGGCGGGGAGCTGAAGGTAAAGGCTCTGCTCTCCGGCGAAACGGACGGCGAGCCGTGGGCAGAAAAGGCGAACCAGCTGCGGCTGTATTCCGGCGCAAAATATACCCTGACCGAGGCCATCGGCCCGGGACAGGTGTGCGCTGTGACCGGCCTGACCCATGCAAAGCCCGGCGCCGGGCTTGGGGCAGAGCGGGACAGCGATGTGCCGGTGCTGGAGCCGGTGCTCAGCTATCAGGTGCTGCTGCCGGAGGGTGCGGATGTGCACGCCGCGCTGGGCAAGCTGCACCGGCTGGAAGAGGAAGAGCCCCAGCTCCATGTGGTGTGGAACGAAAGCTTGGGCGAGATCCATGTGCAGCTGATGGGCGAGGTGCAGCTGGAAGTGCTGCGCAGCCTGCTGGCAGAGCGGTTCGGGCTGGAAGTATCCTTTGGCCCGGGCGGCATTTTGTATAAGGAGACCATCACCGAGCCCATGGAGGGCGTAGGCCATTACGAGCCGCTGCGCCACTATGCCGAGGTGCATCTGCTGCTGGAACCGCTGCCCCGGGGCAGCGGGATGCAGTTTGCCGCCGACTGCCGGGAAGAGGTTCTGGACAAAAACTGGCAGCGTCTGGTGTTGACCCATCTGGAAGAAAAGCAGCACCTTGGCGTTTTGACCGGCGCACCGCTGACCGATGTAAAAATCACCCTGCTTGCCGGCAAAGCGCACCTCAAGCACACCGAGGGCGGCGATTTCCGGCAGGCTACCTACCGCGCCGTGCGGCAGGGACTGATGCTGGCCAAAAGCCAGCTGCTAGAGCCGTGGTATGCCTTCCGGCTGGAGGTGCCGGTGGAGAACATCGGCCGCGCCATGAGCGATATCCAGCGCATGGAGGGCAGCTTTGACCCGCCGGAAAGCGGCGCGGAGACTGCCACCCTGACCGGCTTTGCGCCGGTATCCACCATGCGCAGCTACCCCATGGAGGTGGTCAGCTACACCCGGGGCAGGGGACATTTGAGCCTGACACTGGACGGTTACCGCCCCTGTCACAATGCACAGGAGGTCATTGCAGAAACCGGCTACCAGCCGGAGCATGATCTGGACAACCCCGCAGATTCCGTGTTCTGCGCCCATGGTGCGGGCTTTGTGGTGCCGTGGAGCGAGGTGCGCAGCCATATGCACGTTGAAAGCGGCTGGGGCAAGGCAAAGCCCGCCCGCCCGGAGGTGCAGGCTGCGCCCCAGCGCCGCGCCATGGCCTACCGCGCCACGCTGGAGGAGGACGCCGAACTGCTCAAGATCTTTGAGCGCACCTATGGCCCTATCAAGCGGGACCCGCTGGCGGCGTTCCGCCCGGTGCAAAAGACCGAACGCCCGGATTTTGCCGCAGAGCAGTGGGAAATTGCCCCGGAGTATCTGCTGGTGGACGGCTACAACATCATCTTTGCGTGGGACGAGTTGAACGCGTTGGCGAAGGAAAGCTTGGACGCCGCCCGCCGCAAGCTGATGGACATCCTGTGCAACTATCAGGGCTACCAGAAATGCGTGCTCATTCTGGTGTTCGATGCCTACCGCGTGCCCGGCAGCCCCGGCGCCATCGAGCAGTACCACAACATCCATGTGGTCTATACCAAGGAGGCCGAGACCGCCGATATGTTCATCGAGCGGGTCACCCATGAGATCGGCAAGAGCCGCCGCGTCCGTGTGGCGACCTCGGACGGTATGGAGCAGGTCATCATCCTTGGCCACGGCGCACTGCGCGTGTCCGCCCGGATGTTCCACGAGGAAGTGCAGAACGTGGAAAAGCAGATCCGTGCCCTTGTGCAGGGACAGGCGTAAAAGTTATCCCGAAAAAATTCCTCTCTTGTGAAAAAGTCGGTTTGGAAAATCCGCAGATTTTCCAAACCGACAATCTTAAAATAATGATTCCGCTAAAAATGCCCACAGCAACGCAGAGGGCATTTGAAATCGTTCTCTGGAGGTGCGCCCATGGCTGTGGAAATTACCGAAGAATTTGTCTGGCAAAGCATCCCGCGCCGTGCCCGGGACAGCCATAAGGGCACCTTTGGCAGTGTGCTGGCGGTGGCGGGCAGTGCCTTTTACCGGGGCGCTGCGCTGCTGGCAGCCGAGGGTGCACTGCGCACCGGGGCGGGCATCGTTACCCTTGCCAGTGTGGAGCCGGTGGTCAGCGCTGCTGTCACCCGCCTGCCGGAGTGCTGCCTGTGCCCCTGTAAAGAGGGCGCACAGTGTGGCATTGCGCCGGAAAATGTGCCGCTGCTCCGGCGGCAGAAGGCCACCGTGCTGCTGCTGGGCCCCGGCCTTGGCGGCACAGCGCAAAGCGCCGCCCGGGCCACCGAGACCCGCACGCTGGTGCAGCAGCTGCTGCCCGGCTTTGCGGGGGCTGCGGTGTTGGACGCAGATGGTTTGAACGCCGCCGCGCAGCTGCTGACCGAGGGCAAGCCCTTTCCGCACCCGGCAGGGGAGTTGGTAGTTACCCCGCACCCCGGCGAGATGGCGCGGCTGACCGGGCTTCCGGCGGCAGCGCTTGCCGCCGACCGGGAGGGCATCGCCCTGCGCTATGCCAAGGCGTGGAACGCCGTGGTGGTGCTGAAGGGCGCACGCACTGTGGTGGCAAGCCCGGACGGGCGGGTGTGTGTGAACCCCACCGGCAACCCGGGACTTGCCCGGGGCGGCAGCGGGGATGTACTGGCTGGGATGCTTGCGGCGCTGCTGGCCTGCGGTCTGCCCGCCTACCAAGCTGCTGCCTGTGCGGTATACCTGCACGGTGCCGCCGCCGACCGCGCCGCCGCAAAGCGCGGCGAGTACGGGATGCTGCCGCATGATATCCTGCCGGAACTGGGCGCACTGTTTGCGGAAAACCAAAGATAAACGAGAAAAGCGGCAGCTGCACAAAACACCGTGCAGCTGCCGCTTTTTTGTGTGAAACGATTGGAATGCCCTCCGCGTTGCTCTGGGCATAGTCAGAGGAATGATTATTACAACTTGTGGTTCAGAAACGTCTGCGGACGTTTCTGAACCACTTTTTCATGATAGGAATCGTGATGGGAAACGGCAGTTACGGCGCTCGTTTCCTGCGGAAACAGTTGCGCTGTAATAAAACTGCGCGGATTCAACCCGGTGAAAATGGGGTGCAGAATGCTCGCCGGATTTAGCGGAACTGGTTCAGGTACTCCTCCACCGAGCAGGTCATCTCCTTGGAGAAATCGGAGTTATACTTGCGGTTGCAGAAGGCGGTGCACCACTGGTCAAAGGGGGTGTTGCCAGCCTTGTAGCCAAAGGTATCCCGCAGCTCTGCGCCGTCCATGGTGCGGTAGCCGTTTTCGTGCACGATATGCTCCATGGCGCAGCGCTGGGGCTTTACGCGGTCCTTCTGCTGCTGGGTGGGCCAGCCGAACACCAGCATTACTGCTGGGAACACATAGTCCGGCAGATGCAGCAGACTGCGCTGGGTGTCGCAGTTTTCCATGATGTCTCCGATGTAGCACGAGCCGATGCCAAAGCTTTCGGCGGCGACTACGGCGTTCTGGGCGGCAATGGCGGTATCGGTGACTGCCAGCATCAAATCGCCCACGCCCGGGGTGCGGGGCGTGCAGCCGGCCTCTAAGTAGGCGTCGTACCACTTTTTGCAGTCGGCGCAGAACACCAGCACCAGCGGTGCTTTGGCAATAAAGGGCTGGTGGTCACAGCTTTCGGCCAGCGCTTCTTTCAGTGCCGGGTCGGTGATGTCTAAAATGGTATACAGCTGCTGACAGCCCGCAGAGGGCGCCTGTGCGGCAGCTTCCAAAATGGCCTGCTTCATCTCGGCAGGGATGGGTTTTTCTTCATACACCCGCACCGACTTGCGGTCGAACAGGCTTTGCAGGATAGGATTACGCTCAGTCATGGGAACACCTCCGATGTTGTATTTATTCATAGTCGATGGGCAGGGTGGGCAGACCGTTCAGTTCCAGCCCGGCGGTATGCCCGGCAATGTACTGGTAGTAGCCCTGTGCGGCGATCATCGCGCCGTTGTCGCCGCAGAACTTCAGCTCCGGCAGGTAAACCTTTGCACCCAGCTTCTGGGCACCGTCATTTACCAGCTGGCGCAGACGGCCGTTGGCGGCTACGCCGCCGGCAAGGCACACCTGCTTTGCCCCGGTATCGGCAGCAGCCAGCAGCAGTTTTTCGGCCAGAATGCCCGCAATGCGCTCCTGAAAGCTGGCGGCAAGGTTGGGCACGTTCACTTCCTCGCCCTTCATCTGAGCCTTGTTCACCTCGTTGAGCACGGCGGTCTTTAAGCCGGAAAAGCTCACGTTGTACTTGCCCTCCACATGGGGTACCGGCAGGCGGTAGGCCTTGGGGTCGCCGGTCTTTGCGGCGGCGGCTACGCTGGGGCCGCCGGGGTAGGGCAGACCCAGTGTGCGGGCCACCTTGTCAAAGGCTTCGCCCGCAGCATCGTCTACGGTATGACCCAGAATGTGGTAGTGGGTGTAGTCCTGCACCTCCACGATGTGGCTGTGCCCGCCGGAGGCCACCAGACACAAAAAGGGCGGCTTGAGCTCCGGGTGGGTCAGGTAGAGCGCAGCGATGTGTCCCCGCAGATGGTGCACCGGCACCAGCGGCTTGCCTGCTGAGTAGGCAAGCCCCTTGGCAAAATTCACGCCCACCAGCACCGCACCGATGAGCCCTGGCGCAAAGGTGACAGCCACGGCGTCCACATCGTCTATGGTCTTGCCGGCGTCCAGCAGAGCCTTTTTGACCGTAGCACTGATAAACTCGCAGTGGCGGCGGCTGGCGATCTCCGGCACAACGCCGCCGTACAGCGCCTGTTCCTTGACGCTGGTGGAGATGACGTTGCTCAGCAGGTGCCGTCCGTCCTCCACCAGTGCAGCAGCAGTTTCGTCACAGGTAGACTCGATTCCGAGAATGATCATTTTAGTGTGCCTCCAGCCAGTTTTTGCCTGCGTGCACATCGGTGCTCAGGGGCACCGCGTACTGCACGCAGCCTTCCATTTCCTCCCGCAGGATGCGGGCAGCCTGCTCGGCCTCCGCCTCCGGGGCCTCTACGATCAGTTCGTCGTGGACGGTCAGGATCAGGCGGCTGGCCATTTTTTCGTCCCGCAGACGCTTCCACACCCGCACCATGGCCAGCTTGATCACGTCCGCAGCGGTGCCCTGAATGGGGGTGTTGCGGGCCATGCGCTCGCCGCTGGCGCGCACGTTGAAGTTGGTGCTGGCCAGCTCCGGCAGGGTGCGGCGGCGGCCGAACAGGGTGGATACATAGCCGTTTGCCTTTGCGTCCGCGATGGTCTTGTCCATATAGCCGCTCACGCTGGGGAAGGCCGCCAGATAGTTCTTGAGGAAGGCGTCTGCCTCCTTCACGGTCACGCCGATATCCTTGGAAAGGCTGTACGCGCCCTTGCCGTACATGATGCCAAAGTTGATGGCCTTGGCAGAGGAGCGCAGCCGGGGCGTCACCTCGCTCTGCGGGATGCCGTAGATCTTGGCGGCGGTGCTGCGGTGGATATCCTCGCCGTTCAAAAAGGCCTGCTGCATGTGCTCGTCTCCGGTGATGTGCGCCAAGATGCGCAGCTCGATCTGGCTGTAATCCGCATCTACCAGCACACAGCCCGGCTTTGCAACAAAGTAGGCACGCAGTTGACTGCCCAGCTCGGTGCGGATGGGGATATTCTGCAGGTTGGGATTATCGGAGGAGAGTCGTCCGGTGCGGGCTTCGGTCTGGTTGAAGGTGGAGTGGATGCGCCCGTCCTTGCCAATGACCTTGAGCAGACCCTCCACATAGGTGGAGTTCAGTTTCTGGTAGGCGCGGTACTGCAAAACGTCCTCCACCAGCGGGTACTCGCGCAGACTTTCCAGCGTTTCGGCGTCGGTGGACCAGCCGCGCTGGGTCTTTTTGCCGTGGGGCAGACCCATGGTGTCGAACAGCATCTCGCCCAGCTGCTTGGGGCTGTTGGGGTTGAAGGTAGCGCTGCCGGTCTCCATGTGGATGCGGGTCAGCACCTGTTCCAGTTCCTCCCGCAGCTTTACGCCGAACTGCTCGATGCCGTCCTTATCCACCAGCACGCCGGTGCGGGTCATATCGGCCAGCACCTGTGCCAGCGGGAACTCGATCTCGTTGTACAGTGCATCCTCTCCGCAGGCGGTGATCTCGGCCTTCATCCGGGCAAACAGATCGGCCAGCCGCCCGGCGTCCGGGTAATCGGTGCAGGTAAAGGCGGCAGCAGCCTTGTAGGCGGGGATCAGCTCGCTGATCTGATACTTGGAGGCGGAGGCGTCCAGCAGATAGGCGGCCAGTTTGCCGTCCCAGACGATGCTGCTGCCCCAGCCGCCGGCGGCCATGGCCTTGGCGTACAGGGGCGCGGAGTTGAACACATCCAGCGTTACATCGGCGTTGTCCAGCAGCCGCACTAGGTCGGCATCTTCCAGCGGATAGACGGTGGCGTCCTGCACGGCGTACCAACTTTCCGGCTGCAATACCACGTTGCGGGTGCCCTGCTTGCCGGTAACGGCGGGGCGGGCAGCCACAAGATAATGCCCGGCGGGGGTCAGGGGCAGGGAAGCGAGGTCGGCTTCCGGCAGCTCCACAGCCTGTTCTTCGGCGGCGGCTTCCGGCGCTACGCCGTCCAGCCCGAACCGCGGGATCAGGGAATGAATCTCCAACTCCTGCAAAAGCCGCACGGCGGCGGGTTTATTGCCCTCGCCCACGGTGTAGGAACCCTCGGCGGTGTCGATGGGGGCATCGGTGCGGATGGTGCCCAGCGTGTGGCTCAGCTCGGCCATGGGCTTGTCTTCCAACAAGTGCTCCCGCTGCTTGGGTTTGATGCGCTTGTCGTCAATGTTCTGGTACACGCCCTCCAGCGAGCCGAAGGCCTGCACCAGCGAAAGCGCGGTCTTTTCGCCGATGCCCTTCACGCCGGGGATGTTATCTGAGGTGTCGCCCATCAGGCTCTTCACCTCAATGAGCTGCTTGGGCGCAAGGCCGTATTTTTCCTGAATGGCGTCCTCGTCCATCACCACGGTCTTGCTGCGCCCCATTACGGTGGCAGCAAGCAGCACGGTGGTGCTCTCGCTTACCAGCTGCAGGCTGTCCCGGTCTCCGGTGGCAAGGAAACAGTCGTCCTTCCGGGCGGCGCAGGCAGCAGCCAGTGTACCCAGAATATCGTCCGCCTCCCAGCCTTCGGCGGTAACGGTGCGGTAGCCAAGGTCTGCCAGCAGCTGCTTGAGCACCGGCATCTGCTGCGCCAGCTCCTCAGGCATGGCGTGGCGGGTGGCTTTGTAGCCATCGTACATTTTATGCCGGAAGGTGGGGGCTTTCAGGTCAAAAGCCACGGCCACCTCGTCCGGCTGGCACTCCTTGAGCAGGGAGAGCAGAATGTTTAAAAAACCATAGATGGCGTTGGTATAACGTCCGTCCTTGGTGGTCAGCAGCTTGATGCCATAAAAAGCGCGGTTGGCAATGCTGTTGCCGTCAATGACCAGTAAACGCATAATGCAGTTCCTCCGTTGCGTAATCTCACATCTTATAGTATAGCACAAAACTGTACCGCGCGGGAACTTTTTGCGCAAAAAAGAGAAGTGGCTGCTTTTCGTGATGCCATCTCTCGTAAAAATGCGATTGTCACGGCTCGTAAGCCGTGACAATCGCATCA
>ERZ773107.3522-NODE-3522-length-9994-cov-10.941443_pt1 | contig 9994 bp, 10 predicted proteins | sample MGYA00580571_ERZ773107 | MGnify/ENA primary metagenome ERZ773107 (study PRJEB29015, sample SAMEA2737843) | human gut metagenome | biome: human gut; feature: human-associated habitat; material: faeces | place: China | collected 2012 ... | reverse complement strand
CGCGTCCGCAGACGCGCCCCCAAGCTGCTCTTCCCCCAAGATTCCGTGAAGAACCGAAAAATGCCCGGCTGGCGTGGGGCGCAGTCGGGCGAAGGGTTATTCGGTTTCGCTGTTGTACTTCTTGCACCACGGGCGCAGCGTGCATTCGCCGCACAGGGGGTGCTGGGCCTTGCACACCCTTCGACCGTGGAAAATCAGCCAGTGGTGCGCGTCGCTCCACCTGTCCTGCGGAATCAGCGCGCGCAGCTGCATCTCCGTCTTCAGCACGTCGGGCGCATCCACCAGCCCAAGGCGGTTGCTGACGCGAAAAACATGCGTATCCACCGCAATTGCCGGAATATGGAATGCCGTGGACATAACGACGTTCGCCGTTTTGCGCCCGACGCCCGGCAGGCGGGTCAGCGCTTCCATGGTGTGCGGAACTTCGCCGCCGTCCTCCGCCAGAATCATCCGGCACGCAGCGATGATGTTGCTTGCCTTGCTCTTGAAGCCGCAGCTTTTCACCAGCGGGTACAGCTCGGCAACATCCGCCTCCGCCATGCTCTTCACGTCGGGGAAACGCGCGAACACGGCGGGCGTGACCTTGTTGACCTGCTTGTCGGTGCACTGGGCGGACAGCATGACCGCCACCAGTGTCTCGTAGGGGTTGGTGAAATGCAGTTCGGGCTTGGGCTGGGGATAGAGACAGTCAAGCTCGGCGAGGATTAACTGTTTGTTTTCTTCAGGTGTCATTCAGAGGGATTCTCCTTCACAGGTGCGTTACTGCGTTCGGCATCCGCTGCACGCCGCGCAGCATCAGCAGCAGCATCACGACATTGACCGGGTAGACGACGACCTGCTTGATGAAACGGTTGCAGACGCTGATCCACGCGGGCATCGTTGCGCCTTCGCCGTAAATCGGGCGGACAAGCGCGCGGACAAACGCGGGATAATCCGCGCCGTCGGACACCGCGGTGAAGCCCGCCATCGCCAGAAAGTAGGTGTTCAGCAGGAAGTGGCACACCAGCGACACGACAAGCAGGCACGCCATCGTCCGCCAGATTGTAACCGGACGTTTATGCAGCATCAGCCCGTAGAAGAAGCCGCCGAGCGCCGCCGTGACGGACAGACCGGGGTTAATCGCCTGCCCGGTGAGGATGGTGCCGAGGGCGTCGCTCCCCCACGCGACGAGCGTGCCGCCGATGGGGCCGAGCAGGTATCCGGCAATGGCGTTGGGCAGAAAGCCGAAGCTGATGCGCAGCCAGTTGCCGAGGTTGATGGCAGTGATGCGGCTGAGGATGATTTGCATCGCCATCAGCACGCCCATCACGCAGAGCTTCTGGGTGGTCAGACGGGCGCAGTCCCGCCAGTAGTGGGCATGGAAAACGGATTGTGACATCACAAAAAGCGCCTCCTATTGCGTATTTTCCGCAACTCGCAGGAGGCAGCACCAAGACAGCGGGATGCGCCGAACCCACCGCGCCGCCGTGCGGCTTCGTTTCATGACAACTCCCCGTTCATGAACACTTAACGCGGATTCAGCTACTCTGCCCGATGCGAATCACAGGCAAGGCTATTGTACGCCATTTTGCCCAAAAGTGCAAGGCTTTTTCGGGATTCCTGCTGTTTTTTCAGGGGGATTGTGGGATTTCCCATGTGTAGTACGGCGCGCCCCAGAAGCCGGGATGTTCCGTCACGGTGACGGCGTCCCCCTCGGACACGCGGTTGTAGCTCCCCGCCCCAATCTGGAAGGTCAGCGATTCCGTCTCCCCCGACGCCGCGACCCGAAGATGATAATCCCAGCTAAATTTATGCTTTTCCCGCCATTTTTCGGTGATATACGCCGTTTGCGCACTGCCTGCGCTTTGGTCAAACGCAGCGTTGCTCAAACACGCCCAGCTATGAGCGGAAAGCAGCACCACCAGCGCCAGAATCACCGCGCGCCCCCAGTATTTTTCATCGTCCGCGCGCTCGTCCGGCACTTGCTGCTCCGCCGCAAGCAGCATCGGCAACGTCAGCAGCATGAAGCACGCCGTGACAAGCCAAATCGTCGCCGCAGGCTGCATGGTCATGCGGATTTTGCGTTGGAAGAGCAGCAGCGTGGAGATAAACAGCGGCAGAATCATCCCCGGTCGGATAATCAGCGTCTGCTTGCGCTTCGTCAGCGTTGCCGCAATGGCGAGCGCGAGCCAATCGACCGCGTAGAGAATCAGCGCGGCGGCGCGGAACGATGGAATGTGGTCGAACGCAGTTGCCAGCGCGAGCAGCCCCCACGCCAGCAGCGTGACGGTGCTGATGGGCTTTCGCGTCTTGATTTTGGCGGATTTCGCCACGTTAGTCCGCCTCCTCCTGCGGATAGTCCCATGTATAATACGGCGCGCCCCAGAAGCCGTCGTACTCCGTCACCAGCACCTTGTCCCCCGCGGCTATTTCGCTGAAATCCTCCTTGCTGACTGGAAAATCCAGCGTTCTGCCGTCCCAAACCACGTCCATGCAGCAATGGCGGCTTGTCGCGCGCGTCTGCGTGACGGTGCTGATGTGCGACATGCCGACGTCCGCGTCAAACACCGAGTTCGTCGCAATCAGCCAGAACGCGCAGCTTATCCACACTGTTCCGACGACGACGAACACCCGCGCGGCAAATCTGCCCCGGTCAATGTCGGCAGCGGCTTGTTTCTCCGAAATCATCAGCGGAATCAGCAGAATCAGCGCAAGCAGGATGCTCCGCCACACCAGCGGCGATTCGTCCGGACGCATCCCGATTTGGCAACCGACAATCAGAAACGCCGCCGCCAGCATCGGCAGGAACACGCGCGGAACGGCGATTGTCCCCTTCTTCGGGGCGGTCAGGGCAAGGAGGCAGAGCGCAATCAGCCCGACCGCGTACAGCACCAGCGCGACGGTTTCCAGCGCCGGGACGAAGTGCGCCACCAGCGCCGCTGCCAGAAGTCCCCACGCGGCATAAACCACGGTTTTCGGCGTGAACAGTTTTCTTCTGGCTTCTCTTGCTCTATTGACCATGCCAATCCTCCCCCTGCGTCTTCGGCAGCGTCACATCGTAGTACGGCGCGCCCCAGAAGCCGGGATGCTCCGTCACGGTGACAACCCGCTGTTCGTCATATCGGTTATAGTCGCTCTTGCTGACGGAAAACGTGTTTGTTTCGTTCGTCAAAGGCTTCGACACTTCCAGATAATAGCTCATCCGGTGCTTCGTCCCCTTTTCCACCCGCTTCCGCGTGATGACGCCCGTCGTCGCCGTACCTTCGCTCGTGTCAAAAGCAACGTTGGTCGCGTAGACCCAGTTGAAGCAGCTGAGGACAATCAGGAACACAATCGTGATGGCGCGCATCCAGTATTTGTTGTTCCCCGCCTTTCCGGACGGAACGCGGCGCTCCGCAAGCAGCATCGGCAACGCCAGCAGCAGCGAAATGATGATAATCCACAGCCACAGCTTGCCCTCTTCGCCGAAAGCATAGCGGCGAACCTCTATCGCCAGAAGCCCCGCACCGAACAGGAACGGCATAAAGTCGTTCTCGTTCACTGCCAGCCCCTTGATTTTGCGTCGCAGCGTCATCGCGTACATCGTCAGCATCCCGGCGGCGTACAGAATCAGCCCGACCCGCTGGAAATTTGGGACATGGCGGATGCCGACGGCTTCCAGCATCAGGACGCAGGACAGAATCAGCAGAGCTTTCCGCCTGATTTTCTCTTCCATTTTCCTTCCTCCAGTATGTCAAAAGCGCCCGCCGGAAGTGTTTCCAGCGGACGCCGAGAGCAGCCTTTACTTCAGCAGGATAATCGTCGCGATTTCCAGCCCGGCTTCGAGGATGATGGACACGCCCATGAAACCCCAGACGATGTTCATCGCGGTATTCGGGTTGAGCAGGATGAACAGCGCCAGCACAACTGCCAGCGCCGCGGAAATCGCCGGGAAGTACCAGCGGATGCCGCTCAGGCGGAGGATGTCCACCGTGCACTGCACCTTATACGCCGCCAGAATCAGCATGGCGATGGCGTACACCCACGTTACGAACGGCAGCGCCGCCAGCAGTACACCGTACTGCGTCACGCACAGAACGCCGAGGATGATGAGCAGCAAGCCCTTGAAGAGCAGCTGCTTGATGACCATTTTTTCTGCTTCGCCGACAAAATACAGCGTGCAGAAGACGATGCCCGTAAGAATCATGACAGCGCCCGCGCCGATGACGAAGGCGGAGGTGACGGCGTCGGGGTTGACGAGCAGCAGCACGCCGACGATGATTTCGGCGATGCACAGCAGGATGTTGCCAATCTTGCTGGTCAGAAATTTCTTCATGGTGATTTTCTCCCTATTCTCCGATTGGTTATTTACTTGTTGGTTTGGATTACAGGCGCAATCAGGCTTCCTTCTTGTTCAGGATGTTCATGAACTCTTCGCCGGTGATGGTTTCCTTTTCGTACAGGTACTTCGCCAGCTCATCGAGTTTCGCGCGGTTTTCGGTCAGAATCTGCGTCGCCTTCTGGTACTGCTCCTTGACGATGGAGACGACCAGCGCGTCAATGCGCGCCTGCGTTTCCGCCGAGCAGGACAGGGACGTGTCGCCGCCCAGATAGGCATTTTCGACCGTCTCCATTGCCACCATGCCGAACTCGTCGCTCATGCCGTAGCGGGTAATCATCGCGCGGGCGAGCTTCGTGGCCTGCTCAATGTCGTTGGACGCGCCCGTCGTAATCGAGCCGAACACAATCTCTTCTGCAACACGACCCGCCGTCAGCGTCGCAATCTTGTTGATGATTTCGTCCTTGGTCATCAGGTAGTGGTTGCCCTCATCGACCTGCATCGTGTAGCCCAGCGCGCCGGACGTGCGCGGCACGATGGTGATTTTCTGCACGGGCGCGGAGTGGCTCTGCAGCGCCGCGACGAGCGCGTGACCAATCTCGTGGTAGGACACGATGCTCTTTTCCTTGTCGGTGAGAATCGCATTCTTCTTCTGATAACCGGCGATAACGACCTCGATGGATTCCTCCATGTCCGCCTGAGACGCGGCGGTGCGGTGGTTGCGGACAGCGCGCAGGGCGGCTTCATTGACGATGTTCGCCAGTTCCGCGCCGGATGCGCCGGACGCCATGCGTGCAATCTGCGCATAGTTGATATTCGGCTCGGTCTTAATCTTCTTCGCGTGGACGCGGAGGATGGCTTCACGACCCTGCAAATCCGGCAGCTCCACGGGTACGCGGCGGTCGAAACGGCCGGGGCGGGTCAGCGCGGGGTCAAGGGATTCGGGGCGGTTCGTTGCGGCGAGGATGATAACGCCGTTGCTGCCCTCGAAGCCGTCCATCTCGGTCAGCAGCTGGTTGAGCGTCTGTTCGCGCTCGTCGTTGCCGCCGCCGAACTTGCCGCCGTCGCGCTTCTTGCCGATGGCGTCGATTTCGTCAATAAACACGATGCAGGGCGCTTTCTCCTTCGCCTGCTTGAACAGGTCACGCACCTTGCTGGCGCCCATGCCGACGAACATCTCCACAAATTCCGAGCCGGAAATGGAGAAGAACGGCACGTTCGCTTCGCCCGCGACTGCCTTGGCGAGCATGGTTTTGCCCGTGCCGGGCGGGCCGACGAGCAGAATGCCCTTGGGCATCGACGCACCGATATCGCGGTACTTCGACGGATCATGCAGGTAGTTGACGATTTCACTCAGGTTCTCCTTCGCTTCGTCCTCGCCCGCCACATCGTCGAACTTAATGCTGCCCGCGCTGTCCTTCACATATACCTTGGCATTGGAATTGCCCATGCCGAAGGACATCGCGTCCTTGCCGCCGCCCATGCGCTTCATCATCTGGCGTGTGAGCAGCTGCCCCAGCGCGATAAAGAGCACAATCGGGAAGACGAAGGAAAGCAGGAACGACAGCAGCGGCGACGTTTCCTCCACAATTTCCTTGTCGAACCTCACGCCGTGTTCGGACAGGCGGCTGGTCAGCTCCGGGTCATCCATCTTGCCCGTGCGGTAATAAACAGCGTTCTTATTGGCTTCGTCCTCCTTGGTGACGAAGATAATCTGATTGTCCTGCACTTGAACTTCAGAAATCTTGTCCTCTTCGGTCATCTGGATGAACGTGCCGTAATCGACATACTTCACGCGCGCCTGACTCACCATCGGCACGAGCAGCGTGTTAATCAGCAGCACGACCAGAATCGCGATTGCGTAATAGACAATCAGCGGTTTTTTCGGGGTTTTGACTTCATTCATGCGTTGGTATCCCTCCCATCGATGTTGATTCTACCATGGCTTTATGAACTCAGTTTGTCCTTTTCAGCGAAAAGCAATACTAATTCGATTCTAAAACATGGCATCGAGCATAGCAGATTTTTCGTTCCGGCAAAGCTGAGTGAAGCGAGGCGTACTGGAGGTACGCGCGAGCGGAACGAAGCAAAGCCGGGGCGGAAAAGATGCTGTGCGAATGACATGTTTTAGATGAGAATTAGTATAACAACTGTTTTCATGTTTTTTTGCGAGAATGCCGAAAATGGGACGCCGGAAAATTTCCGTCATCCCACTAACTGGTTACAGTTGTCCCACCACGTCGTCCATGCTGTACATGCCGGGCTGCTGATTCATCAGGAAAGCCGCCGCACGCAAAGCGCCCGCAGCAAACACGCCGCGGTTCTCCGCGCTATGGCTGATGCGGATTCTCTCGCCCGTGCCGAAGAAGCAGACTTCATGCTCGCCCGTAACCGTGCCGCCGCGCAGGGAGTGCATCCCGATTTCCTGATGCTGGCGCTTGCAGTCGCGTCCGTGGCGGCCGAAAACGGCTTCGCGCTCATCCGGATAGGCAGATTTGACCGCGTCCAGGAGCATCAGCGCTGTGCCGGAGGGCGCGTCGAGCTTGCGGTTATGGTGCGCTTCGACAATTTCCACGTCAAAGGCATCGCCAAGGACGCCTGCCGCCTTCTTGGCGAGGGCACGCAGCAGGGCAATGCCGAGGCTCATGTTGCCGGAGCGGAAAATCGGCACGACTTTCGACGCTTCGGCGATTTGATGAAGCTGCTCGTCGGTCAGCCCGGTGGACGCAATCACGACCGGGACGCGGTACTTCATGGCGTAATCCAGCACGTTCGCGCCGGGCTTCCAGTTGGAGAAGTCAATCACCACATCCGCCTTGGGGGCGTCGGCATAGTTCGCATAGAGGGGGAAATCCGGCTGATACGGGGCGACCCCGGCGGCAATGTCCACGCCGCACACCACGTCAATGCCGGAGGATTTTGCTTGCGCGGCGACCTCGCGGCCCATGAAGCCGCACGCGCCGCTGATGAGGATGGTCATCGTTGTTCTTTGCTCCTTGTGTTTCCTAAGAAAATTGTGCTTTTTTGTTGCAGAGGATTTCGCGTCTGCGGACGCGACCAAAGGGCAATGAAAACAGACGAACGTCTGCGGTCGCCCTTTGGAAACCTTCGCAGTGCACACCCATGTTTCTTGGTCTTTTTCGCAGCTGCTATTATAATGGAAGCGGTTAAATCAGTTTCCAGCCGCGCATAATGTCGGCGAGCTTCTGCTGGTTGGCTTCCTGCATGGGAATCAGCGGCAGACGCAGTTCGTTGCGGCACATGCCCATCATGCTCATGGCTGCCTTGCAGGGAATCGGGCTGGTTTCGCAGAACAGCGCCTTCACCATCGGCAGCAGGTCGCGCTGCATCTTGGACGCTTCCGCCCAGTTGCCAGAGAGCGCGAGGGACGTCATCTTGCTCGTTTCGGCGGGCATGACGTTGCTCAGCACGGAAATGACGCCCTGGAAGCCCAGCACCATCAGCGGAATCGTCAGGTCGTCGTTGCCGCAGTAGAAGGTTGCGTCGTCGCCGACGAGGTTGATTTTCTCCATCGCCTGCGCCACGTCGGGGTTCGCTTCCTTCACGGCGACGACCTGCGGCAGGCGGCAAATCTTCTGCAGCGTCGCGGGCTGGATGTTCACGCCCGTGCGGGAGGGAACGTTGTAGACGACAATCGGCAAGCTGGTCTTTTCGGCAATCTCCGTGTAGTGCGCCACCAGCCCCTCCTGCGTGGACTTGTTGTAGTAGGGGGTGACGACCAGCTGCGCCGCCACGCCGAAGTCCTTGACGACATTCGCCGCGTGGATGACCTCGCGCGTGCAGTTGCTGCCCGTGCCGGCAATGACGCAGGCGCGGTCTTTCGCGCGCTCGGCGACGAAGCGAATGACCTCAATGTGCTCATCCCACGTCATCGTCGATGGTTCGCCCGTCGTGCCCGCGGCAATCAGCGCGCTCACGCCGCCCGCAATCTGGCTTTCTACGAGGTTGTCCAGCGCATCCCAGTCGATTTCGCCGTTCTTGAAAGGCGTAATCAGCGCCGTACCAGTGCCTGTGAACAAAGGTTTCATTGTGATAACTTCCTTCCAGATATTTATACGATTTTTGCATTACACCCGGTGCGGAATGTACCCCTTGCGGCAGAGCAGCTCCGCCGTCAGGATGCCGCCGCCCGCCGCGCCGCGCACCGTGTTGTGGCTCAGGCAGACAAAGCGGTAGTCAAACAGCTTATCCTCGCGCAGACGGCCGATGGAGACGCCGAAGCCGTTCTGGAAATCGCGGTCAAGGCGGGTCTGCGGACGGGAGGGGTCTTCAAAATACTGCAGGAAGGGCTTGGGCGCGCTCGGCAGCTCCAGGCGCTGCGCTTCCGTCTCATAGTTCGCCCAGCGTTCCTTAATCTGCTCGATGGTCGGCTTTTTCTTGAAGCTGACGGACACCGCCGCCATATGGCCGTCGGAGCAGGCGACACGCAGGCACTGTGCGGAGATGACGGGCAGCGCGGCGTTGACAATCTTGCCATCCTCCACATGCCCCCACAGCTTCAGCGGCTCGTTTTCGCTCTTTTCGTCCTCGCCGCCGATGTAGGGAATCACGTTATCCACCATTTCGGGCCACGTCTTGAACGTCTTGCCCGCGCCGGAAATCGCCTGATAGGTGCACACGCTGACCTTCTCCGGCTCAAAATCAAGCAGGGGGGTCAGAGCGGGCACATAGCTCTGGATGGAGCAGTTCGGCTTGACGGCGATGAAGCCGTTCTTCGTGCCAAGGCGCTTTTTCTGCGCTTCAATGACGGCAAGGTGATCGGCGTTGATTTCCGGCACGACCATCGGCACGTCCTCGATGCCGCGGCAGGCGCTGTTGTTGCTCACGACCGGGATTTCGTGCTTCGCGTAGGCTTCCTCCAGCGCGCGGATTTCGTCCTTCTTCATGTCCACGGCGCAGAAAACGAAGTCCACATGCTTGCTCACTTCGTCAATATCCGCCGCATCGACGACGGTCATGCCCGCCACCTTTTCCGGAATCTCCCACGAGAACGCCCAGCGCTCCCCGACTGCCTCGCGGTACGTCTTTCCGGCACTGCGCGCCGACGCAGCCACACAGTTCACCTCAAACCACGGATGATCCTTCAGCAGCGAAATAAAGCGCTGACCGACCATGCCCGTTGCGCCAACAATGCCTACACGATACTTCTCCATTGGTTGTATCCTCCATCCATGTATTTCTGCTGATTGTTTTGCGGTATCCTGTCCATTCGGATTCAAAAAAAAGCCACCACAAGCCATCCTGCTCGCGGTGCGCCAAAGACCCCCGATTTTCCATGCAGTCGCCCGCATGATGCCCTGCCCATAAGGAACAGGCGGTGTCTCAGTGAATCAGCGCTCCGCCGGGGATTTTTTTGCCCCGATGACAGTCACGAACCTGTCCGGCCCGCGCCCAAGCACAGGGTCTGCGGCTTCGTTTGCCCTGCCTTTCGGCGCACCACCCCTTCCCGCGGCCTCTGCGGAAGCCATCCTCCGCCGCGGTACACGATGCGTGCGCACCTCTGATTCCGTTCCTATGCAATTATCGGATACCAATGCTATCATAGCACGCTTTTGCTTATCTGTCAATCACTTATACTATTTCCTGATGAAAATGCGCCAAGATGCGCCGCGAATTTTTGTATTCTGGCTAACACGAATGAAACGCAGCGTAGCAGCGCTACGCTAAGTGGAATGA
>ERZ773107.3521-NODE-3521-length-9997-cov-11.258700_pt1 | contig 9997 bp, 8 predicted proteins | sample MGYA00580571_ERZ773107 | MGnify/ENA primary metagenome ERZ773107 (study PRJEB29015, sample SAMEA2737843) | human gut metagenome | biome: human gut; feature: human-associated habitat; material: faeces | place: China | collected 2012 ... | reverse complement strand
ATCAGGAAGAAACGTGCACGTGCACGAAAAGACGCGGGAAGAAACGGAGGATATAGGGAAAAGAAACAGAAAACAGGTCGAAAACAAAGAAATAACAGATGATAATTGTGCAGTTTTGACAAAATAAATTACAGAATAGAAAAAAACTGGTCAAAGTATTGAAAAGTGTTCTCAAAAACGCTAAGATAAGAATCAGAAACGTGCACGTGCACGAATTGAGAGAAACAGGAAGAAAATGATATGTGCGTCAGGAAAAGGAGGAGCGGACATGCTGTATATCGGAATAGATCTTGGAACATCGGCGGTAAAGCTGCTTCTGATGGATGGGGCGGGTCAGATCAAAAAGATCGTCTCGAAGGAGTATCCCATTTATTTTCCGCATCCGGGCTTTTATAGCCGGGAGTTGATATTCGACGTGATATCGCGGATATTATCCTGCAGGCCGTTGGAGGAATTCGGCAGCTCCTGCTCGACCTTTTTCAGGGCATAGAGGACGGTGGTATGGTTCTTGCCGAATTCCTTGGCGATATCGGGCAGCGACAGGTTCGTCAGCTTGCGGATCAGGTACATGGCGACCTGGCGGGCCTCTGCCGTGCCCTTGTTCTTCAGGGTGCTGCGCAGGGTGCTCTCGTCGATGGAGTAGAAGCGGCAGACCTCGCTGATGATGAGGTCCGGCGTGGGGATGGCCTGCGTTTTGCCTTTATACATATCCTTGATGGCGCGCGAGACGTTCGTGATGTCCAGCGGCATACCGGTCAGGTCGTGATAGGCCTTGATCTTCTTGACGGTGCCCTCGATCTGACGGACGTTGTTCGTGATATTCTCAGAGATGTAATCCACGACATCCTGCGGCAGCTCGATGCCCAGAGCCGCCAGCCACCGGCTGGCCGTGCAGGACGAGTCCTCGAGGATGGCGCAGAGCAGGTGCTCGTTCTCCGCCCTGGCGGCACTGGCCGCGTGCGCACCCAGCACGGCAAACTCCATGGCCTTGCTCAGCTCGGGGGCAAGGTCCCGGCTGTGCAGGCGGTGCGGACGGCCCGCCGCGTGGGCGGCGGTATGCTCGGCCAGGGCGGTGGATGTCACCCGCTTGCGGCGCAGAAAATCCGCCGCTGTCCCCTGTGCTGTCTGCACCAGCGCCAGCAGCAAATGGCCGGTATCCGCTTGGCTGCACCCCTGCTGCCCCGCCAGCACCAGCGCCGTGTGCACGGTGCGTGCCGCCGTGAAGGAAAAACCTTTATATCTGTAGACCCAGAACATCTGCAAATCCTCCTCTGAAAAGTACCCATTGAAAGTATAGACGCCGGGCCAATAAATAATCATCGAAATCTGGGGGATTCTGCAAGACAAATTGAGAAAACCGTGGTATAATAAACTGATTGTTTTTATTTTTACGTATGAGGTGGTTTTCAATGCACAAATTGATGCGCTACATCAAGGGCTATGAGAAGCAAGCCCTGTTAGCGCCGCTTTTCAAGATGCTGGAAGCCTGTTTTGAATTGTTTGTGCCGCTGGTCATTGCCAGCATCATCGACACGGGCATCAAAAACGAGGATGCAGCCTTCATCTGGACGCGCTGCGGCCTGCTGGTCCTGCTGGCTGCTATCGGCTTGGCCAGCAGCCTGACGGCACAGTGGTTCTCCGCAAAGGCGGCGCTGGGCTTTGGCACGGCATTGCGCAAGGACCTGTTCCGCCATATTGGCACGCTGAGCTACAGCGAGCTGGACGGCATCGGCACCCCGACGCTTGTCACCCGCATGACGAGCGACATCAATCAGGTACAGAACGGCGTCAACCTGACGCTGCGTCTGCTGCTGCGCTCGCCGTTCATCGTGATCGGCGCGCTTATTATGGCGTTCTCCATCAGTCCGAAGCTGACGCTGCTTTTCATCGGCGTTACGATCATGGTGTCGCTTATTATATGGGCCATCATGCGCGTGACCGTGCCCATCTACCATGAGGCCCAGAACGGCTTGGACCGTGTGACGCTGCTGACGCGCGAAAACTACGTCGGCGCGCGCGTGGTGCGTGCCTTTGCCCGCCAGGCGGACGAGCTGGCCGCCTTTGTGGAGACAAATGACCACCTGAAAAAGCTGCAATTTGCGGCAGGCCGTATTTCGGCGCTGATGAACCCGCTGACCTATCTCGTCGTCAACCTGGCCGTTGTGGCGCTGCTGCTGCGCGGCGGCGTGGAGGTCGATGCCGGTAAGCTGACGCAGGGCGAGGTCATTGCCCTTATCAACTATATGAGCCAGATTCTGCTGAGCCTGCTGCGTCTGGCGGATCTGGTCGTTTCGGTCACCCGCGCACTGGCCAGCGGCATGCGCGTCAATGAGATTCTGAACACCCACACGACGATGCAGGATCCCGGCACGGCAGAGCTTGCGGTGAACGACGCTGCCGAAGCAGCTAAGTTTGAGCACGTCACCTTCACCTACAAGGATGCCGGTGCACCGAGCCTGACGGACATCACGTTCACGGCCAGGCCCGGTGAGACCATCGGCGTCATCGGCGGTACGGGCAGCGGCAAATCAACGCTGATCGACCTGGTCTGCCGCTTCTACGATGCCGACAACGGCGGCGTTGCGCTGTTCGACCATGATGTAAAGCAGTACAGCTTTGCACAGCTGCGCAGGCTGGTGGGCGTCGTGCCTCAGCAGGCCGTGCTGTTTACAGGTACGATCCGCGACAATATGCAGTGGGCCGCCCCCGGGGCTTCCGACGAGGAAATCTGGCAGGCGCTGGAGATAGCCCAGGCGGCGGAGTTTGTCCGCGGCAAACCCGGCATGTTGGATGCGCCGGTGGAGACGGCGGGCCGCAACTTCTCCGGCGGCCAGCGCCAGCGCCTGACGATTGCCCGCGCGCTGGTACCAAAGCCGAAGATCCTGATTCTGGATGACAGTGCCTCGGCGCTGGATTTTGCAACGGACGCAGCCCTGCGCAAGGCAATCAAAGAGGAAACGCACGGCATGACCGTGTTTATCGTCTCCCAGCGCGCGGCCAGCGTGCAGCGCGCCGACCACATTCTGGTGCTGGATGACGGTAAGCTGGTTGGCGACGCGCCCCATGCCGAGCTGCTGCGCAGCTGCGAGGTCTATAAGGAAATCTGCCTGAGCCAGTTGAGCAAGGAGGAGGTGGCAAAGACGCTATGAGCAAGACAAAGCAAAAGCTGGACCAGAATACGATCCATCGCGTCCTGAAGCTGATCCGCCCCTACACCGGCATGGTCATCCTGACGCTGACCTTTGCGCTGATCACAGTGGTCACGACTCTGCTGGCCCCGGTACTGTCCGGCAAGGCCGTGGATATGATCCTGGGACCCGGTCAGGTTGATTTTGCAGGCCTTGGCAAAATTGCGATAGCGATGGCTGCCACGATTGCCTGCACAGCGCTGGCCCAGTGGCTGATGAATGTCGTCAATAACCGCATTACCTTTCAGGTCGTGCGTGATATGCGTGTCCGTGCGTTTGGCCAGCTGGAGATTCTGCCGCTCAAATATATGGACGCCCACCGCCCCGGCGATGCTATCAGCCGCATTACCACCGACGTAGAGCAGTTCAGCGACGGTCTGCTGATGGGCTTTACCCAGCTGTTCACCGGCGTGCTGACGATTTTGGGCACGCTGGGAGTCATGCTGTTCATCGACTGGCGCATTGCGCTGGTCGTTGTGGCGTTGACGCCGCTGTCGATTTTCGTCGCGCGGTTCATTGCTACCCACACCTATTCTATGTTCAAGGTGCAGAGCGAGACCCGCGCCGAAATGACGAGTCTGGTCGAAGAACTGGTTGGCAATGAGCATCTTGTCCGCGCGTTCGGCTATGAGCGCCGCGCCGAGGAACGCTTCGATAAGATCAACCTCGATTTGCAGAAGTGCGGCGTCAAGGCGACGTTCTTCTCCTCTACCACGAACCCCTGCACCCGCTTTGTGAATGCGCTGGTCTACGCCGCCGTCGGCGTGCTGGGTGCGTTCGTCGCCATTGCTGGCGGCATCACGGTGGGCCAGCTGTCGGTCTTTCTGAACTACGCCAACCAGTACACGAAGCCGTTCAATGACATTTCGGACGTTATGACCGAACTGCAGAACGCGCTGGCTTGTGCGCAGCGCGTGTTTGACCTGATTGACGAGACACCCATCGTGCCCGATGGCCCGGATGCTGTTGCCCTGCCCCACGGCGCAGGCAGTGTGGAGTTTGACCACGTCAGGTTCCGCTATGTGGACGATGTGCCGCTGATCGAGGATATGAACCTGAAGGTTGCGCCGGGTCAGCGCATTGCACTGGTCGGCCCCACGGGCTGCGGCAAGACGACACTGGTCAATCTGCTGATGCGGTTTTATGAAATCAACGGCGGTACGCTGCGCGTCGACGGGTATTCCATCGACAATGTGACCCGCGACAGCCTGCGCGGCAACCTGGGCATGGTGCTGCAGGAGACCTGGTTGAAGGCCGGTACGATTGCGGAGAATATCGCCTACGGCAAGCCGGATGCGACCCGCGAGGAGATCATCGCCGCGGCCAAGAAGGCGCACGCCCATAGCTTTATCTGCCGCCTGCCCAACGGGTACGACACGCAGGTAGCCGAGGACGGCGGCAACATCAGCCAGGGCCAGCGGCAGCTGCTCTGCATTGCCCGTGTCATGCTGCGACGCCCGCCAATTTTGATTCTGGATGAGGCAACGTCCAGCATCGACACCCGTACCGAGGTGCTGGTGCAGGATGCCTTTGAGGAGCTGATGAAGGGCCGCACGAGCTTTATCGTGGCCCATCGCCTGTCTACCATCAAGAACGCTGACCAGATCCTGGTCATGAAGGCCGGCAACATCATTGAGCGCGGAACCCACAAAGAACTGCTGGCGCAGGGCGGCTTCTACAAGCAGCTGTACGAGAGCCAGTTCGCCAAGGCATAAATCCATACACCGGGAAAGAAATAGGAGGATGTATTATGAGTCACATTACCATTCCGGAAGGATACCAAAGCCTTCTGGGTTTGTATGACACCCAGAAGGCCATCGGCCTCATCAAGACAATCTTTCAGGAGAAGCTCTGCATGGCGCTGCACCTCAAGCGCGTCACGGCTCCCCTGTTTGTCATGCAGGGCAGCGGCCTGAACGATGACCTGAACGGCGTCGAGCGCCCTGTTTCGTTCGATGTGCCCAGCCTGAACGAGCAGGCAGAGGTCGTCCACAGTCTGGCTAAGTGGAAGCGCTACGCCCTGTACAAGTACGGCTTCCGCCCCGGTCAGGGCATTGTGACCGATATGAACGCCGTCCGCCGCGACGAGGAGCTGGACAACCTGCACAGCATCTACGTGGACCAGTGGGACTGGGAGCGCGTTATCACTGCCGACCAGCGCACGCTGGAATTTCTGCAGGAGACCGTGCGGGACATCGTGGACGCTGTCTGCGCAACGTCTGACGAGCTGCGCTGGAAGTTCCCCGAGCTGAAAAACAACATCCACCTGCGCCGCGAGGTGGCATTTATCACGACGCAGGAGCTCGAGAACAGGTACCCGGACTTCACGCCAAAGCAGCGCGAGAATGCCTTTGCCAAAGAGCATGGAACCGTCTGCATCATGCAGATCGGCGGCAGGCTCAAGAGCGGCCAGCCCCACGACGGGCGCGCGCCCGACTATGATGACTGGACGCTGAACTGCGACATCCTGTTCTGGCACAAGCCGCTGGACTGCGCGCTGGAGCTGTCCAGTATGGGTATCCGCGTTGACGCCGACGCCTTGCGCCGCCAGCTGGACGCCGCAGGCTGCCCGCAGCGCGCGGAGCTGCCCTTCCACAAACTGCTGCTGGATGGCACCCTGCCCCTGACAATGGGCGGCGGCATTGGCCAGAGCCGCCTGTGCATGTTGCTGCTGGGCAAGGCCCACATCGGTGAAGTGCAGGTCAGCCTGTGGGATGCCGAGACCAAAGCCGTGTGCGAGCGCGCTGGTGTGCAGCTGCTGTAATATTTGCAGTGGGCGACCTTCTTGATGCCCGGACAAGCTGTTACGGCTTTGGGAGAATATGCCCAAAGTGCTTTGCAGGTCGGCCATCTCCGCCTGAGAGCTGTCCCTGCGGTCCGTTTTGCCTCAAAGGCATCCCCCTTCTCCAAACGAATCAGTCGCCCAAAATAAAAACGTAATCCCTCGGATTCTATACGATCCGGGGGATTTTAACATTTCTGCGGCAAGCCAGGCCCTCTATGGCCAGGAACAAGGGTCTGCCACAAAATCTTCAATTACATCCATCAAATGGATGGGTTCCAGCTGCCCCTGTGTGCACAGCTGCGCCAGGCGCCGTGCCTGTTGGGCATTGGTGCAAATATCTGGGACAAATGCAATCTGCCGCCAGCCATCCGGTACCCGCTTTTGGGCCGCAATTCCAAAAGCAGTATAGCGGCCAAGTTCACAGCTGAACAGGGTTTGTTCCACCGCAAGATACTGGTAAATCGTTCTCGGCCCCCTTCCACAGCCCAAACAGTTTCCCCACCATACCGCAGACATCCATTTTTTAACAGTTCTTACAATTCTTGACAAATTATAAAAGTCATATTAAAATAGTGGCATGTTTTGCGGCGCATTTCGGGATGCTTCCTGCCGGGGGATCACGTTGCCCCTGGCAGCGGTGGGGTCTTTCCTGTTTCCCCATCGCCTTATGGAAACATTATGTGAATTGTAGCAGAGGCTGCCGGAATTGTAAATCATCAAATCTGAGAAACGCCCTTTTAGGCTTTCCCAGATTTGGGAAATGGAGGAGGTTCATGCAAGAATCTATTGTGGAAACGTTGAAAAATATGAAATCCGAACAAAACCTGACCCTGCAGCAAATCTCCAGTGCAAGCGGGGTGCCCCTCAGCACCGTAAACCGCATTTTGAGCGGCCAGACCGAGAATCCCAGCTTCCGTGATGTCGCCGCGATCGTTGCCGCCATGGATGGCTCGCTGGATGCGATCACCGGCCTACAAAAGTTGGAGAGCGAAAACGGCCAGTTGCTGGATTCCAACGTGATGCAGCTGCTGCTTTCCATACAGAACTATTATGCCAAAACCCTGGACGCCACCCGTCAACAGTACATGCGGGAGCTTGAGAGCAAAGACAAGCAGTACCGGGATATCCTTACCGATAAAAACCGCTGGCTGCGCCGCATGTTTTTCTGCCTGATCGGCATGCTGGCTGTCATCTCGTTTTTGCTCATCGTTGATTTTATCAACCCCACCATTGGCGTTTTCCATCCCTGAGCCATTCGGCGGCCTGCCTTTTGCAAGGCGGCGTTCTTCCCTGTCTATATCTTACTTATCCCTGTTTTATTTTTCAGCACCGGCGGTGTACCTGCTTTCACCGCCGGTGCCTTTTTTCATCCTTTTTTGCTCCGCGATGCCTTGACGAAAGCCCTGATTTTTTCGTATAATAAAAAGGTTGTCGCCCAATAAAAACCTTTGCGGCGGGCGGCGGCAATTCATTGTAATTCATTGGAGGGTATCACGTTTTGAGCTTGAACACTGAAACTTTGAACACGATCCTTGCCCCGTATATCCGCAGCCTGACCGATGGCGAAACCGCAGAAAATGGCGTTTGGGAAGCCATCAACTGCTTTGGCACAAACTGGGATATCGACGCGGTGGATTTTCCCGCCATGTTTGCCCAGGCCACACAGCAGGCCCGTGCCGTGATGGACACGCCCGCCCTGCAGCCCATTGGCGGCATGCAGGCCCTGATGATGCGCCCCACGGAAGTTGAGCTTGTGCGCGAGTGTTTTCGCTGGCTGTTCAATGATGATGACGGTGACCTGAAAAAACGCCAGGGCCGCGTGGAAATGTTTGCCGACCAGGTCAACGGCCGTTTCCGCCGTTGCCTGCCGCGCATGGCCAAGTTCACTCAGACGGCCGGCAGCGCCGCGCTGTACCTGAGCCTGCTGGAGCCGGAGGATAACTACTTCTTTGTTCCCGCCGAAGCCAAAGCCTGGGCCGCCTATTTCGGCTATGACGAAGACTTTGGCACCGGCGCGGCCTTTAACCTGACCCAATATTACGCCATGTGCGATGACCTGCTGAACGAGCTGACCAAATACGATGAGCTGACCCGCCTGCACACCGAGCGGCTGAAAAACACCATGCACGGCATCAATGACCAGCTGCATCTGCTGGTGTATGATATCATGCACAGCGCCTATGTAAACGGCTATTACCCCAAGGGCTTTTCCCGCACGGCAACCGCCAAGGAACGCACCAAGGCCGTGAAACAGAAAGCCGAGCGCGCCGACCTGTGCATGCAGATCGCCGAAAAGGAGCAGAAATTGCAGGAGCTGCTGGCAAGCCCCACCGCCCTGCCCGACCTGACCGGCTGTGAAGTAACCCACAAGATGTTCGGCGTGGGCAAGGTACTGCCCTCTACGGATCAGTTCCTGGTGATCGACTTTAACGGCCAGCAGAAAAAGTTCAGCACCACCACCTCCATAACCAGCGGCTACCTGACTGCCAGCGACCCCGCCGTGATGGAGCAGATGCAGGACTACCAGGCATACACCAAAGAAAAAGACCAGTTGGAAAAAGAGCTGAAAACTATGAAGAGCAACTTGCTCAATATGGGCTAAGATCTGCTTCTCGTATTTGCCATTCAGTCCATCTCATTTTCCTGAATATACCGCCCCCCCGGCTCAGGGCTGACCCTGTGCCGGGGGTACTTTTTACCTTTTTGTGCTACAAAATATAGGATTGATACAAAAATATCCCGGCAGTTATAAAACTGCCGGGATATTTTGGAGCTGGCGACAGGAATCGAACCTGCAACCTGCTGATTACAAATCAGCTGCTCTGCCAATTGAGCTACGCCAGCACGGCTAAGAAATCCTTAGGTTGTATCTGAAAAGTCGAAAATATCGTCTATTTCTACAAACGTAGCCGGATTTTGCGTTAAAGAGCCTTAGATCCTGCTTGTGTTTGCGGAATATCCGTCATTTTCTTTGTTTTCAGATATACCTTAGGAATACCTAAGTATTCTAGCACATGTTGCGGCACCTTGTCAATGCCGAATTATGGGGCAGTAGCGCTCCGAACGGCGCTTATTCTGCCGCGGCCAGGGCGGCCTGCAGCGCGCAGTAATCTTCCAGCGTCAGCTGCTCCGGGCGCAGGCGGATATCCAACCCGGCGGCCTGCAATGCAGCGTTCACTTTAGCTTTGGAGATGCCCAGGCCGTTCGCCACGGCATTGGCCGCGGTCTTGCGCCGCTGAGAAAATGCTGCCCGGATCAGGCGGAACAGCCCGGCTTCGTCCCCGTTGGGCGGGGTAACAGGCGGTGTGGTGTGGACATCCAGCTGGATGACCGCGCTGGTCACTTTGGGGGCAGGGTAAAAGCTGCCCGGCTGCACAGTAAACAGCAGCTTGGGTTTGGCGTAATAAGCCACCGCATAGCTGATTGCCCCCGCCTCACGCGTGCCAGGGGCGGCACACAGGCGCTGTGCAGCCTCTTTCTGCACCATGACGGTAATGTTGCGGATGGGCAGTTTTTCTTCCAATAAGCGCATCAGAATGGGGCTGGTGATGTAATACGGCAGATTGGCGCAGACGGCAACGGGCTTATCACCAAATTCTTCCGCCAGTAGGGTGCGCAGGTCCACTTTCAGCACATCTTCCAGCACCAGCTTAAAGTTCTCGTACTCGGCCATTGTCTCGGCCAGGATCGGCGGCAGGCGCTTGTCCACTTCGATCGAAACCACCTTATCCGCGCGTTTGCACAGCTGTTCTGTCAGCACACCGATGCCGGGGCCGACTTCCAGCGCACCCCAGCCGGGGCCAATGCCGGCGGCTTCTGCAATGCGGGGGCAGATGCCGGGGTTGATGATAAAGTTTTGGCCGAACCCCTTGGAAAGTGCAAAGTCGTGCCGTGCGCACACATCACGAATGGTGGAAAGGTCCGTCAGGTTTGGCATGGGGCTGGCACTCCGTTTCTTCTTATACTGTGTTTAGGGCAATACCGCATAATTCTAAGTGCCGATACGGCGAGCGAGGTGCGGCAG
>ERZ773107.3511-NODE-3511-length-10025-cov-3.182347_pt1 | contig 10025 bp, 5 predicted proteins | sample MGYA00580571_ERZ773107 | MGnify/ENA primary metagenome ERZ773107 (study PRJEB29015, sample SAMEA2737843) | human gut metagenome | biome: human gut; feature: human-associated habitat; material: faeces | place: China | collected 2012 ... | reverse complement strand
AGAACGCCTGATACCAGATTTTTCCTTTACTGCGGAATACAAAGCTTCTCTGGATTGGGAAATTGATACACTCACCAACGAGCATTGCGATCATGTATGCACAGAAGTACGGCAGTCCGCCATGCGCCGCATCATATCCGATAATATTCCATTTAAATGTCTCACCGAATAATGTAATGTCGATTCCCGGGAAACCGAAATCAACATTCGGAAGTCCTGCGAATGCCAGTGGCAAAAACAGTAACATCACATATTTAAGTACAGTGATCAGATTACTTACGATTACGAACAATCCGCCTTCTCTTATCCATTTTGAAGCACTCGGATGTTTCTCGGCAAAACGGTTCCATATGTTGTTTGACTTATTCATTCTACGCTCTCCATTCTTCTAAGATTCTAGATTCTCTTGTCCTCCCTTGGACTTCGTATCTATATCCTAACATGGATTACATGCCTATCTATTGTACTTACATAACCTGCACTTTTTCTGCATAAACTGCAAGCTTAATCTCCTTGTTCTTCTTTGATCGGAATCAAAATCTTCAAGTCAAACCAATTTTCTTTTGTATCGATCGTAACTGCCCCGCCGTATTTATTCACTGTATAACGGATACTCTTCATTCCGTATCCATGATACTTTTTGTCTTTCTTTGTCGTCGCAATATTTCCATCCTGGTACTGCAATTTTTCTTCACAGTAATTCTCGAACTTAAGAATCAAAAATGCCTTCTGTCTGGACACTGTCACATGAATCAGTCTCTTTTCCTTGTCCTGTATCTTCATCTCACATTCAATCGCATTATCGAGTGCATTGCCAAAGATACTGCAGATATCCATAACATCCATAAAGTCTAACAGTGTTCCGTCTGCCACACAGGTAAGTGTAATCCCATTCTTATTACAATACAGACTTTTGCTCGTCAGCACAGTATCGAGAACTTTATTTCCGGTTTTATTCTGTGCTTCATACTGACGGATCTCCGCCTCCATCTCATCCAAAAATGCTTCTCTTTTCTGAGGATCTTCCTCACTTCTCAATACTGCAATCTGATGTTTCAGATCATGATATTTGTAATTGATCAACTCAATACTTTCCTTTGACTGCACATACTGTGCATATTGATTCTGAAGTACATTCTGAACTGCCTCAAGTTCTTTTCTTGCCCGCATCTCACAGCATTGCATAAGATGTGCGTACAGAATCGCAATTCCAGCAAGATCCACGATTGTACGAATATTTGCTATCTCAAATGAATACCTTCCGGAAAATGGAGTATTTACCGTGAGATAACTAATGTTGCTGACAGCAAAAACAGATATCGCAATCAAAAATGCTGAAAAACATTCTTTCCAACCTATCTCCATCTGTCCATCTTCCGGGAAATGTACATGCAAGATCTTGAACAAGATCACGCTGATCATTCCATATCCAAGGATAAGGGCTGACCATTCTTTCCACCATACTCCTGATTGCGCTATACCAAAGTAACAAGCAACCTGCCATTCAATCGATGCCATGAATTCTGCCACAACAAATGCGATCAGCACAAAATATACTGCGTCTGTTATTTCGATCGCACAGGATACATAAATGAAAAACAGCATAAGGAATACTGCTACGATCATGCAGGGAATCCAGAAAAACAGGCTGACATCTTCCGTCACAACCATGAATCCACTCTGTACAACAAGCATCACTGCCATGATCACACCTGTCTTTATTTTTGAAAATCTCTTTTTAAATGGCAGGATAAATATCATGCATGCAAGCCACTCTGCAATTGCCGAGTAAAGTCTCGGGATATCCGGCATCAAATGATCGATCATTTTATCACCTCTCCCCAATATCTTGTCAAAGCTTCCATAAATTCCTTTTTACGTGCACGACTCAACACCAGTTCTTCACCTTTTACCACCGCACAGTTGTCCAGAATTCGGTCTACGTGCTGCAGATTAATCAGATATCCTTTATTTCCTCTGCAGAAGTTCATCCCAGAAAGCTTTTCATCCATCTCTTTCATTTTCCCTGTGGTTTCATAATCCCCAAGGATCGTATGAAGGATCAACGTATGTCCCTGACTTTCAATATAGTAAATATTTGCGATATTAATACGCACCATACCGCCTTTTATATTTACCATAATCACCTTTGCTTCTCGCTTTTTCATACGTTCGATCGCGCGATTCAATCTCTGGGAGAACGCAAAATAAGAAACTGGTTTCAACACATAATCCAACGCATCTACCGCATAACCTCTAATTGCATACTGTGCCATGTTTGTAATAAAGATGATTACAACTTCACTGTCCATTTTACGGATTTCTTCCGCAGCGGACATTCCATCCATGAATTTCATCTCGACATCCATAAGGATAATGTCGAACTGAGATTTGTATTTATTGACAATCTGATCTCCATCGGAATAAATGGTTATCTCGAACGCTTCTTGATTCTCTGTCTCGTATTGATGCAGAAATTCTTCCAGCTGTTTTGCATACATTGCTTCATCTTCTACAATCGCAATTTTGATCATTTGAATCTTCCTCCTACTATCTTTCTATATATAATAAAGGATTTTTTTATCTATCTCAAGTCATTGCTACGCTTTATATAACTGTTCAGAGGCGATTATGTTACTATTCACTTTATCATAATGAAAACAGGATTGGCCTGTTTTTTGCTGTCCAATCCTGTCTTTCATAGTTTCATATATTACGCTTCTGCGTTATCTACATTTTTTCTTTTCTTTCTGAAACGTACGATCACGATCGCATCTGCTGCAATTAAGAGAACTGCCAGAATTACGTCTACTGTTACGAAAAGTTTTGTCATATTGCTCATACCTGCAGCCGGGTTACCATCTGCATAGTATCCGCTGTTTGCTACAGTGTAGAGAATGTTCTTACATGCCTGTCTCATTGCCAGTACTGCTGTTGCACTCTCATCTGTAAGCTTGTTAGACTCAGCACTGTTGAATCCAAGCATCAGGTCATTCCCGTTTCTGATACAGTGATCTGTGATCATATATCCATAAGAACCGTCGTAATCTGTCTCTACCATTCCAACGAATCCCCATTCTCCACGGAGAACGTTATTCAGAAGTCCGTTGTTTGCACAGCTTGGAACTGTACCAATCCAGTTAAAGGATGACATTGCTGCTATTGCATTTCCTTCAAATCCTTTCACTGCAAGTTCGAATGCTTTCAGGTATCCTTCACGGATTGTCTGCTCAGAAGCAAATGTCAGAAGGAAGGAACAACGATTTGTTTCCTGATCATTTAATGCAAAATGTTTGATATAAGGATATACACCTTTCACTGCAGCTCCATTCATCTCATTCGCTGCCATGTATCCGGATAATACGCCGTCTTCTGAATAGTACTCGAAGTTACGTCCTGCAAATGCAGATCTGTGGATATTCATTGCCGGTCCATACCATCCGAAGTTATCTGCGTCAACATATTCCTGTCCCATAGAATCTCCGACTTCTTTTGCCAGATCTTTATTCCATGTCTGAGCGATCAGTACTTCTGACGGATAAGCTGTTCCGTATGTCTTTGTAATAAAGTTATTCAGTCCTGCCGGTCCGTCACAATCAGATGTTGCAATCTTTCCTACAGACTGGATTTCTGCTGTCTGCCATCCACCTACATTGATAAGTGTTGACATATCCTCGAAGCTTAACTGATCTAACAGTTTATCCCAATCTTCGTCATCATATGATTTTCCTGTAAGGTCTGCAAGCTGAAGTCCGTTATCCTGCTCCATCTTCGGCATCTCGTCGGAATCATCATTGTATTTTGTACCGTCATAGATTCCAAATACGTTTTCTTCTACTGCTTTTCTTGTCTCGTCGCTCATTACATAAGCATCTTCACTTAACTTTCCACAAGCAGATTCATAATTTGCAAATCCGTTTGCTCTTGAAAGTTGTTCGAAATCACCGCGTGAGTAATCTTCAAACTGGTTTGTTGCTACAGTTTCGTCGGAAGAACGTCCGTCTTTACTGTAGTCAATATCACTGTCTACTGTAAATTTCTCTTCTGCCAAAACAGTGTGTGAATCGGAACGAAGAGAGATTGTGTATTCTCCGGCCTCTAAGATATATCCACCACCGGAAATCTTGATTCCTTCAGAATCATAGGATGCCATATCCTCTTTGTTAATAGTGATTGATTTTGTCTCTGCTGCTCCCGGATCAAGAGTTTCTGTCTTCTCAAATGCAATCAGATTCGCAGCTGCTTTTTCAATCCCACCGTTTGTGTATGGTGCTGTGTAATAGAGTTCGATGACATCTTTACCTGCAACATCTCCTGTGTTTTTCACTGTCACATCAAATGTTACTGTGTCACCATTGTCTTTGAAATTCTCAATTGTCTTATCAAATGTTGTATAGCTCAGACCATATCCGAATGGATACTGTACTGTATCTTCATACTGGATCAGTCCTTCTTCTGCTGCTGTCTCATAGAATTTATAACCTACATAGATTCCTTCTGCATAGTTTACAAATCCCATACTTCCTTCGTAAGCTGCATCATTTTTGGCAATCTGATTTTTCAGGTCATCTACATTTGTGTAAGCATTCAGACCGATGTTGTTGTAGTACGGTGTCTGCTGAAGATCTTTTACAAATGTATCTACTGTCTTTCCTGATGGATTCACAGATCCGTTGATAATCTCTCCAAGTGCCTCGAATCCTGTTGCTCCTGCTCCCGGTGCATAGATAACAGCACCGATCTGCTCATACTTATCAACCCAGTCAAGTTCCATCGCATTGTTTGCATTTACAACCACGATAACATTTTCAAACTGAGAGCAGACGGTATCTAACATATCTTCTTCTGTGTTAGACAGTTCAAGATAGCTTTCGCCTTCATCAAAGTCATCGTAATCACCGTTGTTTGTGTAACTTCCTTTTACATATCCGTAATTCTCCGGTGTGACTGACACCGTTTCTGCCAGCTTCTTGTAGCTTCCGTCGATCACTGATTTCATATCTGTCGGAAGGTCTGCACCTTCTCCACCGGAACGTCCGATTACTACAACAGCTGTATCAGAGAATTCTTTTGCTTCGTTCATGAGGCTGTCTGTGTAATACTCTTTTGTTGGTTCCGGTAATGTCCAGTCCTGCTCTGCCATAGCGATTGTCGGACGGTCTTCTCGGTAATCTGTGTACATCTTTGTCAGAGATTCATTTGTCTCATATCCTGCATCTTTTAAAGACTGTAAAATACTGATCGCTGTGGAAGAATCTGAAGATCCGGATCCTGTTCCACCGTATAACGGATTTGTTGAATCCCATCCGAACACATTCAGTTTCTTCGTGTCAGAAGCGAGTGGTAAGATTCCTTTGTTTTTCAGAAGAACCATTCCTTCTTCTCCGACTTTCTGAATTGTTTCACGGCTCTGCTCTGTTGTTTCTTTTGAAAGCTCTACTTTCTTCGCATTTAAAATACTTGATACGTTGTTGTACATCGGACCATAACAGATCACATTAACAAGTACTGCAACGATAGCCACAAATGCAATTCCTGCCTGCCAGCGGATCACGTGGCGAACTCCCTTTTTCGCTTTATGCGCTGCGATCATTACTACGATCATTGCAACTAATGCAACAAGGATAGCAATAATATAACCACTCAGTCGTTCAATATATGACGTCAGGTCTGCAACACTTACTCCCAGACTAGTGAATATCGGGGACAATAAGTTTACTAAAAAGTTTGTCATAATGTTTCCTCCCTTTTGTTGATGGGCTTATGTTAACATAATTTATTCTCTCATGCCTTTTTTCGCATAAATGGTACGTTTTTTTCATAACCTGCAATTCCATTTGGCATATTTAACAATTTATATATTTCGTTTTTGTCTATATTGCCTATCCTCTGTTGATTGCAGCTTTGATCAGATGTGCTGTTCCTTTAATTCGATGTCCGTTCGCCATCTCTGTCAATGCCTCTGCCATTTTCATCGTCACAATACCGCCTGTCATTTTCGCATATCCACGAATTGGCATATTGTAGTTGAATAAAACGTTCAGGTTCGGCTTTCCCTGCCAGTCGCTGATTTTTAGAAGTAATTTCAGGATTGCACAGAGCAGTTTTCCAAGAATTCCTTTTCCGTAATACAACTGACAAACTGCATCGTTCATTCGAATCTCACCGCTCCAGCTTCCATCTGGAATTTCTCTTCCATACAGAATACGGAATTTTTCATCTGAAATGTCTTTGATTTTTCCGTTGAAATATTCCGGCAGTTCTTCTTTCTTGTAGCCGCCGTTTTCAACAGTACCTTTTACGTCTAAAGCACCTTCCAGAACCATCTGCTGCGCATTTTCACCGATCATGATCTGATAAGTACCGCTTTCAATCTCCCAGCTATCTGTTCTTGTATCATAAAAACGGAAGGTCTTATCATCAAATCCGATTCTTACTTCCTTTTCTTCTCCTGGCTGAAGCTCTACTCTTACGAAACCTTTCAGCTCGCGAACCGGTCGAAAGACAGTCTCAGAAGATTTTCCAACATACAGCTGTGCGATCTCAGTTCCTGACCCATTGCCTGTATTCTTAATTGTAAATGTCACACCTTCTGTATCTATTTTCAAATCTTTATATTCAAAGGTTGTATAGCTCAATCCGTAACCAAATGGGAAACGCGTTGATTTTCCAACAGTTGTGTAATAACGGTATCCGACATAAAGAGACTCTCTGTACTCACTGCTTCTTTCTTTACTTGGATAATATGCATACGCCGGCGTATCCTCATAATAGATTGGGTAAGTCTCATTTAACTTACCGGATGGATTCACCTTTCCTGTCAGAACGTTCAACATTGCTGACGCGCCTGCCTGTCCACCAAGATAACCGTGCACGATTCCTTTTACATATGGATACCATGGCATCTCGATCGCTGATCCGGCTGAAAGAACTACGATTATATTCTTATTTACTGTTGTAAGTTCATTAAGTAATGTCTCCTGTGCTGCCGGCATGGACATATGTGTACGGTCAAGCCCTTCGGACTCACTGATTTCATCAAGTCCTCCAAAGAAAAGTACGATGTCAGCCTTCTTTGCAAGTTCTACTGCTGCCTTTGTCAGCTTCTGATTCGGTTTTCTATTGCGAATATATCCCTGCTCATATGCAATAACATCCAGATCTGTGGATCCGATTACATCAAGGATTGCTTCCGGCTGTTTTGCCGGGTTTACAAGTGATGATCCGGCACCCTGATATCTTGGGGTCTTTGCGAAATCACCGATCACTGCAACTTTCGTTCCCGGTTTCAACGGAAGAATCTGATCCTCATTTTTCAGGAGGACAATACTTTCCTCTGCCGCTTTTCTTGCCAGGTTATGATGCGCTTCCACATCAAATGTTTTTCCCTTTGCGTCTTCTGTTGCCTGATGTGTTGAGAAAATCACATTTAAAAGCTCATCCAGTCTCTGATCTAATACTGCTTCATCAAGATCACCGTTCTCAACTGCATGAATAATATCATACATTCCTGATTTTCCTGTTCCCGGCATTTCCAAATGGCTTCCGTTCTTCACGCCAAGTGCATGGTCGTTACTTCCGCCCCAGTCAGATACAACAAAACCATCAAAACCCCACTCATCTACCAGAATTTCCTGCAGCATATGGTTGTTTTCGTTTGCATAGATTCCATTTACTTCATTATAGGAAGACATGATGGATTTTGATTTACCTTCCTTGATCGCAATCTCGAATCCTGTTGTATAAATCTCACGGAACGTTCTTTCGTCTACGACAGAATCGTTCGCCATACGGCGCAGCTCCTGACTGTTTGCTGCGAAATGCTTTGGACAAGCTGCAATTCCTTTGCTCTGGATTCCACGGACATATGCCGCTGCCATCTTTCCTGCATGATACGGATCCTCTGAAAAATACTCAAAGTTTCTTCCACACAACGGACTTCTTTTGATATTCAGTCCAGGTCCGAGGATTACATTGACGCCCATTGTCACTGCCTCTTCTGCAAGTGCTTCTCCAATTTCTTCTCCAAGTGCTTCGTCCCAGCTGTTTGCCACTCCTGCCGCTGTCGGAAAACACGTCGCCGGAAGACTGGCATTCAATCCCAAATGGTCTCCTGCTCCTGCCTGTCTTCTCAGCCCATGCGGTCCATCGGACATTGCCATAGACGGAATCCCATATTTTTCAAAATCAACTGTCTCCCATGTGTTCTTTCCTGACATCATAACTGCTTTCTCTGCCAGTGTCATTTTTCTGATCAACTTTTCATATTTCAGACTCATTTTGAAACCTACCTTTTACTCTATAATATGATAACTATTATTTGGTTACTGTCACAGTACCTGTGATTTTTTGCATTTTGTATATCACAAGTATCTTTTTAATGAAATTATCATAACACAAAAAGCAGACCGTTAAGGTCTGCTTTCATAAATGGTCGTTTTTTCTACATGAACTGTTCTGATTAGATTGCAAGCAGGTTCTTGATTGCTTCCATATAAATCAGCACCGCTTCTTCCATACCCGAAACCAGCATATACTCATCTGCACTGTGAATCCGATAATCAATTCCCAGTTTCTCCGGTCCAAATGCAATAATATTTTTAAGGGATTTTGCTGAGAATTTCTGTTTCCTTTTCTATTTCCTGACTTAAAATTGCAAAATTGCAAGAACCAACATTCAGAACTGCTTCATGAAAATCAGAAATTTTAAATGATTTTCCAAGAGAGGCAGCCATCTCCTTTTCTAATTTGTTTAATTCATAATATCCAATACTGTAAGAAAGATAAGTGACCGGATTTTCAATAACGTATTGGTAAAGTTGTTTTGTAGCGGATTTATCAATTCCGTAAGTCTTTAAATAATCGGCCAGTGCATTTTCATCATAATTTTTATAATTCACATATAAATCGCTCAGAGAGGACAGGGAGAGTGAGAGCAGGTCATTATCCCGATATAGCTGGCGGAGCTGTGCCTGTGTTTTTTCATCGACATCTTTAAATTCTGTAAAATTATAGCTGTATAACTGGGCATAAGTCCCCCATCCTTCGTCATATCCGTCACAGTGAAGAAATGTACGGAGGGGGGAAGGATTCGTACTTAAAAAATAATTCGTCTGGTATAAATGCCCCGGATAGCCTTCATGGGCAAGTGTGGAAAACATTTCGTTGGACTCCACACGGTTGTTATTGATGTAAATAATATTTGTATCTTTACTGTCAATTGGAGGTACAAGATAAAATGCACAGGCGGAAGTGCCGGAAAGAGCGTTAGGAACATTTCTTAATTCATAAGAAATGTTCTTTATTTCCGGGAAATCCACAAGAGAATCGTCTTTTAACTGCTCCATGATTTCCTTTGGTTTTGAAAGTGTCGGAACCGCACTGAGATATTCTGTATACAGGTCTTTATTTTGTGTTGTCAGGGAAGAAATATCTTTTATCGTATCTTTTAACTGTGTTTCCAAAGCTGTGATACATTCTTCCGGGGACATGTCTGTTCCGACATCAGACTGGAGAAGAAAACGATAGTAGTCCTGGCCATTTTCATATTCGCAAAGTCTCTCTTTTGTGCTGTTATCAGATGTAGTATGTTTGCTGCCTGTAGAGACCTGTAAAGCAGTTTTTAAATGCTCATATGCGGGAAATACTTTATTTGTAATGAGTAATCGGTTATTTGCGGTGTAGCTTGCTTTCTGATCTTCACTTAAAGTATCAAGGGAATCCAGACGTTCCTCAAAACTTTCAACGAGAAGATTATTTTCTTCGCTTGCATTTAAAAATTGGTTAATCTGGTCGATAGTATCAGAGATTACAAAATCAGGGCTTACAATATCTGCGTTACGGCGCTCTTCCTCAAAATCAAGAACCTGCGTAAAAAGTTCTGGAATTTGATTTACAAGTGATAAATAATCTTTAACATCTTTTTCGTTGTCAAAACGATATTCGGAAAGAGTTACAGGAATATCCGAAGGTAATCCATCTGCACCGAAAGGAGAAGAATAAAGAATATATTTTTCACTCATAAT
>ERZ773107.3507-NODE-3507-length-10046-cov-2.901712_pt1 | contig 10046 bp, 9 predicted proteins | sample MGYA00580571_ERZ773107 | MGnify/ENA primary metagenome ERZ773107 (study PRJEB29015, sample SAMEA2737843) | human gut metagenome | biome: human gut; feature: human-associated habitat; material: faeces | place: China | collected 2012 ... | reverse complement strand
AGTGGATGCGTCATTACGGCTTTGATCCGATCATCATTGCAACCAAGCTGGACAAAATCAACCGCAGTCAGATCCAAAAGCAGCTCAAGGCAATTCGGGTTGGCTTAGAGGCACAGAAGGATACGATCATCATCCCGTATTCCTCTCTTTCCAAGCAGGGACGGGAAGAAATTTATGATCTGCTCGACAGCATTCTCTCAGAAGACGGAGGCATTAAAGCATGTGGAGACAATCCAGAAAATATGTAAAAGCGGTGTTAAACCTGATCACTGCAGTAGTGATCTTACTGTTTGTCGTATTTGTTGTGCCATCGGTTATTTCGTATTTTATGCCTTTTGTAATTGGCTGGATCATCGCGATGATCGCAAACCCGCTGGTGCGTTTTTTGGATGAAAAGATTAAGATCCGCAGAAAAGCAGGCTCTGCGATCGTCATTATTGCAGTTATCGCTGCGATTGTAGCTGGTATTTACGGGATCCTGAGCCTGCTTGCAGGACAGCTGAAGGGATTTGTGGAAGAGCTGCCGGGACTCTGGAAAGCAATGGAGTCTGATATTTCCAACGCGGGAAGCTCACTGGAAAGCTTTTCTCACTATTTTTCCCCAAATGTGCAGGATCAGGTTGCCAGGGTTCTGAATTCGCTGATGAATCTGTTAAGCAGCGCAGTGGATCATCTGGGCAGTCCGACGGTATCTGCAGTCGGCAATTTTGCCAAAAATATCCCGACGATCATCGTCGGTGTCATCATGTGTCTGTTGTCCTCTTATTTCTTTGTGGCGCAGCGGGAAGAAGTGATTGCTGCATTTCGCAGATATGTACCGGAGAGCTTCCGCAAAAAGTGGGATGTGATGTATCATAGTCTGACCGGTGCCATTGGCGGATATTTCAAGGCACAGCTAAAAATCGAGATCTGGGTATATCTTCTGATGCTGGTAGGCTTTCTGATCCTGCGGGTGCGTTACGGTGCGCTGATTTCCATCGGGATTGCGATCCTGGACTTTTTGCCGGTATTCGGAACCGGTACGGTTCTGTGGCCGTGGGCAGTGATCAAGGTGCTTGGCGGAGACTTTAAAATGGCCATCGGGCTGCTGATCATATGGGGAGTTGGACAGCTTTTGCGTCAGCTCATTCAGCCGAAAATTGTTGGGGATTCCATTGGTGTTCCGCCGCTTCCGACCCTGTTTCTGATCTTTATCGGATATAAGGTAGGCAGCGTTGCCGGCATGATCCTGGCGGTTCCGGCAGGCATTATTGTTGCCAATATGTATCAGGCGGGATTTTTTGACACAACTATGGACAGCGTGCGGATCCTGGTGCATGGCTTTAACCGGTTCCGGCGACTGACCCCGGAGGATAAGGCAGAGATTTCGGAGAAAAAGGAATAAAAAACGTTGCCGTGAGGTTCGGGGCGGCGGGCTGAAGTCCGGGAAATCCCTTGGTTGTTCTGGAATTCGGCGTAGGCCGCCCGCAGAATGGAGGATGATTTGCGCAACTTTAAAATTGTGATTCAATACGAAGGAACCAGATATCAGGGCTGGCAGCGGCAGGGGACGACTCAGAACACGCTGCAGGGCAAATTCGAGGCGCTGCTTTCGAAAATTGCGGGGACTCCGGTGGAAATCCAGGCATCCGGCAGGACGGATGCAGGTGTGCACGCCCTGGGGCAGACCGCGAATTTCCATATGAATACGGAGCTTTCCTGCGAAGAGCTTCTGGATAAGCTGAACCAGTATCTGCCGGAGGATGTGGCGGTTATTTCCTGTCAGGAGGCTGCTCCCAGGTTCCACGCGCGTTTAAATGCGGTCGGTAAGACCTATTGCTACAGGATTCACAACAGCAAAATCCCCGCGGTATTTGACAGACGGCTGGTATGGCAGATCGAACAGCAGTTAGATGTAGATGCGATGAAAACAGCGGCGAAGTATCTGGTCGGGACGCATGATTTTGCAGCGTTTACCTCCGCAAAAAACAAGAAAAAATCGACTGTCCGCTCGATAGAGTCCATTTTGTTCGAGCAAAACGGCGCGGATATCCGGATTTCTTTTCGGGGAGACGGATTTTTGTTCCATATGGTCCGCATTCTGACCGGAACACTGGTGGAGGTCGGTCTCGGGGTGCGCAGACCGGAAGAAATTGCTGCGATTCTGGACGGAAAAGACCGGCAGAAGGCGGGAATGCTGGCACCGGCGTCCGGACTTTGCCTGATGGAGGTTTATTATCAGTAGAGGATCTTTATGAAAAAGATATGGAATCAACTGGGACACAGTCTTTTTGCAGAGGATGAAAGCAGTCGGAAAACAAAGCACATTCTCAAGACTGTGTTTTTCTTTTATATTCTTGTGCTGCTCAAGGTGATTGTTTTTAAGTATCCCCTTGCGCGGCTGGAGGCGATCGCTGCTTCCTGGACAAAGGAGGTTGTCTGGGAGGGACTTGGAACCGCCAACTTCACTTTATTTAAGACGATTCGGATGTATATCCGTTACTGGGGAAAATTAAACAGCTTTGAAAATCTTTTCGGCAACGTGCTTGCTTTTGTGCCGCTTGGCTTCTTATTGCCGTTTCTGCAAAAGGAGAGCCGCCGATTCTGGATTCTGTTTCTGGACGCGTTCGTGCTTGTCTGCTGTATCGAGCTGTTTCAGCTTTTTACGGCATTCGGCGCATTTGATGTGGATGATATTTTGCTGAACTGCGTGGGTGCGCTGCTGGGATATGCGTTTTTTTCGCGCTGCCTGCGGGACGCCCGTCGGACACAGGAGAAGCAGGATGCACCGGGTGCACCGGGCACCGTCGGATAAAACGCGGTATCTGGGATGGAAGCATAGAGCGCGCTGCGCGGAATGCGGTTGGTATTCGTAAAAAATTTCACTGCGCTACGCTGCCGGAACGCAGAATTGGCGCTGGATTTTTCTGTGGAAATGGAGTAACATGAAAACATGTTTGCTGCATAGCAATTTGAAAAATGGGGAGATACAAAAGGAGGAGAAGGTCGATGCGACTGATTTTTATTCGGCATGCAGAACCGGATTATTCAATTGACAGCCTGACAGAAAAGGGCTGGCGGGAAGCGAAGCTTCTTGCTGAGCGCACGAAGCGTTGGAAGGTGGATGAATTTTACTGCTCGCCCCTTGGCAGGGCGAAGGATACGGCTTCGTTTACACTGAAGGAATGTGGCAGGGAGGCAGTGACATGTGATTGGATGCGCGAATTCGATGCCTGTGTCGTTGACCCGGAAACCGGAAAGAACCGGCTGAGCTGGGATTTAAAGCCTGCTTACTGGACAAAAGAGCCGGATTTGCTGAATATAGATCGTTTTCTGGAAACGGATCTGATGAAAAGCGGGCCGGTTGCAGAGACCTATCAGAAAGTCTGCGATGGCTTAGACGGCATCCTCGCAAAACACGGCTACCACAGGGAGGGACGCTTATATCGCACGAAGCAGCATAATGAGGACACAATCGTGCTGTTCTGCCATATGGGAGTGACATTTTATATGCTGTCCCATCTGCTTTCCATTTCTCCGGTGTGTCTGAATCATACGATGTTTCTGCCGCCGTCTTCCGTGACTGTTGTGAGTACGGAAGAGGTGGAGCAGGGCTATGGGATGTTCCGGACGCAGATGCTGGGAGACACGTCTCATCTGTACTGCGCCGGGGAGCCGGTGTCCCACATGGGATATTTTGCGGAGATTCTGCAGGAGCGCCCGTTATGATCGTACCGCGGGGCACGGCAGGTGCACAATCGGCACGTCAGCCTGCGGGCGCATCGTCTGCGCAATCGGCGTGTCAGCCTGTAGGCACAGCATCTGCGCAATCCGTCATTCCGTCCGTTTACGCTATGCCGCAATCTGTAGTGCTTCCGATCGCGGACACAGCTCTCCTTACAGCACGGACGCTTGCACGCTATCATTTTCCGGAAGATGAGCGTGAGCAGCTCAAGCAGCTGTGCACCCGGCTAAAGGATACCTGCAGTGATCAGATCAGCTGCAGGTTTGCAGCGTGTCCGGAAAAAGAAGATCGACTGGCAGCGTCAATGACACTTGGAAAAGGAGTGGATGAGCTGCAGGAAAAGCTTCAAAAGCAGGATATGCTGCTGGAAAGCTATATGGTTGAAACACTCGCCGGAGAAGTTCTGATGGAAGCCTATAGCCGATTCCATGTGGAAATTCATCGAAGAACCGGATGGTTTGTGAAGCAGATGAGCTTTTTGGGAAGCAGCAGTGAGCCGATCGAACAGCTGCCGACGCTGCTGAAAATGCTTGACTGCAATGGTCAATATACCGCTTCCTACATCACCTGCAATGAAAGCCTTTGCCTGATCCCGAAAAAAAGCGTCGTGTTCTGGGCAGAATTGACAAAGGAGGGCGTACGCTGCACCGTGTTCGGCTACTATGTACGCTGCACCGGCGTATGCGACAGCTGCGAAAATGTGCAGTGCGGGAACCGAATCCCGGATAATCCGGACAATCAGGAAGCGGCAGAAAAGACGGAAGGCGTGGTAGAGAGCATTCGATGGCCGGATCTGTTCGAACGGCCTCTGCCTTATGGCTATGACCGGATTTTTGGCAGATAAAAAGACCGAATGGAGGAAGACAAGACGTGAAGAAGTTGCTTTGTTATTTGAAAGGGTATGAAAAGGAAACCGTGCTCGCCCCTTTGTTTAAAATGCTGGAAGCATTGTTTGAACTGTTTGTCCCGCTGGTAATGGCTGCGGTGATCGATCAGGGTATCGGCGGATCGGACAAACCGTACATCGTGAGGATGTGCATGCTTTTGATTGCACTGGGTGTCATCGGACTGGTCTGCTCGATTACAGCGCAGTATTTTGCGGCGAAAGCGGCGACCGGATTTTCCACCCGTCTGCGCCATGAGCTGTTTGCGCACATCCAGGGACTCTCCTATACGGAAATGGATACCCTCGGCACGTCTACGCTGATCACGAGAATGACAAGTGATATCAACCAGGTACAATCCGGTGTCAATCTGGTGCTGCGCCTGTTTTTGCGTTCGCCCTTTATCGTATTCGGCGCGATGATTATGGCGTTTACCGTAGATGCAAAGGCAGCGCTGATTTTCGTGGTGACGATTCCGCTGCTTTCCATCGTCGTGTTCGGCATCATGCTCTGGACGATGCCTCTGTACAAAAAGGTGCAGGCGGCGCTGGATCAGGTTCTGGGTCTGACCCGGGAAAACCTGACAGGCGTACGCGTCATCCGCGCTTTTAATAAAGAAGAGGAAGAATTAAGCCGTTATCAGGAAAAAAATGAAACGCTGACCGGGCTGCAGAAATACGTTGGCAGAATCTCCGGTCTGATGAACCCCATTACTTATGTGATCGTCAACGTTTCGATCATTGCGCTGTTGTATACCGGCGCGATCCGCGTAGATTCCGGCATCCTGACCCAGGGACAGATCGTAGCGCTTGTCAATTACATGTCCCAGATTCTGGTAGAGCTTGTCAAGCTGGCGAACCTGATTATCACGGTGACAAAAGCGATCGCCTGCGGCAACCGTGTGCAGAGCGTGCTGGAAGTGCAAAACAGTATGGAGCTGCCTGATGTGGAACAGAAAATTGAGACGGACAAAAATGCGCCTGCGGTTGTCTTCGACCATGTGTGTCTGACTTATGCGGGAGCGGGCAGCGAATCGCTGACGGACATCAGCTTTACGGCAAAGCATGGTGAGACGATCGGCATCATCGGCGGTACGGGTTCCGGTAAATCCAGTGTGGTCAATCTGATCCCCCGTTTTTATGATGTGACGGACGGAAGAATCCGTTTGGATGGAACAGATATTCGTGAAGTGACACAGCATGATTTGAGAGATAAACTTGGGTATGTTCCTCAGAAAGGACTGTTGTTCTCAGGTGATATCGCATCGAATATTATGTTCGGGAATCCGGAAGGCGGCGGGCAGGAGATGAAAGAAGCTGCGCAGATAGCGCAGGCAACAGAGTTTATCGAAGCAAAGCCGAACAAATATGAAAGTCCTATTTCGCAGGGCGGATCGAATGTGTCCGGAGGCCAGAAACAGAGACTTTCAATCGCAAGGGCGATCGCAAAACGACCGGAAGTGTTTATTTTTGACGACAGTTTTTCAGCTCTTGACTATAAGACGGATGTAACACTCCGCCGTGCGCTGGCTGAAAAGACAAGCGGAAGTACAGTGCTGATTGTTGCACAGAGAATCAGTACGATCCTGCATGCAGAGCAGATCATAGTATTGGACGAAGGTAAAGTGGCAGGCAAGGGAACACATGCCGAGCTTCTAAAAAATTGTCCGGTATACCGTGAAATCGCAGAATCCCAGCTGTCCAAGAAAGAGTTAGAAGCAGCGTTAAATGAGCAGACAGATGGAAAGGAGGATCAGATTCATGGCTAGAATGCATGGCGGTCGAAGACCGAATGAAAAAGCAAAAGACTTCAAAGGAACAATGAAAAAGCTGATCCGCTACATGGCAATTTACAAGGTACAGGTATTTTTCGTAGCCGTGTTTGCTATCTGTGGAACCATATTCAATATTGTCGGACCGAAGATTTTAGGAAAAGCAACGACGGAGATCTTCAATGGACTTGTAAGCAAAGTTTCCGGTGGAGACGGAATGGATTTCGGCAAAATCGGACAGATTCTGCTGACCGTTCTTTGTTTGTATGTAATCAGCGCATTGTGCAGTTTTGTTCAGGGATATTTGATGACAGGTGTGTCTCAGAAGACAACTTACCGTCTGAGAAGAGAAATCTCCGAGAAGATCAACCGTATGCCGATGAGCTATTTTGATACAAAGCCGGTAGGTGAAGTGCTTTCCCGTGTGACAAATGATGTTGACACACTTGGACAGAGCCTGAACCAGAGTGCGACTCAGATGATCACATCGGTTACAACTCTGATTGGTGTATTTATCATGATGTTGTCAATCAGCCCGCTGATGACAGTGATTGCAGTTTTGATTCTTCCGCTTTCTGCTGGATTGATCGGATTCGTAATGAAACATTCACAGAAATATTTCGTAGGGCAGCAGACATACCTTGGAAATGTGAATGGACAGGTAGAAGAAATCTATGGTGGCCACAACATCATCAAGGCATTTAATAAAGAAGAGGAAGTAATTGAAGTATTCAATGAAACAAATGATAAGCTGTATGATTCCGCATGGAAATCCCAGTTCTTTTCCGGTTTGATGATGCCTGTAATGCAGTTTGTAGGAAACTTGGGTTACGTGGCAGTGGCAATCCTTGGCGGATATCTGACAATTAAGGATGTGATCGAGGTTGGAGATATCCAGTCCTTTATTCAGTATGTACGTAACTTTACACAGCCATTGCAGCAGATCGCACAGGTGGCGAATATGCTTCAGTCAACAGCTGCAGCATCAGAGCGTGTCTTTGAGTTCCTGGAAGGACCGGAAGAAGATCAGACAGTAGAGAATCCGGTTTCTGTAGAGAATCTTCAGGGAAATGTTGAATTTGAGCATGTACGTTTTGGATATAATGAAGATAAGATCATCATTAATGACTTCTCAGCGGATGTGAAAGAAGGCCAGAAGATCGCAATTGTTGGTCCGACAGGAGCCGGAAAGACAACAATGATCAAATTGCTCATGCGTTTCTATGATGTGAATGGAGGTTCGATCAAGATTGACGGACACGATGTCCGGGACTTCAATAGAAGTGAACTCCGTGAAATGTTCGGAATGGTTCTGCAGGATACCTGGCTGTTCCATGGTACGATCAGTGACAATATCCGTTACGGAAAACTGGATGCGACAGAGGAAGAAGTGATCCAGGCAGCGAAGGCGGCACATGTGCACCGCTTTATTCAGACACTTCCGGGTGGATACAATATGGAACTGAATGAGGAAGCAAGTAATGTATCCCAGGGACAGAAACAGCTCCTCACAATCGCAAGGGCAATCCTTGCAGATCCGAAGATCCTGATTCTTGACGAGGCGACAAGTTCTGTTGATACCCGTACAGAAGAAATGATACAGAAAGCAATGGATAATCTGATGAAGGGAAGAACAAGCTTTGTTATTGCTCATCGTTTGTCAACAATTCGTGATGCCGATCTGATCCTTGTGATGAAGGACGGAGATATCATCGAACAGGGAAATCATGAGGAACTTCTTGCAAGAGGCGGATTCTATGCAGATCTGTATAATTCTCAGTTTGAAAGTACGACAGAGATAGCGTAAAGAGAAGCTTTGAGAAAGGAAAACGATATGAAAACAAGTGCAATTGTCCGTAAAACTTTTGCAGTAGGAGATATGATAAGGGATGCCGGTTTAACAACACCGGACGACATTCAGAGATTTGACAACATTGTTTATGGAGAAGATAAGGTTTGGCAGTCTCTGGATGTATATCGTCCAAAAGCAATTAATATAGAAGAAAAACTTGCGGTTATTGTCAGTGTGCATGGCGGCGGATGGGTCTATGGAGACAAGAAGACTTACCAGTTTTATTGCATGAGTCTTGCACAAAGAGGATTCGCAGTAGTGAATTTTTCCTATCGTCTTGCCCCAGAGTCAAAATTTCCGGCATCTATTATAGATACGAACCTTGTGTTTGGCTGGATTTTAGATCATGCAGAAGAATATGGATTCGATACAGAGAATATATTTGCGGTCGGTGACTCTGCCGGGGCACATATGCTTGGTCTGTATACAAATTTGTGTACAAATCCAGAATATGCAAAAGTTTACGAAGAAAAATATGGAATTCAGACACTGCAGGATCTTAAGATTCGTGCAGTAGCCCTGAATTGTGGTCAGTATCATTTCGGCCTGGAAGAAATGAACAACGAGATGACGGATAATCTGATGAAAGAATTTCTCCCGGAAGGCGGTACACAGGAGGAATTAGAACTGGTTAATGTAGACACATATGTGACAGAAAAATTCCCACCTGTATATCTGATGACAGCAGAAAAAGATTTCCTGAAGGAGCAGGCACCACTATTGGAGAAAGTTTTGAAAGAAAAGAAAGTTCCGTATATATATTCCTGCTACGAGGGAACAAAAAAGAAATTGGAGCATGTGTTCCATCTGAATATGAAGCTGGCGGATGCGGACAGATGTAATGATGCGGAGTGTGATTTCTTCCGTTATTATGAAGGTAGAATAAAGTAGTTTGTAAAAAAGATGAAAAAGAAACTCTATCATTTCTTGCACATTGAAATGTAGCAAGAATGGTAGAGTTTTTCTATAAAGGATTGGATAAAAATTCAATTGTATATTGTTCGAGTGAAGCAAGAAGCTTATCAAGTGGAAACACCTTGAGGTCATTTACCGCATCTTCGGTAACACTAAGGTATTTATGTAATGAATCTAAGACTTGCTGTACATTTCCATACTGAACTTCGTTAATCCCAGGATTTATTATCTGAGGGTTCAGATTTAACGGAATCAGGTAGCGGTTTACAAGATAAGTATTCATCTTTGTATAGTCCCCATAATAATATTCCTCAGTAAGATACTTTTCAAAAGGGATATAAGTCTGAAAATTTCTGCTATAAACGGTTACAATCTCTTCTTTTATATCTGTAATCTGTCCGGTTTCATCATAAAAATCAACAATCTCCGGAATAAAATCCTTGAAAAACCGACGGTCGATATATAAATGAAAATAATATCCCAAAACACTGGAATCAGAAAGAAGAGAGTTATATTTAGCAGTAAAACGTGTTAAATCCGGAAATACCATCATCTTATCACGATAAACAGGATTACGAAAATGCGAAAGCTCTTTTTGATCTGTCGCATCCGGTAGAAGATTCCCAACCAGAAAATCATTTACAGATTGAATCGGATAAGGAAAATCAGGGTACTCGTGAAGATGGCTCTGCAGCATCTGGGCTGCAGTTAAATGTAAAATAAAACCAGGCATGAGAAAATCCTTTCATATCATAAATTAATAATATCTTAACATGAAATAAGTATATTATACAAGCAAGCTTGCAAAACCTGATGTGTTTTGAAATGCAGGTTACGCATCTGCAACAACCGAAAGAACTGTCGTCTTTTCGGTTAAGGGCATTCGCCCTATGTTCCCCA
>ERZ773107.3505-NODE-3505-length-10054-cov-4.422642_pt1 | contig 10054 bp, 10 predicted proteins | sample MGYA00580571_ERZ773107 | MGnify/ENA primary metagenome ERZ773107 (study PRJEB29015, sample SAMEA2737843) | human gut metagenome | biome: human gut; feature: human-associated habitat; material: faeces | place: China | collected 2012 ... | reverse complement strand
TATTCTCAGGCAATGAAGGCAGGCGGCCTGCTGTTCACGTCCGGCCAGATCCCCATTGATCCCGCGACGGGCGCCGTGGCGGGGGAGGACATTACGGCGCAGACCGAGCAGGTCATGCAGAATCTCGGCGCAGTTCTCGAGGCGGCCGGAACGTCGTTCCAGCGGACGGTCAAGACGCTCTGCTTCCTGCAGACGATGGACGACTTCGCCGCGTTCAACGAGGTCTATGCCCGCTATTTCACGGAGAAGCCCGCACGCAGCTGCGTCGCCGTGCGCACGCTCCCGAAGGGCGTCCTTGTCGAGGTCGAGGCGATCGCGGAGCTGTAAGGCACGGCTAAGAGAGGGGAAAGATCATGTATTGCAGATCATGCGGCTGTAAATTGGAGCCGGAAGCACGTTTCTGCCGCAGCTGTGGGGCACCGGCCCAGGAGCCGCTGCCGGTCCAGCCGGTTGTGCAGATTCTGACACCAGAACAGCCGGCCGAACAGACGGCACGGAAACCTTCCGGCGGATGGGGAAAATTCTTCTTCGGTCTGCTTGCCGGTGTGTTGTGCTGTGCGATCGCAGTCGGCGTATTTGCGCTGTGCCGGAAGGGCGGCGCGGAGACCAAATTGGAGGGCAGCGGCTTCGACTCTCCGGAGGCGGCTATGCAAGCCTATCTCGACGGGCTGCTCAACGGAGATGCAGAGAAAGCGATCTCCAGCTTTGCCATTGAGACCTTTACTGCGCATTTCGATTGGAAGACCTATGCCGAGCGACGCAGTATGTATCTGCCGAATTCCTACAGCCCGGACTGGTTCGGTTCGGAGCAGGTGAATCTCGCCGTTCGTTTCCGCGATGCAGCGGGAGCGCTCTATACGCAGTATCGCCTGATTGCTTTGGCGGACACCCCCTATGACATGCAGGATGGAATTGACGCTGTGCACTTCGATTCAACGAATGATCTGGAAAACTTCACCCGCGAGTTTGCGGACGATGACATCCGGTCAAACATGCACGTCGAGGAAATCGTGTGCGCCGAGGAGTATCCGGATGCGGATTTCCAGGAACGTTACGCGAGCGAGGCAAATACCAAAAACCGCGAGGGACTTCGGAAAGAGTGCGGCGCGGATGAGCTGTGCACGGTGTTTGCGTCCGTAAGCTTCGACGGGGAACAGTATTGGTTCGCCATGGAGACGGCCTGCTATGACGGCGTCTGGTATAACCTCTCTCTGAACGGGAATGGCGGTGCACTGCTTGGATTTCCGGCATACGGTATCGGCATCGTCGAGTAGATCAACAGAAATCGGGGCGGCTGCAGGTCTCTGCAGCCGCTTTTTATGTCCTCTTGCAGGGAAATCCTGAAAATCTCCGTTTTTCACAAAAAAATCTGAAAAAAATTATGAAAAAAACCGAAAAAAGGCTTGACATTCACGGCTGCGTGGATTACTATATAGGGGCGCGCGTTGAGGGATGCTCTGCGCACGCACTGCGATGATGCGGGAGATTGCGCCGATGGCGGTAACTTCCGCGGAGTATGTCCGGTCATCGGGCGGCTGAGGCACTTTGTGTGCGTGGCGTATATCGCCGCACATGAGGCACGGCCGGCGAACGTCGGCCTTTTTTCATGGCTGCGGAGTGATACGCATGCTGGAGGCCGAGGCCAACGTGGTCCCCGGCAGCGGCAAAGTGGAGCTGACGGGCAACCTGGGCAACGTAATGAAGGAATCCGCCCGGGCGGCCTTCACCTATATCCGCAGCCGGGCTGTCCAGCTGGGGGTGGAGGCCGACTTCTACAAGGAGAAGGACATCCACGTCCACTTCCCCGAGGGGGCCGTGCCCAAGGACGGGCCCTCGGCGGGCATCACCATCACCACGGCCATGGTTTCGGCTCTGACGGGCATCCCCGTGCGAGGAGACGTGGCCATGACCGGCGAGGTTACCCTCCGGGGCCGGGTGCTGCCCATCGGCGGCCTGCGGGAGAAATCCATGGCCGCCCTGCGCAACGGCATCCGCACGGTGATCATCCCCAAGGACAATGAGACCGACCTGGAGGAAATCGACCAGACGGTGCGCAATGCCCTCCAGTTCATCCCCGTCTCCCACGTGGACCAGGTGCTGGCCAACGCCCTGGAGCGGCCCCCGCTGGCCCAGCCCGCCGATCAGGGGGGCGATGTGCCTTTGGGGAGTGCGGGCGCCAACGCCCACACCTCTTTGCCCAGAACCTGAGAGGAAACACCATGAAACTGAACACACAGAAAGCCGAGTTTATCCGCTCGGCGGCCAAAATGGCCGACTGCCCCCGGGACACCCTGCCCCAGATCGCCTTTGCCGGCCGGTCCAACGTGGGCAAGTCCTCGGTGATCAACCGCCTGCTGGGGCGGAAGAATTTCGCCCGAGTGGGCTCCGCCCCGGGGAAAACCACCCACATCAACTATTTCCGCATCGACGGGAAGGTCTACTTTGTGGACCTTCCCGGCTACGGCTACGCCAAAGTAAGCAATGCGGACCGTGAGCGCTGGGATGACCTCATCAACAGCTACTTTGAGGCCCAGCGCCACCACACCCTGCTGGTGCAGCTGCTGGATTGCCGCCATGCCCCCAGCGCCGATGATTTCCAGATGCTCAAGTACCTGCACTACCATCAGATCCCCTATGTGGTGGCGCTGACCAAGGCGGATAAACTCAAAAAGAGCCAGCTGGCCAAGACGCTGGAGGAGTTTGAGAACACCTGCCGCCCCTATGGCTGCCAGAAAGTGGTACTGACCAGCGGCGAAAACGGCTACGGCATCCCGGAGCTGCAGGCCATTCTCAACAAAGCCATAGAGACAGAGTTTGCGGACGAGGACGCCGAATAAGATGGCATACAACGAATTTGCATACTTTTACGATGAATTCAACGGGGCGGCGGACTACGACGCCCTGTATGAGCACATCCAGAACGAGCTGAACGCCCACGGCATCCGGGACGGCATTCTGGCTGACCTTGGCTGCGGCACGGGGGAGTTGACCCTGATGCTGACCCAGGCCGGGTATGATATGATCGGCATTGACCAGTCCGAGGAGATGCTCTGCGTTGTCCGGGATAAAGCGGAACAGCTGGGTCTGTCCGGCAAGCTGCTGCTCCTGCGGCAGGACCTGCTCAAGCTGGACCTGTACGGCACCATCCGGGGTGCGGTCTCCACCTTTGATACGTTCAATCACATCCCGGACCTCGACACGGCCATTGCCAACGCGGGCTTCTTTATGGAGAAAGGCGGCGTCTTCCTCTTTGATATGAACACCCCCTACAAGCACAAAAACGTGCTGGGGGAGAACACGTTCACCTTTGAGGAGGAGGACGCCTGCTGTGTCTGGAAAAACCACTACAATGCGGCCGACCGCCGGGTGGAGATCAGCGTGGAGATCGACTACCGGGAGACGGGAGAACATTTCCATGAGGCGTTCAGTGAGTACACCTACGATCTGGACACCATCCGCACGGCACTGGAGAAGCACGGTTTTGTGCTGGAGAGCGTCTGCGACGGTGAAACGTTCGGCCCGCTGACCGAGAAGAGCGAGCGCTATTTCTTCTGCGCGGTCAAACAGCATACGCAATTGGAGGAAGACTGAAAAATGGGAAAACTGATCCGAGGCCTGTCAGAAAACGGCGGAATCGTTTTTTGCGGCGTAGATTCGACGGATATTGTCTGTAAAGCAGAACAACTTCACACCACGAGCGCCACCTGCAGTGCTGCCCTGGGCCGCCTGCTGACGGGTGCCAGCCTGATGGGCTCCATGCTCAAGGATGACCGGGACACCATCACCCTGCGCGTTTCTGGCAACGGCCCGGCAGGCGTCGTCATTGCCTGCACGGATGGCACCGGCAATGTCAAGGGCTGCATCGACCACCCGCTGGTGGAGCTGCCTGCCAAGGCCAATGGCCATCTGGATGTGGGCGGGGCTGTCGGCAAGGACGGTGTGCTCACCGTCATCCGGGACAACCGCCTGCAGAAAGAGCCCACCGTCGGCCAGGTGCCGTTGGTCTCGGGCGAGATCGCGGAGGATATCACCAGCTACTACGCCTACAGTGAGCAGGTGCCCACCGTCTGTGCACTGGGCGTGCTGGTAGATAAGGATCTGTCCATCTCCTGCGCGGGCGGCTATCTGCTGCAGCTGCTGCCGGGTGCCACCGATGCCGAGATCACCCAGCTGGAGCAGAACATTGCTGCCATGCTCTCCGTGACCGAGATGCTCCACGCGGGCAAGACCCCGGAGGACATGATGAACCTCGCCATGGCGGGTTTCAACCCCAGCGTGCTGGATGAGCGGGAAGTGCGGTACCAGTGCGATTGCAGCCGGGAGCGCACCGAGCAGATGCTGCTTAGCCTGGGCCGCAAGGAACTGGAAAAACTCCGGGATGAGGATCCCCACTGCGAGGTAGTCTGCCACTTCTGCCACACCAAGTATGAGTTTGACCTGAACAAGCTGGTCAAAAAGGCGGTGGAGAAAGCAGCGCCTGCATCTGAGAACGCAGAGAATTAAAACAACAATGATATCGATGAAAACGGCAGAGGAAGTTTCAGTCCTCTGCCGTTTTCGTGTTTTCCTGGCAAATGTCGGCCGCTATGGTGTAGCAGACCCGGTAGTGGAACTGGTTGCCCTCTGCGGAAAAATCTTCTTTCCGGGTGAGGAGAACCGCGTCCGGGTAGGCAGCGTATAGCTCCTGACGGCTGTGCAGCCGGGCTAAGGCGAGCAGCTGGTCTCCCGTGTAGGAAAGTGTTTCGTTTTGGGTATGGTAGAATACCGTTTCCTCTACGGAGCAGGGGAGTGCCAGCCCCCAAAATGCCGGATGGAGATGCCGGGTGATGGCGCGGGCGTTTTCCTGGTGGGAGCTCCATGGGGGAAGAGCAAGGGACTTCCCGGCAAAGTGGAGCTGGTACTGGTGCGATTTGCTCCCGGTGAGCTGGTCTGCGGCCACGGTAGTGGGGAGTGTCTCGGAAAATTCCCACTCAAACTGGGCCAGCACCCGACCGGCCGCAGGCTGAAAGATCAAAGTCCCATCCCGCTCCATGCGGGCCGTTCCAATAAGTCCCTGTCCGGCTTCCACGGCCTGCCCGGGAGTCACCAGCATGGTGCCGCTGGTGAGGTTGGTTTCCAGCACAGTACCCGCCACCCGGGCGGTGATGCCATGGAGCGTCCCGGATGCGATATCCGGCACGGGCTTAGCGGCAGCGGCCTCCACGATCAGCCGCCCTTTGGAAAAATTCAGGCTTGCCCACGAAAACTCGCCGCTCTGCAGCAGGGCATATTCACCGGCAGTCAGTTTTTCCTCGGAGACGAACTCCCCGGCGGAAAGAGCCTGTTGGCGCAGGATGACTTCTGTCCGGGCTCGCTGGCCGGGGGTCAGGGTGGTGAAGTCCGTGGCCCAGACCGCGCCTTGCAGCCAGAGCAACAGAGGGAGAAACAAAAACAGCCCGGCCCAGAGCCCCCGGCGGCGCAGCAGAGGCCGCAGCCGGAAAAACAGCCCGTCCCTTTTCTGAACGCGGAGCCGGACCCGGTACCTGCGGGCCAGCCGGGAAAGCTCTGGGTAACGCCATGCGGCGCACCGGGCACAAAACCCGCCGGGCTGGGCAGTAATTGCAGAGAGATGGAGCCCATTCTGTGCCGCGGCGGTCAGCAAACCACCGGTGTTACCGTTTTGGGCCGCGAAGCGAACACCGGCCCAGAGCTGCAAGGGGTCCATGGCCCGGCCTCCTATCAGTGGGTGTTATCGGGAAGCGGCATCCCGGGAAAATTCCGTGCGGAGAATTTCACCCCGCAGAGTGATGCGCTGGGTGGAAAGGGCTGTAATTTTGAGCTGACTGCCGTAAATGGTCAGCAGCCCTTTGCCAAGTTCCAGGCAGAGCTCTCCATCGTCGTAAGAACGGATGCGCCGGAAATGCTCAATTTCTAAGATGCTTCCGCTGAGGTAAACGGAGGTGCGGCCATAAAAATTGGCCGGTGGCTGGCGGAACAGCCGCTGGAACCATCCGGCAGGGGAGATGTGCTGTCTGCGCTTTCTGGCCACATCCGCTCCCTCCCTGCCGCTGTGCAAAGCTGCACCCGGTGCTACATATATATGGAAGCGGAGGGTGTGCGTATGAATCAAACGAAGAACTTTTCCGGGCTGGTATCCCTGATGCTGGCTGTTCTGATCGGGGCACTCCCGTTTGCGGCACCAGAAGCCTGCGCGCAGGCATTGCGGGAGGGATTGACCCTCTGCAGCGGTCCGCTGCTGCTCTCGCTGTATCCGTTTCTTGTGGTGTCGGCACTGCTCATCCAGTGCCCTCTGGGGGATGTGCTGGCCCTGCCATTTCGGCCTGTGGCATGGCTGGTGGGAGTGTATGCTCCCTGCGCGGCCCGGGTGCTGCTGGTGGGATTCCTGGGCGGCTTTGCCCCTGCCGCCAACGCTTCTGCCGAGGCGGTGCGCTTCGGTCGGATAACACCGGAAGAAGCGGACCGGCTTCTCCCGGCCTGCGTCTGTTCCGGACCGTCCTTTGTCATCCTGACGGTGGGACAGACCCTGCTGGGCAGCACAGAGGTGGGCGTTTTGCTGTTTCTGGCACAGATCACGGCCAATTACCTCTGTGCGGCTCTGCTTTCCCGACTGAGCAGGACAAACCGAAACGAAAAAAGGCGATCGCCGCGCCCGAAACAGCAGGAAATGCCGCAGCTGCGCCTGGATGGCATTCTGGCGCAGTCCACGCTGACCTACCTGAAACTCTGCGGCTTTGTGCTCTTCTTCCGGATGCTGGCTGCCGGGGCGGGAGCGCTGCTTCCGCCTGCCGTGAGCACGGCCTGCGCGATGCTTCTGGAAGTCTGTTCTGGGTGCGATCTTGCTTCCCGCACGGGCTATTGGGCCAGCACCCTCTGCTGTGCGGCATTGAGTGTACAGGGGCTTTCTGTCCTGATGCAGGTGCGGACGATCTGCCCGCCCGAAATGACCCTCCGGCCGCTGTATACCGCCCGGGCGCTGCATCTGCCGCTGTCGCTGGCCATTTTCACCCTGCTTTTGCCGGAACAGGAGGCAGAAGTGTTCAGCACGCTGCCTGCCCGGGTCATCCTGACGCGGCAGCTTCCGCCGGATTGCGCTGTGCTGCTTCTTGTGGGTTGCAGCTTTGCAGTCTGCCAGCTGACCAATCTGCTTCTGCAGCGGGATTTTCAAGAAACTTCCCCCGGAAATCTTGACAGCTCCCGGCTTTTATGATAGAATACCACATGTTGCAGCACTTCAAGATGCTACTGTGGCTCAGCCGGTAGAGCAGCTCACTCGTAATGAGCAGGTCGTCCGTTCGAATCGGATCAGTAGCTCCAAAAAGAAATCCCTGAAAGTTGGTTTGTGAAGCCAGTTTTCGGGGATTTTTGTTTGTGTGTCTTTCTTTTCTTGCAATCCTTGGTCAAATAAGGTACAATACAACAATAGAAAATCATTCTGTCATGGAGGAAATGGATGTTTGACCCAAAACTGAAAGAAGCGCTGGGCCGGGTGCAGAAGCCGGGCCGTTACACCGGTGGCGAGCCGGGCAGCGTATATAAAGATAAAAACAACGTGGATGTGCGGTTTGCGTTCTGCTTCCCGGATACCTATGAAGTGGGCATGTCATTCCTGGGGGAGAAGATCCTGTATGAGCTGCTCAACTCCCACGAAAACTGGTGGTGTGAGCGCGCTTTCATGCCCTGGCTGGATATGAAAGCGGAAATGGAGCGGCTGCAGCTGCCGCTGTATACGATGGAAAGCAAAGACCCGCTCACGGATTTTGACGCGGTGGGCTTTACCCTCCAATACGAGCTTTCCTATACCAACATCCTGGCCATGCTGGACCTGGCGGGTATCCCGTTTTATTCCAAAGACCGTGATGGATCCTGGCCGCTGATCGTGGCGGGCGGCCCCTGTGCCTGCAATGCGGAGCCCATTGCGGATTTCTTTGACGTTATTCAGCTGGGCGAGGGTGAGAATCAGCTGCCCGGCATCTGCGCCGAAATTGAGAAAGCCAAAAAGGAGGGCGGCGTCTCCAAGAAAGAGCTGCTGCTCCGAATTGCTAAAATTCCGGGCGTGTATATCCCGGCGTTCTACGATGTCACCTATCAGGAAGACGGTCGGATCGAAGCCATCACGCCCAATGAGCCGGGCATTCCGGCCAAAATCACCAAGGCCATTATCAAGGATCTGAACGAGTTTACGCCGCCGACAAATTTTGTCGTCCCAATGGTGGGTGCCATCCAGGACCGCGCCAGCATTGAGGTGCTGCGCGGCTGTGTCCGTGGCTGCCGTTTCTGCCAGGCGGGCTTTTTGTACCGCCCCATGCGCCAGCGGGATGCCAATTTGCTGAACAAGGCCGCCCAGGAGCTCTGCTCCAACACGGGCTACGAGGAGCTCAGTCTGTCCAGCTTGTCCACTTCCGACCACGGCCAGCTGGAAGAGCTGTTGGATGATTTGAACGAGTGGGCACCCAAAGAGCATGTCAGTCTTTCGCTGCCGTCTCTGCGTGTGGACAACTTCTCCGAGAGCCTCATTGAAAAGACCACCAAGGTGCGCAAGAGCGGCCTGACGTTCGCGGCGGAGGCCGGTACCCAGCGCCTGCGCAATGTCATCAACAAAAATGTCACCTGGGACGAGATCGAGAAGACCTGCCGCATTGCATTCAAGGGCGGCTATTCTTCGGTCAAACTCTACTTCATGATGGGCCTGCCTACCGAGACGCTGGAGGATATCGAGGGCATTGCCGAGACGGCCCAGAAAGTCGTAGACCTTTATTATAGTATGGATCATGCCAAGGGCCGCGGCGTTCAGGTGACCATCAGCTGCGCCTGTTTTGTGCCCAAGCCCCACACGCCGTTCCAGTTTGTGCCCATGGACACGGCTGAGACCCTGCAGGCCAAGCAGAAACATCTGCTGGAGAGCGTGCACAGCCGGAAGATCAAGGTCAACTACCACGACAGCACCACCAGCTTCCTCGAGGGCGTCTTTGCCAAGGGCGACCGCCGCTTGGCTCCCGTCATCCTCGAGGCCTACAAGCGCGGCTGCTATTTTGACGGCTGGGAAGAGTGCTTCAAGTACGACACCTGGATGCAGGTCTTCGAGGACATGGGCATTGACCCCAAGTTCTACTGCCAGCGCGCTATCGGTCTGGACGAAGTGACTCCGTGGAGCCACATGGACTACGGCATTACCCACGAATATCTGGTGCGGGAGTACAACAAGGCCCTCGCGGCTCAGACCACTCAGCCCTGCAACCGTGCCTGCCACGGCTGCGGCGCAAACCATCTGTTAGGAGGACCGTGCTTTGACTACAGTAAGGATCTCGTTTAAGAAGATGAACGAAGCCTCCTACATCTCCCTGCTGGATATGCAGCGGGTGATGCAGCGGGTGCTCAAGCGCAGCGGCCTGCCGGTATGGCATACGCTGGGCTTTAATCCCCACATCTATATGACTTTTGCCTGCCCGCTCTCGCTGGGGCAGGAGAGCCAGTGCGAGTGCGTGGATGTCAAGACCGAGGCCGAAAACCCCGATTTTGCCCAGTGGCAGACGGCGCTGAACGCCATCATGCCTGCCGGAATCGAGGTCTACCGCGTGGAACCGGTGAAGATGAAGGCCGACGCCATCGCTTACGCCTGCTACTGCATCCGCTACCCGGTGGACGCCGCGGAAAAGCTTGCACAGTATAACACCCTCGACAGTGTGCCGGTGGAGAAAAAGAGCAAGCGCGGCGTCAGGATGGTCGAGATGAAGGAATATGTCCCCACTCTCGAGCTTGAGACGGAAGGGGAGAGCGTAAGCTTTGCGGTCTGCCTGCCTGCCTCGCAGGACCTGAACCTGAACCCCTCGCTGCTGACGGCGGCGCTGGAAGCAAAATTCGGCGCCCCGGCGGCAAATGCCTCTATCCTGCGCACCGAATTTCTGACGGCAGATAAGCGGAAGTTCGAGTAAGAACGGTCTATCAAAGCCAGAGCGAAAATTTTTGCATAAATTTGCCCGAAACGCTTGCTTTTACGGGCGGTTTGTGCTATCCTATTAGGGCGTTAGTGTCCGCTGAGACCACAGCGGGGTTAATG
>ERZ773107.3493-NODE-3493-length-10101-cov-3.121143_pt1 | contig 10101 bp, 5 predicted proteins | sample MGYA00580571_ERZ773107 | MGnify/ENA primary metagenome ERZ773107 (study PRJEB29015, sample SAMEA2737843) | human gut metagenome | biome: human gut; feature: human-associated habitat; material: faeces | place: China | collected 2012 ... | reverse complement strand
TCGCATACGGGCTTGGTGTTCCGTCTGCCTGATTTCCCGGTCCCATGTCAAAAGACCTCTGGCTTGTCATAATGTCTATATACTTCTTTTCCAGCTCTTCCGTCGTTTTTTCATTTCCAAGTGCCCGCTGTGCCGCAAAAATAGCGTGTACTTCTTCTACCAGCATTGCTCTTAAAATCGTATGTTGATAATTTTCTGCTTTATTTCTCGGAGTCAGGATATACCCCCTCTCATTCCATGGGCATGCACTGCGAAACGCGTCATCTAAATACAGCATCTCGCCTACCGTGCGGTATCCTTTCTCCTGCATCAACTTTTGATTTTCTGTCGTAGCTTTTAATACAGCTCCATTTTCCTTATCTTTCGTCTCTGCTTTTCTGGTCGAACGGAACCCACGATGCTTCGCGATATGTAACAGCACCTGCGCCAGTTCGTCATCTTTCAACTTTCTGTCCAATGCTTCATAACGCAGTTGGTAGACATCCGGCAGATGCTCTTTGTGATAGCGCTCCATAAAAGAATCGACCTCGATCAGCCCATTCTCTTCAAAAAGCCATTTGATCCGCTCTAATCTGTGTCGCCTGCGTCTTAATCTTCTTCTGACCGATCTTGCGTCCCGCCTTGGTCCCGCCAGTGCATCTCCATTCTTCGGATTCTCTGCCACATCAAAAATGCGGACTCCCAGGTCTACAATACGTTCTGGCTCATCCTGACTGTTATCCTGTAAAACTGCCCAGCCAACCGATGTAATACCAATGTCCAAACCAATTCTGTAATTAAAATTACTTTCCATACGAAATACCTTCTTTCCCCAACAATTGTTTTCTCCTTGAACCTTTTCCAGGGACAATGGCCGCTTATTCCACGCGCTTGATAAGCCTGGATAAAAGATAATCCCATTCCTGAGGAATGGGATTAGAGCTTTTAGGTATACTACCTTATTGTAGTAACCTGTTATTACTTGGTATGTTGTAATTCCTCTTTATTATAGCACACATTCGACATTTGTAAACATCTTTTTCTGTCTTTTTTCTACTTTTCTTTTATTCACAAAATCTTTCTACCAGATTCATCAAATTAGCCGTCTTATCATCCCGGTACCGGTCTTCCGGCTCCGCCTTCCGGACGATCAGGCGCTCATACAGTTCCTCCACGCCTCCACGCACGTAATCGTTAAACATGTTTTTGTAATCGTTATATTCCCGCTCCGTTTCCGGTCCGCGGAATGCCTTTTTCACACATTCTTCATCAGAAAGCCTTCCACGGTTTTCCAGCATAATCATCATCTGCATAATGAATTCGAGGTTTTCCTTTTCCTTTATCATCTGATCCGGGAAAATACTTTTCGGTTCTATCGGCGAATAATCCTCCTGCGCTTTCCGATCTACCCGAAATCCAACCACTGCCGCCACCAGATACAGATCCATCAAACGTTTAAAATAGGTATGTTCATAATCATTCGAAATCCACAGCTCCTGTGCCATCCTGGCATGTTTTCCACGGAATTCAAACTCCTTTTTAAAGAACTCGAAATCAGCCATCTTACAGTTCCTCCACTCTCTTAATGGAAGCGAAGGATTCCTCCGCTTTTTTATCTATGTAATAAGATGCTCCCACATACGCATCAAGCCCTGTATATTTCCAATCTTTCTGCAGCATAAATAAAATCACCTGCTCGGAAACCTGTGGAAGTACCCCTGCAATCAGTCTGATGTTTTCATCCCCTAATTTAGAGAAAGGTCCATCTAACACGATTGGAAGAGTATCCCCCAGTTCCCCTTCCATTTCGGCTTTTTCTGCCTTTTTCTTTCTACTGTACTCCATCACGGTCACAATAAAAGCAAAATTTCTGGCGATTTTCTCTCCTTCGGAAAGATTTTTTTCCTCCCGGTATCCATGTTCGGTCTGATACAGCATCTGGATCTCATATTGTTCCGTCAGCTGGATTTTCTTGTCTTTGGCATTGAACATCCGCATAAAATTCTTCTGTACATTTTCATTCAACTCACAGAATGTTTTCTTCTCTTTCTGTTCAAACTCCTGTTTCATCTTGGTGTAAAGCTTCTCTGCAATTTCCAATCGCTCACGCCATTTTCTGTTTTCCTCGCTCCGTGCTTCTCTGGCACGCATCTGATTTTCAATATTCTCAATTTCCTTCCGGCAATTCTCAATCTGTCCCTTACACTGCCCTTTCTCCACGCTGAGATTTCTTATCTCCGATTTATAGGCAGTCAGGAAACGTCTCTTCTCCGCAAAGTCTATTGATTCATCCATCCTTCGTTCCAGTTCTGAAATCTGATTGCACGTCTCCGCATAGTCATGAATACTGTCATCCACTTTCTGCGCCATCTCCTGTAATTCTTCAGACAACCCATCCGTTCTGTTTTTCCAGCGTGCTCCCGTCTTTTCGAATTCACCCAGCAATGATCCGATATCTGCCGGCGGGAGATAATTGCGCTGTTCTAACAGACATTCCAGCTCATGCGAACCTTCTTTTAACGGGGTTCCACAGATGCATTTCCCTGTTTTGATAATATAGTCGATCGTTGCCTGCCGCATATGCGGAATATCCCGCCGTTCTCCTGCAACCGATTTCACCATTTCCACCGTGCTCTCGATCAATGGCTGTGCACATAGCATATAGCCTTTGTCGCTGATCTCATTCACCAGCAATTTGTAATTCGTCAGCGCTCTGTCTGCCTGCGATTTTTTCACAACCCCAAGCTGGCGGTATCTTGTCTGCATCACCTCAGTGTTTTTATTTTCTTCCAGATACTGATCGATTGCCCGGCATTTTTCTTCGTAATTTCTGATGTTGATATCGATTGTTTTAATTTTTTCTTCATAACTTTGTATTTTTCGTTCCAGACGGTTCCTGTCGCTTTCCATAGAATCATACATCTGTCCTTCTCCGGAAATCTTGCTTTTAAATTTGCGTGTCACAGAATTTGCTCCCATATCTTTTAAATGCCAGAGAGCCATCTGATACGAGGAGAGCCCTGTGAGACTGTGAACAGATTGTTTTATGCTCTCCCTCACTCCATTTACTGTCACATCACTCCATCGCTCCCCATCGAACAGAAAATAATGAGATAAATCTGGTGGGAATAGTTCATCAATCACATGCTGCACCTGCTCGCCGTCAACTTCCGTGACAATCTCCGGATGGTTTCTGTCCGCAATCTGCATCGCAAGCTTTTTCTGGAAGTCCCTGCTCATCATTTGAGGAAATCTTCTTGTGTATACTGTTTTTCTGCAGATCGTATATATTTTTTCCTCATCCTCTGCCACAAGTTCAACCGAAACCGATGCTTTGCTATCCGCATCCATAAATGCCAGCACATCATTGTTTAACAACTGGTAATCTTCCGGATTTCTTCCCCGCTCTGTAAAAACCGCCCCAAATAGTCCCCACCGGAAAGCCTGTGCGATCGTTGTTTTTCCAACCGTATTATCCCCCAATACGACCGTCACATTTTTTTCCGGATCACAACTGAACTCAATGGTATTGATGCCCTTATAACGCATAAAATTTTCCATTGTGATACTTTTAAACTTCATACCCTCTTCTCCTTGTATTCCCCACTGCTACCTTGCAGTTCTTAACTCATCAATGATTACTTTTTGTAGTTCCTCCGACATTTTCTGATCTGTCAGGGCTTTGCTTCTTAAGTTTCTGCGTTCTGAGCCGAGGACTTCAAAGGTCAGGATCTGTAATAGTTTTGCTTCTTTTTGTTTTTCCATAGTTCTCCCTTCTCTATTCGCTTATCATCACTTCTGTATCATCCAGACTTCTTTGAAGCATTGCATAAAAATAAGAAAACAATCTTGCTTTTCTCTCCTTAAAAAATTCTTCGTTCGGAACCTGGTACAATTCATTCATAATTACAACTCTGTTTGAAAAATGCTCATCCTGAAGTAATTCTTTCACTTCCATTACCATCCAGTGATTAGGTGCCATAGCATCATAAAACTTTAAAGCATCCTGCAATGGCAGATTATTCTTATTATTATTATCTTTTCGATCCATAATCATAAAATTTCCGATTCCGTCTATATAGCTTTCCCTTGTTTCATTGGTATTCGAAGGTTCAAAATATTTTTCTAATGCTGCTGCAATTGGATTTTTTGCTTCCATATGGTCAAGCTGAATGTCCGCCGTTGCAAATTTAGTTCTTGTCGCTGCAAGTTTTAATGTCTTCTGGTCTTTCACCATTTCAAATAAATTAATAAATAATACTTTCGCTTTTAACTGTTGATCACCGCTTCCATATTTCCAGTCATAAAGCCATTTTTTTAACTCATTTTTCACTTCATCTGCAGAAACCACTGGTCTGTATTCCACATCACTTTTGGCTGCATAATTTCTCTTTATGTATTGTTTTGCAAAAGTTCTCGGAATATCATAATCCTTCGCAAGCAAAACATATTTCCACAGATCATAGGAAAGCTCATAAATTTCCTTATATTCGATTCTGCTATGGTCAGCATCATCTTTTAATATTCTTACATACGCCTCAAATTTCGTAATATCATATTCTTTTTCCATATTCGATTCTATATACTTATTCAAAACAATATTTATAATCGCCGGCATTACACCATATTGCTTTAAAGCGTGTAATAAATTTAACGATCTATATACAATTGATTTTTGTCCCTTTGCTTCTGTTTCTACTACCTTTTCTGCTTTTTTCTGATAACAGAATTCCATTTCCCTTAGAATCGTTGCTATCATCTGATAAATTTTGATATCGTTCAATAGATCTGCTCCATCGTATCGCTGTTTCGCTTCCAGATAGTTTTTTTCGATAGACTCCCTATACCTTGCTGTATCTTTAAATTTCTGTGATTCATCTGCTGTCAAATATTCTGCTGTCAAAAATGAAATTAATTTTGCTTCCTCTTTCCTTGACATTGCAGAGAAAATATCTTCTACCCATAATTTGTCTGCCTTTTCAATATTTTTATCTTTTGTCACTTCATTTTCGTCCGTATGGTTGCAGTACCACTTAAACAATAAATTTTTCGTCAGATCCAGATCTTCAATTGTCATACTTCTGTCATTAAGTACTTCAAATAACGTATAAGCGTCTTTCTCACTCGTTGTAACAACCGCACATAACGATATATTTAAAAGCATTTTGTCGATTGCTTCTATAAGCATTTTGGCATAATTAAGAGGTGCTACATTTATTGGTTCTATGCCACAGTTTTCCTTTAATGCCTGAAATTCATAGCAAAATGCATTCGTATACTGCGAAATTACCTGATCAGCACTTTCTTCGACAATATGTAATTCCGGATTCTCTGAATTTGAAAGTTCAATCATACATCTCTTCAGAGCTTCTAACATTTTCTCATTGTAAGAAGATCTCCTATAGGTAAGTGCAAATTTACTGTCTGACAGATAGTCTCCCAACTTACTGCTATACTCAGAGTAATATTTTTTTCTATCTGATAAATTCTTTTCCGGAAGTCCGAGCGCTTTCTGAAACGTTTTTACAGCATTTTCATAAATCTGTTCTTTTTTTTGCAGATTTTCCTCTTCCCCAGCTATTTCCAGCATATCTCCAATCTGCTCATGAACTTCTTTCATTTTATTTATTTTCTGACTGTCAAACAGATTAAGTGCTGTTTCCTCCATATCCGTCATCAAAGAATCAACTCTCAAAAATTTTTTTCCAATCAGCAGTTCTTCAATATATGCTCTTAAAAATATAAATTTTATATAATTAAGCAAGAACAAGGTTGTGATTCTCTGCTGTCCGTCTATAATTTCAAAAACTCCATCCTTTTTTTCCACCATCACAACGGAACCAACAAAATATTCTTCCGCTTCTTCCGGCTTTTCGCTCTCTGCATTTTTGAAATAATCCACAAACAGATTTTTTATTTTCTGTTCATCCCACTTATATGGTCTCTGATAATATGGGATACACACATTTAACGGCATTTTGTCACAGCCATTCTGTGGCATCGGCAAACATAATTTTGTTAAATTTCTTAGTTCAGCACCTTTTAATTCCATCTTCTCTCACCCTTCCGCAATCTCTCTCACCGCATCCACAAATTTTCTAATCTCCTCTTCCGTCGTAAATCTCCCAACACTCGCTCTCACCACTCCGAGTGAATCAAAATCATTCAGATATTTGTGAATAAACGGTGCACACTGATATCCCGTCCGGACAGCAATGTTGTAATCTGCATCCAAAATCATCCCAACATCCGCCGCCTGATAACTTTCTATATCAAAAGAAACAATTCCCGCATGGTGCTTCAAATCTGCCGGCAGGTAAAGGGTAACACCTGATATTTTTTCCAGCTCCCGGATCATAAGCTCTGTAAGCCGCTGCTCTTTTTCCAGAAAATATGCAGGATTCTCTTTCCTTCCCTCCACTTTTTCCAGCTCTTTCAATGATGCCAGAAGGCCTGCAATGGACACAATATTCGGGCTGCCCGGCTCAAAGGCCAGTGTCCCCTCTGACGGCATCTCGAGATTTAAAGAGTCACTGCCTGTCCCTCCTGCAAGTAACGGCTGCAGCGGGCAGTTTCCATTTACAATAAATCCACCGGTTCCAAATGGACCATAAAGTGTTTTATGTCCTGCAAATACATAAAAGTCAGCCGGACAGCTCCGCAGTGACAGCGGGACAACTCCAAGTGCCTGTGCACCATCTATTACTACAATTGCCCGATATTTTTTTGCATCTAACGCAATCTCTTCGATTGGAAGAATGTAGCCTGTGACATTGCTCACATGGGAAAGAACGACCAGATCCGGTTTTTCCCGTAAAAACTGGTAACGGATTTTCTCCGTATCCAGTTCCAGAGCACCTTCCTTCATCGCCAGTTCCTGTATGCAAAACCCATATTGTTTTTGATAGTGATGCAGGCTCCGTGCCGTTGCATTATGCTCAAACGGTGAGACATAAACAGTGGCTATTTTCCCCCAGTCTAACCCTCCGAAAATCTGGTTACATGCAAGCGTAGCAGAGGCTGTAAACACAACCTCTGCTACTTCATCTGCTACTGCTAACCTTTTTAACTGTTCCCTCGTCTCCGAAATGATATCCTCTGCCTTTGCTGCAAGCGCATAAGCTCCCCTTCCGGCATTGACTGCATAATCCCGGTTCGCCTTATCCATCGCCCGGTACACAGCCTCCGGCTTTGGAAATGTTGTCGCCGCATTGTCAAGGTATAGAACTTCTTCCATTTTTCTTCCTCTCATCCCGTATTTTTGTGTTAATTTTTCAGCAGTTTCTCAATGGTCTGTACCAGTACCGCTACTTTCTGGTTCATTTCCAGTGTATCCCCAAAATCATCTAGTGCTTCCTCAATCATATTTTGCAGGTAGACACTGGTAGAATCTTTTTCTACCGCATCAAAATATTTGGTGATTTCTTTTCCATCCGCGCCCTGTAAAATAAAACAGCTTTTCGCATCACGTTCGTTCTTTTTATCCTGAATCTGTTCCACTTCCAGCCGGATCTGATGCAGTTCTTCTTTAAACTCCTCATAAGCTCTGTCATTCCAGTCTTCGAGATACATATCCGACACAATTTTGGCAATATTTTTTACAATTTCATCTTCATCATTTGTTTCCAGACTTTCCAGATAAGACATCATTCTGCTGATATTCGTACTTAAGAGATATTGTTTTGCCGCCACACTCTGTTTCTGATACCACTCCGTTAGACATGCCTTCAGGCTGTCTGATGGAGCTGCATGAAATTCTTTCCGGATAGAATCCCCCACTTTCCGTGACAGTTCCTCTAATTTCTGATCCATCTCTTTTACTGCATGTGTCAACAGGCTGACAACTTTTTCATAATCATCCGTCTCAAGACTCTGTGGAATCCGGTCAAATAAAAGTTCTCTCGGATTGAGTTCTGCCCGTTTCAGTAAATTTCTTAATACTTTCACAGCCTTTCTATAAGCTGTACCATATTCCTCCGTCACCATCGCATACTGCGGCAATGACCGGTACCATCTCTGCATATTGGCAGCAATCTGGTTCATTCTTCGCTGTTTAGAAACTAAGAAATCCTCTTTCTCACAGAACAGTTCCTCTAAACGTTTCAGATACTGATCCTTCGCTGCTGTCTCCGGTTCAATGTACAACTCATATTGATCTGGAAAATCATTTACGTTATTCAACGTCTCAAAAGAAATCTCCAGCTCTTTCTTCTTCAGATAGATCACGGCAGTTCCTTCCGCATCCACAAGTTTCTTTGCAAGGAACAGCGGAATAATCCCTCTTCTCGTTCCGTATTCTCTTCCCTGCAGTCTGCGGTACAGATTTTTAAAAAGCTTCTTCTCCCCTGCACAACTTAGGAAAAAAGATTCCATCTCTTCACAGATTCTCCGGCATCCCTCATCGTCCCTCGTATGAAGAAACGCTGCCCTGTACACCATTGCCTCCGGGCTTGTTCCCTTCTGATAAACCGAGCAGTCCTTTCCTTCTAATATATTTTTGACCACCTGGTTTCTTGCTTTCTTATACTGGGCTCCAATATATTCAATGTTCAAAAGTTCATGGTTGACCTTTGGGGAATGTCCATAATAATGCATACAAATGCTGCTTAAATATTGATTCCATGCGGCATTCGTCTCGCACAGAATCTGTTTTCCCTGCATGCCGAATATCTGAACCTGTTTGTGCTCCGGCAGGTAATCCTGCTCTAACGCTGCATTGATCTCAAATGCAAGATCCTCCTCATACAGCTTCAATTCCTGCAATAAAACAGCATTGTCCTCTATGAACTTCCCGTCTTTCCGCAGTGCGTGGACCGCCTCATACTTCAGCACCTTTTCCCTCATGGAAAAGTTCTTTTCGGAAAGAAGTATGACCAGCCGTTCATCCTGCAATTCCTTCAAATGTTCCTGCACTTTTGCAGCATCCGCCTCTTTCTCATGGATCAGGATCAAAATCTTTCCGTCTGAGAACCGTTCCTCAAATAGATACTCACTTTTCTCAAGTTTCTGAAATTCCTCCACTGACAGTATTTCATATTGGAAATAACGGGTCATGGAAAATTCCTGATTATAGCGTTTCGGAAGCTCGTAATCCCAGTCTGAGAGCTCCGTCAGGCTTTTGCACAGTGAAATCTTATTTCTGATCTCTTCCATCCGCTGTTCGATTGCCTTCTCTATATCGACCCCTACATTGGCGCAAAAAGCATAAATGCCCTGACTGCTGCGGTATATGATCAGTCCCATTTCCGTCAGGTTTTCCATCGCTTTCTGAAAAACATTCTGTTCGAGTCCTGCTGCCAGCCTCAAAATTTCGAAGGACGCCGGCAATTCTTCGTTTTTATGAATCATACGGATTATGGCGAGTGTTTTTAAGATCTTTCTCTCTTCCTCCGAATCAGTCTTCCCAATGCCGTGTTCTGCTTTCACCCACTCATTATGGATCTGTGGTTCATCTGCTGTTTCCCGGAACAGATTTTTGAAATAATCATAAATGCAGTCTGTCCCGATAATCGTCTTTCCTTTCTGCATCAACCAGCTTAAACTTCCCTGTTCCTCCTGTGCCAGAAACGTAAAAATTGTCCTTTCATTCTGTGCTACCTTCTCACTGATATGTAAAAGTGCATAGGCGCAAAGCGGCAGCAATGGGAAACATCCCTTTGCCAGAATCGTCTCATACTCCTCCTGTTCAAACATTTTCTGAAAACAAGATAACTGACCTGTGCTTCTGACAATCTCACCGTACAGCCCTTCTTCTGTCATCTTTGTATATGCTTCTGAAAACTCCGGTTCTTTCTTCGCAATTGTGTCTGCGATCAGCTCATAATTGTTCTGGGCAGAAACCACAAATTCGATTTCACGGATTCTTCCCTCCACTCCACGGAATGCATTCTTGATAGACTTATCCATTATTTTTCCATATTCATGAATGCTTTTATGTGCCACCATCGTAAAAATCATGCCCGAACCGGATGCATTTACAAGTTCACACATATCCTGCAGCGACTTCATATCATTCGAGAAGTTTGCAAGCGCATGTCCTTCCAGATATTTGCTGAATTCGTCAAATACCAGAAATATTCCCGCATATCCTTTTTCTTCCACAAGGATACGCTCAACCTGTTG
>ERZ773107.3490-NODE-3490-length-10106-cov-3.275395_pt1 | contig 10106 bp, 8 predicted proteins | sample MGYA00580571_ERZ773107 | MGnify/ENA primary metagenome ERZ773107 (study PRJEB29015, sample SAMEA2737843) | human gut metagenome | biome: human gut; feature: human-associated habitat; material: faeces | place: China | collected 2012 ... | reverse complement strand
CAGATGCTGATCGATCGGTCTGCTTCCGATATTGCATCCTCCCGGAAGTGCTACTTCTGCTCTCTTGTATTTTCCAAGAAGTGCACCTAACAAATAATAAGACGCTCTGATCTTCTTGATGTAGTCATAATCAATACTGAAATCTCCGATTGTATTTCCATTGATCTTTACTGTATGTCTGTCAATTCTCTGTACCATTGCACCGATTCCCTCGATTGCCTCCAGCATGACATTAATGTCATTCACATCCGGAAGATTCTCAATCAAAACCGGTTCATCTGCCATGATTGCAGCTGCAAGAATTCCAAGTGCCGCATTCTTAGCTCCGCCGATTTCAACTTCCCCAACCAGCGGATTACCACCCTTAATAATATATTGCTCCATTTTGCACCTCAATTGTCCGATTCTGTATTACTTCCCACAGATCCTGTGTTCAGTAACGATTTATTCTTGTGTCTTTGTCTATACGAAAAGAATTTTCTACCTTAATTACAATATAATCCATACATAACTATAACACAAAATCTTTCATTGTGGAATCCCCTTTTTCTATGACGGTAATATTCACGCTTTATTTTGAGAGTAATCCTCAATAACATTAAGTACATTTTCTATTGTTTCTTCAATCTGACAGCCTTCTTCACTGATTGTCACATCTGCATACTTCTCAAAAAGGACTTTTCGCTCGTCATACAGGTCTTTTAATGTCTGACCGTCCCTCAAAACAACTCCTCTTTTTTGAGGATTCCTGATCCTTCTCTTTATTGTCTGATAAGAAGCATGAAGATATACAACAATTCCGATTTCTTTGAAATGTTTCATTGCTTCCTCGCAATAGACAACACTTCCGCCCGGAGAAATAACCGCATTTTCTGCCTTTATATCACGATTTACCTGATTTTCGATTTTTAAAAACCCATCATCACCGACTTCTGCTATAATTTCACGCAGAAGCTTTCCTTCTTGTTCCTGAATCAGAAGATCTGAATCTATGAAACCTTTTCCAAGTCTTTTTGCTACTACAATACCAACTGTACTTTTTCCGACAGCCGGCATACCGATAAATATAAGATTACTTTTCATTTGTATCTGTTCCCTTCTTCTGAATCCGTTTCTTTCGTTGTAATCTGAATGATTATATCACAGATTTTCCTGGCAATGAACAATAACTGTAAATTTTTTGTTTCCTTTTTCTCTGTTCGCCCCTGCGTCGGTAGATTTCCTGATACAACAGGACTTCCGCCAGATTTCTTAACATCCGTTCTTCCCCGGCAAACATTTTCTCCTGTTTTTTTACATTTTCGCAAATTCTGTTGCACATGATGCGTAGCTGCAATTTATCCGGATAAACATCAAACATCACACTCCCCGTGTATTCCATCCTGTCACATTCCTCTTCGACATAAGGCAGTATTCTCTTTGGAAGATCCGGATATAGGCTTTTCATATACTCCAGGTCTGTCCTTTCCGCTTTCTCATCATATTCTGTCTGTATCGGATAGGCCATATAATAAGGCAATTTCTGGTACATGTTGCTCACTCCCACTGACAGTAACTATATAACTACTATATGATCTTCCTTACTCAACTGTTACTTTCACACAGATTCTTCATTTTACGATCAAAAAGAAAAAGAAGTCCTGACTTTTCCGCCGGACTTCCTTGCCTGTAATTTCATTATTCACTTTCTCTTAGGATTCTGAGAATCTCCAGTCTGGTCTCCCCAACGCCGATCACATCTGCTCTCTGAATCTCTGTCGGACGATCTACCAGAATTCCGTTCAGGTATGTTCCGTTCTTGGAACCATCATCCATCAGATACAAACAGTCACCTCTCTGTATGATCACACAATGCTGCTTGGATACTCTTCCATCCTCATGCAGTGGCAGATACTTCTCATAATTGTCATTCCGCTTTGCTCTTCCGATTCCTACTTCGTCATAGAATATGAAGCTATACTTCTGCCATGTATCCAGATCTTCCAGGATAATCTTCCACTGTCTTCTCTTTTTAGAAGAACGCTTCGCTGAATCCATAGAACCGTTCTGCCCTGAACTGCGTCTCTTCTTTCCCTGCGGCTGATCCTCTTCTGGATCATATCCCTGATCTGCCTTGTTACGCTTTCCTTTCTTGGACTGCTTTCTCCGCTCTGCGTCCTGTGCCTTATTCTTTTTTACACTTATAAATGTACTGCAAAGAAGTGCGATACTCCCTAAAATCAGCAGTACCATAATCGCCCAATACCACATATACATTATCACTCCTATCTGAATCTTAATCGTACTATATTTTTACGTTCTCGGCAAGCATAACATGTATCTTTTTGTCGAATTTTGTGATAAAATAAGTAGAAACCAAGAAAATAAGTGATTTTTAGAAGAGGTAATATCATGGAAAGAAATGAATTGTGCTGGTGCGGCAGCGGCAAAAAATATAAGAAATGCCATATGCCGATTGAAGAAAAGATAATGATGCATGCTGAACGTGGTGAGATTGTTCCGACACGTAAGATTTTAAAAACTCCATTCCAGATTGAAAAGATCAGAAAAAGTGCTGAGCTTAATACAGCGATCCTGGATGAAGTAGCAAGACAGATCCACGTTGGAATGAGTACACAGGAGATCGATGACATCGTATATCGATTCACAAAAGAACACGGTGGTATCCCGGCTCCGCTTAATTATCAGGGATTCCCAAAGAGCGTGTGTACTTCTATTAACAACGAGATCTGCCATGGTATCCCGGATGAGAATATCATTCTGGAAGAAGGCGATATTATCAATGTTGACGTATCCACTATTCTTGACGGATATTTTTCTGATGCATCCCGTATGTTCAAGATGGGAAAAGTATCTGAACGTGCAGAGCGCATCGTCCGTGTCACAGAAGAGTGTGTGAAGCTTGGACTTGAGGCTGCGAAGCCTTGGGGACATTTAGGTGATATCGCAGATGCGATCAATACACATGCCCGTGCAAATGGATACTCTGTCGTAGAAGATATCGGTGGACATGGAGTCGGACTGGAATTCCATGAGGATCCTTTTGTCAGCTATGTGACACCAAAGGGAAGTGAGATGCTTCTCGTTCCAGGTATGATGTTCACAATCGAACCTATGATCAACGAAGGTAGTCCTGACTTCTTCGTAGACGAGGACAATGACTGGACTGTTTATACAATGGATGATGGTCTTTCTGCCCAGATTGAGTACATGGTACTCATCACAGAGAATGGGGCAGAGGTTCTGACAAAATAATGATAATAACAAATACGGGATGAACAGATATTAAAACTGCTCATCCCGTATTTTTATTATTCTCGTATAATACTCTTTCTTTATCTGCAAAATACCGTTCCACTTCTTACGGCATCAATCTCAATGCTTCTGCCGGCTTTAATACGATTGCTGAATGAGATCCCATATTCAGGACAATCTCTCCATCTTGTACGATATACTCATCATATTCTGTCGTATAACCGTTTTCATAAGAGTAGATCAGTCGTTTCATCCGTCCTTCCATCTCTACACCTGCATACCATACCGGTACGGTCACTGTACGAAGTTCATCACTGTTATTCACAACAATGACAATCTGTTCATCTGCTTCAAATCTTCCATAGGCCAGCAGATTTTCATCCGAAGCCAATAGCTTGATAGAACCCTTTTTCAACGGCTTCTCTTCCTTGTGGATACGGATCACTTCTTTGTGGAATGCCTGAAGTTCTTTGTCTTCGTTCCCCCATGGGAAAGTTCTCCGGTTATCCGGATCGGTGAATCCACAAAGTCCTGCCTCATCACCATAATAAATTGTCGGCGCACCGATCCAGGTCATCTGCATAATAACCGCTTCTCGTAAGATTGCCTTATTCACATCCTTTTCAGCTGCTTCTGTTCCAAGCTGTGCCACGCGTCCTGCCTTGTGGTTCGTACGTGTCAGGAAACGAGAATGGTCATGGTTGGAAAGTTCATTCATTGCCACCTGAAGAGATGGTGTCAGCATACTTGCCATAAAATGACGCATCGCTCCGACAAAGTTATCAGCATTTCCACACAGATCCTGACGATATTCATCACTATGCTTCTCCATACCAGTCAAAAACCAGGTCAGCGGTTCCATAAATGCGTCATAATTCATAACGCTGTCCCACTCATCTCCCTGGAGCCAGTCCTGCGGATCTCCATAATGTTCTGCTAATATAATTGCATCCGGATTCGCATCCTTAACTTCCTTTCGGAATCGCTTCCAGAAGATATGGTTGTATTCATTACTGAATCCAAGGTCCGCCGCAACATCAAGACGCCATCCGTCTACGTTATACGGCGGTGATACCCATTTTCTTCCGATATCCATAATGTACTGCTCAAGCTGTGGTGAATCCTCATAATCGAGCTTTGGCAGTGTATCATGTCCCCACCAGCCATCATATGTTCCGTTATAAGGCCAGAACTCATTTCTCGCATCATGGAACAGGAAAAAGCTGTTATATGGACTTTCTTTACTTACATATGCTCCCTTCGGATAGTCCGGCTGCGGCTCATAGATACGTTCTCTGTCCATCCATTTATTAAAAGAACCACAATGATTGAATACACCATCCAGAATTACACGCATTCCACGCTTATGCATCTCTTCTACCAGTTTGATAAACAGCTGATTACTTGCCTCAAGGTTACGGATATCTCCTGTGCGTTGCTGATACTTTGTCGCATGGATATTATCCTTTGCACCTACCGGAAGTACTTCTCCGTCATCCACAACAATCTTTCCATAATGCGGATCTATGTAATCATAATCCTGAATATCATACTTATGATTCGATGGAGAAACAAACAACGGATTGAAGTAAATAACTTCAACTCCAAGATCCTGCAGATAATCCAGCTTATCTAAAACACCCTGTAAATCCCCGCCGTAAAAATTACGGATATCCATTGCTTCCGGTGCCTGATTCCAGTCCTTCACCTTGCGGCTCGGTGCCCCAATATAAATATATTCATTATCCTCTACATCATTTGTCGGATCTCCATTACAAAAACGATCAACGAAGATCTGGTACATCACAGCACCTTTCGCCCACTCGGGTGTCTTAAATCCCGGCGAAATAATAAAATCGTAATAGTTTTCTTTTTTTCCTGTTATTCCATACCTACTATAAAAACAGATCTCTGCTCCCTGCTTGATTTCAAAACAATATCTTAAGATATCCTCACCAAGCTGATACTCGATCTCGTAAAAGTCAAATTCACCATCCGTACGTGTCTTCCACATAGGATACTCCTGTTCTCCGATGTGCAGTTTCACTTCATCAACATCATTGTGTGCCGTACGAAATCGCAACACTACTTTTTCATTTATCTCAGGCTCTGCCGGACAGACATAATCACCTGTACCGTCACAAAACAGTGCTTCTCTATTCACCTGTTTAGCCTCCTTTAACTCAATTCTTAAAACTATCTAAAATAAGAACACCCCCGGCCAACACGGGATTGCCCGCCGGCAGAGGGTATCTTATCCTAAATACATATAATGACTACTATCCTTCAACCTCACTGTCTGCAAACAGTGCTTCGAATTCACTTCTTGTTATCTTTTCCTTCTCAAGAAGCAGTTGTGCACACTTCTCGAGTACCGGATGATACTCCTGAATAAGTGTACGCGCTTTCAAATAACACTCATCAATAATACGTTTCACTTCTTCATCAATCGTTCCGGCCACTTTTTCGCCATACCCTCTTGATGTATGACCGAAATCACGTCCAATGAATACTTCATCGCTGTCATTATCATAATTGATCAGTCCCAGTCTTTCAGACATACCGAACTTCGTGATCATTGATTTTGCAATTGCTGTTGCCTGCTTGATATCCTGGGAAGCTCCCGTTGTGATATCATCAAAAATCTCTTCTTCTGCAACACGTCCGCCAAGGGAAACTGTAATTTCCTGAAGCATATGTCCCTTTGTATTGAACATATCATCTTTTTCCGGAAGCGGCATTGTATATCCGCCTGCTCCACCCGTTGGAATGATGGATACACTGTATACCGGTCCTACATCCGGCAACACATGGAACAGGATCGCATGCCCTGCTTCATGATACGCTGTGATCCTTCGTTCCTTCTCTGAAACGATCCGGCTCTTCTTCTCCGGTCCGATCCCGACTTTTACAAATGCATGACGGATATCGGACTGCTGGATGAATACCCGGTTCTCCTTTGCTGCGAGGATCGCAGCTTCATTGAGAAGGTTCTCAAGATCTGCTCCTGAAAATCCTGCCGTCGTCTGTGCGATCTGCTTCAGATCCACGTCATCCCCCAGCGGTTTATTTCTTGCATGTACTTTCAGAATCTCTTCTCTTCCGCCCACATCCGGTCTGCCGACAATCACATCACGGTCAAACCTTCCCGGACGTAAGATCGCCGGATCAAGGATGTCTTTCCGGTTCGTTGCCGCCATCACGATGATGCCTTCATTTACACCAAATCCATCCATCTCTACAAGGAGCTGGTTCAATGTCTGCTCTCTCTCATCATGGCCACCGCCCAGACCGCTGCCACGTCGTCTTGCAACAGCATCAATCTCATCAATAAACACGATACAAGGTGCATTTTTCTTCGCATCCTGGAACAGATCCCTGACACGGGATGCACCGACTCCGACGAACATCTCCACGAAATCCGAACCCGAAATGCTGAAGAACGGAACTCCCGCTTCTCCTGCTACTGCCTTTGCAAGCAGCGTCTTACCCGTTCCCGGAGGTCCCTCCAGCAGAACTCCCTTCGGGATCCTTGCTCCAAGCTGGGTATATTTTCTCGGTGCCTTCAGGAAATCAACGATCTCCTCCAGCTCTTCTTTCTCTTCTTTCAGACCTGCAACATCTGCAAATGTCACCTTGATCTCATTCTGTGTACTCATTCTTGCACGGCTCTTTCCGAAATTCATCGCTTTTGAATTTGTTCCGCCATTCTGACGGTTCATCAGCATAAACAGTAAAAAGATACCGCATAAAGTAATCAGTGACGGAAGGACTGCTGACATGATGATGGACTCTTTCGGAACATCCTCAAGACTGTATTTCACATCATTTTCCTGCAGAAATTCTTCCACCTTCCCTACGTCCGAAACATTCAGGCTTCTTACAGATGAATCATCTTTCAATGACAACGTCACCCGTCCGGTCGGCACAGCACTGTTCTGTCTGATATCTGCCGCCGTGACATTCCCCGCTTCTACTTCTTTTACAAAAGTAGAGTAGGAAATTTCCTGCTGGTGCATCTGCACCTTGTTCGCCATCCACAGGATGCCTCCTATGATAAGGATGAACAGCAGGATCGAGCCCCAGTTCACGCCTCTGTATTTCTTCTTGTTCTCCAAGGCTTATAACTCCTCCTTATTCTACACCTTCCACAACTCCGATATACGGAAGGTTTCTATATTTCTGTGCGTAGTCCAGTCCATATCCGACTACAAATTCATCCGGGATCTCAAATCCCGTATAATCCACCTTTACATCCTTCACACGACGATCCGGTTTGTCCAGAAGCGTGCAAAGATGAAGGCTTGCAGGCTTTCTTCTCTGAAGTACATCCATCAGATAATACAGCGTATTTCCTGAATCAATGATATCTTCCACGATCAGCACGTCTTTTCCCTCGATGGACTCATCCAGATCCTTTGCAATACGCACTACACCGCTGGACTTTGTTCCGTCTCCGTAGCTTCCCACGCACATAAAGTCCATGGAAACCGGTACCGTAATTCTCTTTGCCAGTTCACACATGAAAAAGACTCCGCCCTTCAGCACACAGATCAGATGAATCTGCTTTCCCTCATAATCTTTGCTGATCTGCTCTCCTAATGCTCTAATTCTTGCGTCAACTTCTTCTTCTGGAACTAATACTTTTATACTCTCTGCCATGATCCTATTCCTCCACAATCTTTATCTTAAGAATCTTTGTTGTCTGATCCCCAATCTGATATGCCGCACTCATCCGCATACCCGGGATCCATACGATCTGTTCTTCTTCTGCGATCAGAAGTATCCGGTCCCTTTTTTCCTTTGGGACTTTCTCATTAATAAAATAAGACTTCAGCTTCTGCCGCTTTCCCCGGCTGTCAATCACCAGCTCATCACCGGGTCTTCTGTATCTTATACAGAGTCCGCTTTTTATTATATCATAATCAAAGCATTTCGTGTAGCTTTTTTGTGGCAACTCTTTCCCTGAAACTGCTTCTTCTCTTCCACAGATCTCACAGCAGACTTTCTGCCCCGTTCCCGGGAAATAAGTTTCCCCCGGAATCTTCAGTTCCACGCTCTGCTGCCCGGCACCTTCTTTTTCCTGAGCCTTTTTCTGATTCTTTTTCTGATTCTTTTTCTGATCCCTATCTTCAGATCTTCGCCGGATCTCAACTCCGGCATAGGTTCTGACCGCCCGGAGCTGATACGGAAGATCCCTGCTTTTTCCGACCTGCCTGCCAAATAACCCTCTTACTGCTTCCATATGCACTGCTTCAATATCTTTCTGTGCTTCTGCCATTTCACAGATACACCGACGGATCAGAAGAGACTGTAAAATGCCCGGAAGTTCTGCATATTCTTCCTCTTCAATCCTGAGTCCTGCCGGCTTTTCTTCCTTTTTCCCCTGCTGCTTTTCTTCCGGATTTTCCTCCGAAACATCCACCGGATGGACCATCTGTCTCCATGCCGCATCCGCCTGCAGGTTCAGATACTCCCATATTTCTTCTGCCTGTAAACTCAGACGATTGATATGCTCTACTGTCTGACGGTTGATCTCCTGTTCCATAACCGGAAGAATCTTGTGCCGGATCCGGTTGCGGGTATACTCATCTTCTTCGTTCGTCTCATCAGTACAATAGGAAATCTGCTCCTCTTCCAGCCACTCTTCAATCTCTTTCCTCGTCAGACAGAGCAGCGGACGGATCCCGGTTCCGTAAACCGGACGAATCCCGCACATTCCCTGAAGCCCGCTTCCCCTCGCCAGATTCAGAAGTACTGTCTCTGCATTATCATTTTTATGATGTGCCGTCGCGATCTTATTCGCACCGGATTCCCTGCATACAGTCTCAAAAGCATTGCTCCGTACGATACGGCCTGCTTCTTCAAGAGATTTTTTCCCATTTTTTGCAATTAATTCCACATTTTCATGAAAAATCCTGCAGGGAACATCAAGTTTTCTGCACAGCTCTTTCACATAAGCCTCATCCTGCTCTGCCGCCTCTGCTCTCAACTGATGGTTCACATGGCAGACGATCACCTCAAACCCAAGCTTTTTCCGCAGTTCGCAAAGCACAAAAAGCAGGCATACCGAATCTGCTCCACCCGATACACCTGTCACGATGCGGTCACCCCGCCCGATCATCTGATACTGTTCAATATACTGCTCTACTTTTTTTCTTTTTTTATCCATCATATGTAAACTATACCGAAATACTTTTTAATTGTAAATCCCTGCTGTTTAACTTTTCAGACTTTCCTGTCACGCTTTCCATATCCCGACTGCAAGGACTGTCATATCATCCTCCGGTTCTCTTCCCGTCCAGCTCAGAACCTGCTGAAGAATATGATGTGCCAACTCCTTCGGATTGCTGATGGCAGTGCCTTTGATGATCGTCTCCAGGAGCAGATCCTGTTCTCCCACCGGCAGTGCATCCATCACACCATCCGTTACCATAATGATAAAATCTCCATCTTCCAGTTGCCGACGCACCGAATCGATTTCTATAGAATTGATCACTCCGATCGGAAGACTGGTGGAATTTAAATGTTCCACTCCGGCTTTGCTTCGGATAAATGTTGAAGATGCTCCCGCTTTGATGATCTCACATTCCCCGCTGTACAGGTCAAAGATCGTCATGTCTACCGTCGAGTAATGGATTTCCTCACGCCCCATCACCAGAGTTGTATTAATCATCTGGATTGCAGTCTTTTCCGGAAATCCCGCCTCCAGAAGTTCTTCTAAAAGCTCCACCACCAGGGTACTCTCCCTGCACGCGGTTTCACCTGAACCCATCCCATCAGAAAGCACCACGCCCTTTTTTCCACCCGGCAGCTCCATCATGGCAAAATTATCGCCTGAAATGCTGTTG
>ERZ773107.3474-NODE-3474-length-10144-cov-2.734166_pt1 | contig 10144 bp, 8 predicted proteins | sample MGYA00580571_ERZ773107 | MGnify/ENA primary metagenome ERZ773107 (study PRJEB29015, sample SAMEA2737843) | human gut metagenome | biome: human gut; feature: human-associated habitat; material: faeces | place: China | collected 2012 ... | reverse complement strand
GGAGTCTGGGTGAAAGATGCGGGATCTTTGGCGATCTGGTCTTGCGCGTAATTAACCAAGCCTTCATAAAGTAGTTCCCGGCGTTGCTCTCCGTTGAGGGTCGGGCGGAAGTCTACCGCTGCGTCCGAGAATCCTGTGCTAGCGTTCAACGTGACCCGGGTACGTCCTTTCGATCCTTGTTTGGTCGTGATCAAGATAACACCGTTGGCTGCACGGGAACCGTAAAGGGAGGCGGCGGCGGCATCCTTGATAACCGTGATATTCTCGATATCGGAGGGATTGATCGTACTCATGATGTTGGTCTTGGCATTGTTCATGTAGGAGGCCTCCGATCCGCTTCCGGTACTTAGGTTTCCCGAGGTGACGGGAACTCCGTCTATCACAAACAAAGGTTCGTTCGATGCGTTGAACGAGCCCATACCACGGATACGGATGGACGTTGACGAACCCGGTATACCCGAACCGGTATTTACGCTGACACCGGGAGCCGCCCCCTCCAACATCTGTTGGAAAGATACATTAGGCACATCTTTCACAGCATCTGTCTTTACGATACTAGCAGAACCTGCATAAGCCGATTTCTTGAAAGTACCATATCCCGTTACAATCACTTCGTCCAACAGGTTATTATCCACTTTCAGGATTATGCTCATCGGCTTGCCGGGAGTTGCAACTACCTCCTGTGACGTATAACCGATATAAGAAACCATCAGAGTCACTTTCTTGTCTGTAACTTCCAGATGGAAATTACCGTCCATATCAGTCATCATACCGTTAGTTGTACCTTTCACGATGACATTAGCTCCGATTATCGGCTCTCCACTATCTTCAATTACTTTCCCTGTAATCGTATATTTCTCACGTGCAACAGTTTCCGTCCTAACGGGTTCAGCCTTACGGATGGCAATTACTCCATCATGAACCGTATAAGTCAGTCCGCTATTTCGCAGGCATTTGTTAAGCACTTCAGAAATCAGTTCATTCTTCACATCCAGATTTTCCACTCTGACTTTCTTCGCATCATTTGTGCTGTAGATAAAGGTAAAGTCCGTTTGTTTCTGAATTTCCCAAAGAACTTCATTCAGTGTTACATTTCTGAATTTGGCTGTAACCGTGGTCTGTGCGAATACAGATGCCCGCATCAGCCCTGAAGTCGTAATACAGAGAAAAAGGAACATCATACAAAGACGTTTTCCATATTTCCCAAATCTGGCAACATTACGTAGTTTTTCCATAAAACAGGGATTAATGATTAGTGAATATTTTGATAGTTTTTCCTTCTACTGTGACTGTTACTCTACCCGTTTGCTCCAACAATTTCACCAATGGGGTAATCTCATTATAGCGGTTAACATAGCAGCCGAAGCGTAACTCCTTGGTCGCTTCATTCTCATAGACTACATCCATATCATACCATCTGGCAAGAGTTTTCATGATGTCGTCCAATCGCTGGTCCTTGAAATTGATCTTTCCATGTATCCATGAAGTATAAAATGCAGTATCTACATTGCGTACATTGATCTGGTTGCTGCCCGGAGTAATACAAGCCTGTTCCGATGGTTTCAGAATCCGGTTGCTTCCATTTTCAGTCTGTACTTTTACCGAACCGCTGACAAGTGTAGTTTGATATTCTTCGTTTGCGTAAGCTGATATATTAAAAGTAGTTCCTAATACTTCTATTTTCATCCCTTTGGTTTGTACAATAAAAGGCTGTCCGGTTTTGCTTACTTCGAAATAGGCCTCCCCCTCCAATTCTACCAGACGGCAATCCTGTGCAAACTGAACAGGGAAGCGGATGGAACTCATAGAATTCAACTGTACTTTACTTCCATCGCTCAACGTCAGCTGATATTCACCACCACGAGGAACGTTTACCTTATTATATGCAAGTTTTTCGGATGTCCGGGCGGGAGCCTGCTGATAATTCAATACGGTAGAATCCACCTGAATGACTGTACCATCTTTTTCTTTCAATTCCACGCCGGAAGTGGACTTCAAATCAATTGCTTCTCCATTATCCAAAATAAGAACGGCTTTCTTACCACCCGGAACAATTTGTTCCGCTACTTGAGATAACGGCTGGGGTTCATTACCGCTCTTATATATTGCCACAGTAGCAATAGCCACCGGAAAAATGAAAATAGCAGCATATTTACATATATTCAGTATCCGATGTCTGAACCGATGGCGTTGGATTTTTCTTTGCACTCCCTCCCATCCGTCCTCTGTATGGAAAGTTTGCCGCTTCTGCATATTCTGCTTTATGTTTTCTTCCTTGCAGATTTCCTGAAAAAGGCGTTCGTTTTCGGGCGATTCATCTCTCCACCGGGTCAGTTCCGCCTGTTCTTCTTCCCCGATTTCATCAGATAAGTATCTGGCAATAAGTCTTGCAATATAGAAATGTTGGTTTATCATAATTCACATGTTTTAATCGTTGTTTATACTAAAACAGGTGAATTGAAAATCAGGGTGTATTAAAATGATTTTTTTTAAAAGAAACTATAAAAAGTAAAAAACCAGGTAGTAATAGTCTTTCAAATATACGCGTAATTTACGGTAGGCAATCTTTTTCTGGGAGTGTACCGTTTCACCGGAAATATTCAGTGTTTCAGCAATTTCCGGATTGCTTTTTCCCTCAAGTGCCAGTTGCATAATGCTTTTCATCTGCGGTGGCAGTTTTTCAATGGCATCCACTAATATCCGGTAACTTTCTTCTGCTATGACCTTGTCTTGGAAAAAAGAGTCTTTACTCATTTCCTGAACTTTCTGTGCATACTCGTTCATGACCTTGGTATGTTCCAGTTCATTTAAAGATTTATTGCGTACCGACGTATAGAGGAATGATTTAATCTGATGCACATACATGAAATCATCGCGCAACTGCCACAACTTCACAAAACACTCCTGAACAATATCAGCCGCTAATGCATCATTTTCGACATACTGATTAGCAAACATACATAAAGATATGTAATATTTGTCGAATATAGAACGAAACTGCGTCTCATCAGTTAACTTAATACTAATATAGTCTGTTGTGCCAATCACGTATTCTTTATTTTGGTTACAAATATACCATTTGAAAATTATGTAACCAAACAAAAATGAAAAATCACAATCTTTGTTTCATTACAAAACCCTCAAAGAAGTCGTCCCGATAACTATTACCGATAGCAATTTCATACGATTTTATAAATATATCATTATTGTCAAATGACTCGATGTGATCGGTATTGACGATATAGGATTTATTCACCCGCAAAAAAATAGATTTTGGTAATAAATCGAATATGGCTTTCAGGCTCATGCGAGTAATGATACGCTGGTCGTTCAGTTGAAGAATGACGTAATCTTTCAATCCCTCAATAAAGAGAATATCGGAGAAATTCACCTTGAAATACCGGCGCTCTGCCTTTACGAAGAAATATTCAGCGGCAACAATCGTTTCGATAGCTTCTTTTTCTTCTTTCAATAATAGAGAATGATAGGATAACGCTTTATCCACCGCCTTTTGAAAACGTTCCGCTTCGACGGGCTTAATCAGATAGTCGATTGCATCTACTTCATAGCTATCCAACGCATATTCTGTATAGGCTGTGGTGAAAATAACCAGTGTCTTTTTGGAAATTGTACGGGCAAACTCTATTCCTGTAATCCCAGGCATCTGAATATCCAGAAAAACCAGATCGACTCCCTGTTGCTCCATAAAGTCGGAAGCAGTTGCAGCACTGTTAAAACTGCCTATCAACTGGAGGTTATCGGATTCTTCTATCAATAACTTCATGGCCTCACGTGCCAAGGGTTCATCATCTACAATGATACAATTCATAATGTTATACTTAAAATTACAGAATAGAGATTTTCATCTTCTCTTTGTTCCAACTTATAATGTTCAGGATACAGTAATCCTAATCTACGCTGAATATTGGCAAGTCCGATTCCACCGACTTTACCCTGCTGGACTGCAACAGCCGGTTTAGAATTCTCACACCGGAAATCCAGTCGGTGAGCATCCACCTTAAAAAAGACATGGACATACGAAGAATGCTCACTATCAAAACTATGTTTCACCGCATTTTCCACAAAAGGAATGAATAACAAAGGCTGAATCCAAATGGAATCCACTTCTCCCTCCTGCCTCAACGTAAACTGGAAATTGTCACGGCGTATCTTTTCCAAATTCAGGTAGTCATTCAGGAAACGGATATCCGAAGCCAACGAAACTCTTTCACGCGAACTGTCGTTAATCTGATACCGTAGCAAATCTTCCAGTTTAAAAAGTACTTTGGAAGCTTCTTCCGGATTTCTCTTTATCAGGACATTGGCATTATTCAGCATATTGAAAAGAAAATGCGGGTTAATCTGATTCTTCAGAAATGTCAGTTCGGATTGCAAAGTAGTGGACTCGAGTTCGTCAATACGCAGATTATAACGCAACCAATGGGTAAACAAGGATATGGCTGCCGAACCTGCGGTAACAAAACCGATGGTCAGTATCCCCGAAAAAGTATTAATGAAAGTAGCGAATCTGCCAGGATCTTTTCCGGGCAGAATTACTTCAAAGAGTAATCCCTGGGTGATTGAAAGGAAGACGATGACTACCAAATTCGTCAGGACAGCCGCCAGGACATAATGACCTAAGCGGTTCTTCAACAGAAAACAGGGTACTAATATATACAGGTTCATATAGATTACCGTATTAATGGAAACAAAATATGCCAGGAATCCACCAAAACGCCGCCAAAAAGAAACTGACTGCAAAGGTTCGTACCAAAAGACATTAATAGTCATCAAAAGAACTATTATTTGCAGTAACAGATGTCTGCATGTCCGGTAATGAGGACTTAACAAAAAAGCTGTAACACTTTTATCTTCCATTCTTCTATGTTCTGTATTCAGGTTCATACTTCACCTCCTTTCAATTCCAACCAGATGCTTTCTGTCGTCAGGAATAGTCTGTAACGATTGCCATATAATAAGTTCAGTCTTTGGCGGATTCTTTCAAGTCCTTTATCTTCCAAAAGATTCACTTGTAGGCAAAGACAAGTGAATATAATTGTGTTCTCTTCTACTTTCAAATGGATTTTGAGAGAAACAGGGATTGATGTTCGCTGTTCGTTGATTGATTTTACAATATATTGCACAAATGGAATGAAAAGCAAGGGTGGAACCAGTGTTCTATTTACTTCTCCATCCGCAAGCAGTTCATAATTGAATTGTGCCTGGGAATTCTGTTCCAAGGTCAGGTAATTATTCAGGAAATTAATTTCACTACTAAGCAATACCTTTGTTCTGCTGCAATCATATAGTTGATAACGAAGTAGTTGACTTAATTTCATCAGCATCTTCGAAGCTTTTTCCGGTTCGCTCAATGTCAGTTCCCCCGAATGATGTAATGTTTTGAAAAGAAGTTCGGGGCTGACTTGTTCTTTTAGCTGTTCCACTTCCGAAAGAACGTGAACCTTTTCCATTTGTGAGACACGTTGATGATCTATCATCCATTCTTTCAGGAGAACAGTCATTGTTCCTCCTATCATGCAGAGTGTGGACAACATGAAAGAAGATATATAATCCATCACTATAGGTATGGAAAAATAAGAGGCACGTTCGTAAAATTCCGGCCAGCAGGAATAAGATACATATTCCGTTGCCATTTGTATTGCCAGGGCAAGCATCATTGCTACTGAAAGTAAGGATATGTAGGTTAGATAGCGTCTTTTCAGCAAAAACTTTGGAAAGAGCCAGAAAAGATTCAGATAAATAACTCCTATATAAGTCAGTAGATATAAGAAAGTGAATGTATAAATCCATCCTCCCAATATATCCCGATAATCGAGGAATATAATAAAAACCTGATTGAATGATATGGTAGCCAACACCATAATAAGCACCAGATAACGCGCCCATCGAAGTTCCGGACTAACGAGGAATCGATATAATAAAGTAGATTTATTGTCTGTTGTTATTGTTTCAGCCATCGTGTATTTAATCAGGGAAGATGTTTTATCTCCGGGGACGAAGATAAAACATTTTTCCGGTTGGACTTCTATATCGGTTATTTAAAATTCAAGTTTATAACTCACATTTGTCAATGTTGTAGAACCGTCACTAACATCAATTTTTCCAGTTTTCACATTATATTCATGTCCATAGTGTTCTTTCGCACCGGTAAAATTAAGTCCTTTCACTGCAAACTCATGAGAGACTTTCTTCTTGTTGATGCGGTAACTCACGGTATAGTTGCCGATAAGCATGGGAGAATACTGTTTAGAAAATGCTTTCGTTTCGTCATATTGCACCTCTTTATCAGGATGATTCATCGTTGCTTCCCTGTCAATCAGAGAATACCGGTCACCTCCTTGTAAGGTCAATTTCAGATTGATGCTAAGAATATTCTGTCTATTACGTCCCAGCATCCATTCCTTTCCAATCAGTCCGTTGATGACATAATTCCGATTAAACTTCGTATTGTACCACACACCGTCTCCGCCCCGGTAACGGGAATCGAAAAGAGAACCGGAAATCATGTAATAGAGTCCTTTTTCCAGGAAACGTTCTAAAGTGATGTCAATGCCTATATTGCGTCCTCTTCCTTTATTAACCAATGCGTCTTCCACATAGAAATCAGAGCGGTTGAGTACGGAATAAGAGCTGTCAGCCATCACAGGCACATCATGGAGAAATTGGATATAAGGTTCTATTTTCAGATTCATGCGATCGGATATTTTGTATCCAAAAGACAACATGACGTGCTGCGCTTTGGTGAAATCGAGTTCCTTGTTGACGGATTTGTCTCCTGTACTTTTCGTTTTCACAAAATAGACGTCCATTTTCTCCATACGGCTGTACATACCATAAGCCAGTGCGAAAGTTGCTTTCGGAGTAGCTTGCCATTTCAAACCAATACGGGGTTCAACAGACCACTTATTATTCAGGGTTAGAAATTGCCCGTAAATACCGGCATTGAGCGTCCAACGTTCCGTCAATCCTACAGAAGAACTATTGTAGGCAGATATCAGACTCGTATTGCCTTTTCCTTGAGATACGGTTTCCAGTGATTCGGCTTCATAAGGAGCAATGGCAAGGTTCATTTGATAGAACATGGCATTATACGTAAATCCTGTCTTATTAGTAAAACGGTTACTGAATTTACGGTTAAAAGTCGAAGTTAGTATTAAGTTAGTATGTTTTGAGTTAAGATCCATGTAGGGGGTGGATTCCAAAGAGTGGTTAAACATGGTTGCTCCTCCGTCCAGTTGTGAATAAGTACCGGCAATAGTGGTTTTCAATGATGCGTCATTGTTGAAGAAATAACGGTGGCTGATACCTCCGGCAGCCATATACTGTTTGTCTTTTGATTCGTTACGGTCGCTCATATATTCCCATTTATCCGTATTCTTTTCAAAATCACTGCCGAATTTATCAATCAGGCTGGTTCCCCAGACAGAGAATGTTCCTGCTTTCTGTGTCGGGAAATTCAGTTTGAAGTTCAAGTCCTGATAGTCCATCTTTCCGCCCTCCAAGTTCAGAAGTCCTGTTGTGGAATACCGATAATTGAAAATATAGGACGCTTTGTGCTTCTTGCTTAACGGTCCTTCGGAAGCTACATCAATTCCCATGATGCCCACTTGAAGCGTATTCTCATTCTTCTGGTTATTGCCATTGCGCAATTTCATATCAAACACACCGGATACCGCATTTCCATATTCTGCCGGAAAAGCTCCGGTAAAGAAATCGGAATTACCCAATACCTGCGAACTAAGAGATGAAAGTATTCCTCCACCCAATGTGGCAATATCCGCAAAGTGATTCGGGTTGGGAATTTCAACGTCTTCCAATCGCCATTGCAACAAATGGGGAGCATTGCCATGAATGGATATTCCATTGGAAGATACACTGGGGGCCACTCCGGCAAAGGAAGATACCAAACGGGCAGGGTCGTCAAAACCTCCGGCATAGCGGCTCGCTTCTTCCACACTCAACATACGGGCTCCGGTAGTAACCATCTTATTCATCGCCTCCTCTTTATAAGTTCTCGCACGAATCACTACTTCATTGAGTTCGTTTACACTTTCTTTCAAAGGAATTTCCAGATAAACCTCCTTGGCGGAAGTTACCAGTATCTCTCTGAAAATACCCGGCTCATATCCCATAAAGGCTGCCTCTACCGTATGCCGTCCAACAGGAACCTGTGGTATGCTGAAACGCCCGAGACTGTCTGTTATCGTACCTGTTCCCTCTTTTTCGGATAATCTCACCGTTGCATACGGTATCGGGTGTTTTGAATCCCCGTCAATAACCATTCCCCGGATTGTCTGTACCGGCCGACCTTTTCTCTGCGGTGTCTGACTAAAAGCCACTGCGGATACCAACAAAGCAACCAACAAAAGTATCCACCCGCCATAACGATGTGTTTTTCGGGTTAACTCTTCACCAAGAACTCTTTCAAAGGTTTTGAGTACTGCGCTGCATTCATCTGCGGAGATACCTGACTGAATAGATATTTTTTCTAATAATCTAGTTTTATTCATCTTCATGATTTTATTCTGTTTTTATTTCGTCACGAAGATAGAGTATAGAAGATTGCCGATTTTTGAAATGAGACGAATACATCCCGTTTGTAGACAAAACACAAAATTGATAAGACGAAAAATCGTCCGAACTATGGAATTTCACTTAAAGAAGAACCTCTTTTTAAAAGACACATCACTTTCAGAACGATTTATATCCTCTAAAAGTGATGTGACTTTTTTTAATAGCACACGCCAACCTACCCTAAAAAGTCGGTCTTATCTTTATCCGTGATCTCCCGAATTACTTTACATGGCACTCCCGCAGCGATTACATTTTCCGGCACATCCTTAGTCACTACACTTCCTGCTCCGATTACCGAATTTCTCCCAATGGTAACACCACCCATAATATGAACGCCTGCACCAATCCAGACATTATCCTCTATTACAATCGGATGTGCATAGCAACCTCCCATAATGCGTTCCCGGGCATCAAGTGCATGATTTGCTGTGTACAATCCCACACGTGGCCCCAACAATACATTATCCCCTATTGTAATAAGATTCCCATCCAACATGATGCAATCAAAATTAGCAAAGAAGTTGTTTCCTATAGTGATATTAAATCCAAACTCACACCGGAAATTGGGTTCGAAGTGAACATTCTCCCCAATGCCTTTCAACAAATTGCGTAATAATGCTTCACGAACCTCTTTGGGTTTTCCATAAGTAGAGTTATAATCATTAGTCAGAAAAACGACTTGTTCTCTTCTCTGAACCAGTTCTGTAGACAAATCATTATACATAGTCCCCGACAACATTCTTTCATACAATTCTCTATTTTCCATATCTATATCATAATGATTGATTAAAGTCCTTTTGTAATCACCGGTAATCCGAAAAAGCCTTTTTGTAAAGTCAGTATCTTCGATGCACCTGCCTTGGCCTTATTATAAGTGGAAAGTGACACATGCAGCTCTTCCACAGCTCCATTCTCAAAAGCTACCTGCAAATAGTATTCCTTACGTATGCCATCCGAAACATAACGATATCCGATCAATTTTCCATTGATACTCTGTGATTTCAGATTTCTTGCCTTTACTTCCAGCAGATAATCCTCTGCTTTTTTAGCAACCGCCTGTTCTGCCTCTTCCGATGTTTTTCCAGAACAGTTAATTCCATTGATCGTTGTTCCCCGAAAAAATCTGTCTGAATAGTAATAAGACATTCCTGCATAGCCAGCCATAGCAAAGAACACTATGATGACAGTGATTATTATCCACATTTTTTGCTTTCCATTATCCTTACTGGTTATCTCTTTTCTTTTTCCCATCCATGCCCCCTGTTTTTAACGATAAACAGCATTCAGACCAATTTTTTAAATCGTCTGATTTTAATATCTCCGATTTAATAAAAAATAACCAAGGCTGCTGGAAAAAACATTTTCTTTTACAAACAGTAAGCTGATTTCTACAAAACATTTTTCCCCTGCTCTTTTACGGATAGGAACACCGCATCATCATTTATCTCACATTTAACACTTTTGGGGTTCTTTCAGACACTTTCCTTTTTCTCTGTGAACAGAACCCTGAAAACAGGAAAAAAAGGCTGCCGTGACCGGTCAGGGATTT
>ERZ773107.3469-NODE-3469-length-10152-cov-3.877290_pt1 | contig 10152 bp, 4 predicted proteins | sample MGYA00580571_ERZ773107 | MGnify/ENA primary metagenome ERZ773107 (study PRJEB29015, sample SAMEA2737843) | human gut metagenome | biome: human gut; feature: human-associated habitat; material: faeces | place: China | collected 2012 ... | reverse complement strand
AAGGCGAAAAGCCCTGTGCCCCGCCCTTGTTTTTGAAAGAGGTTCCTTATGTTGAAAACCTACCCCAATCCTGTCCTGACCAAGGCACAGGCCGAACAGGCCCTGGACACCGCCGCCTCTCTGGTGCGCCGGAACCTGCCGTTGTATACCGACCACTGCCAGAACCACTCCAGTGTCCACGACATCTACCCCCAGTGCGAGAACAACCAGTGGACCTGCGGCTTTTGGCCCGGCGAAATCTGGCTGAGCTATGAGCGCACCGGCGATGAAGCCTTTAAAAAGGCTGCCCTCACGCTGGTGGACAGCTTTATGTACCGCATCGAGCATAAGATCGAAGTGGACCACCACGACATGGGCTTTTTGTACAGCCCGTCCTGCGTTGCCGCCTATAAGCTGACCGGCAGCGAGACCGGCAGAAAGGCTGCCATTCTCGCCGCCGACCAGCTCTGCACCCGCTTCCAGGAAAAAGGCGAGTTCTTCCAGGCCTGGGGCGCTTTGGGGGCGCGGGATAACTACCGCTATATCATCGACTGCCTGCTCAATGTGCCGCTGCTTTACTGGGCCAGCGAGACCACCGGCGATGCCCATTACGCCGACCTGGCCCACAAGCATGTGACCACCTGCCTGGGCAACTCCATTCGCGCCGACGGCTCCACCTACCATACCTTCTTTATGGATCCGGAGACCGGCGCCCCCGTGCGCGGCGCTACCTGCCAGGGCTACAAGGATGACAGTTGCTGGGCCCGCGGCCAGGCCTGGGGTGTCTACGGCACAGCCATCAGCTACCGCTACACCAAGCGGCCGGAATATCTGGATGCATTCCGCAAGGTGCTGGCCTACTACCTCGACCGCCTGCCCGACGATCTGGTTCCCTACTGGGACTACGATGCGCCGAACATTCCCAATGAACCGCGCGACGTCTCGACGGCGGCCATCATCGCTTCGGCGTTCTACGAAATGTACACCTATACGGGGGACGGGCTGTATAAGCAGAAGGCCGACCGGATCGTCGAGTCGCTCTCGTCGCCGGCCTACCGCGCTCCGGTGGGCGGCAACGGCGGGTTCCTGCTGATGCACTCCGTGGGCAGCATCCCGCACGGCAGCAATATCGACGTGCCGCTGAACTACGCAGATTACTATTTCCTTGAGGCGCTGATCCGCAAGGGCCGCTTGGAGGCGGGCGAACCTTTGTTTTAAACCGGACGCCCATGTATAAACTGTTGTTTCTCGCCGCTGCGTCGGTGTGGTCGTGGGCCGCACCGGCGCAGTCGGTGCGGGAGGTCGCCGATGCGCGGATTCTTTCGTTTGAGGAGTCTGCGGCGCCTTTCACGGCGTCGGAAGGCTCGTCGCTGTCCGTCTCGGGCCACCATTACAAGCACGGTGCGCACGCGCTCCGCTGGCAATGGTCGCGGGCGGGCGCCCGGGTGCGCATCGAATCCCCGGTGGGTTACCTGTCGGAAAATCCCAATCCCAGGGAGACCTCCGTTTCGACCTTCGTGTTCTGGGTCTACGCCCCGAAGGCGCTCGACGGGAAACTGCGTTTCGAGTTCCGCAAGGAGGGGCGCACCTGCGCGTGGTTCGACTACGGACTGGAGTTCACCGGCTGGCGCGGGGCATGGGTGGCTTTCGACCGCGACATGCAGGGCCGGCCCGAGGAGGGGATGGACGAACTGGTCGTCACGGCGGAGGGCGTCGAACGGGGCGAGTTGTATTTCGACCACCTGATTCTCTCCTCGTTTCAGGACGTGCGGCACCATACGGCCGATTTCCAGGCGCCGTTCATCAACGCCGCGACCACGAGCCACTGGCTCACGCTGCTGCAATCGTGGCGCAATCCGATGCCCGCACTCCCCGCCGCGGTCGGTGAGGGGGAGCGGCGCGATATGGCGACCGTCGAACGGCGTCTGCGCGAACTGCTGCTCGAAGGCCGGAAGCCGATGGCGATGAAGACCCTGCGTAAACGCTTCGACGCATACGGCATTGCGGAAAATCCCGACGGGACGCTTCGGGGCAAGCCGATCTGGTTCGTGCGCTATGCCGAGACCTATATCAATCTGGGCCATCCCGATGTCGGCAAACTGTTCAACGACAACGGCCAGACGCTGCGCAAATACAACGACTTCCTGTTCCAGGTCGCCGTGGCCCACGATGCCGCTGCGGACGCCGCCGAGCGGGCGGAGCTGGAACGGATGTATGTGCTGCTGACGCGGCATCTTCTGGATCAGGGCTTCGCCGCGGGAAGTGCGCAGGGAACCCTGCACCACCTGGGGTACAGCATGCGCAATTTTTACACGGCTCCCGTCATCATGCGCGACGTGCTGCGTCGCGCCGGGCTGGAACACGACGTGCAGCAGGCTATGGAGTGGTTTTCGGGCGTGGGCGAGGTGAAACTTCCGCCGGCGGAGCCGGGGATGGACATCGACGCGTTCAACACCTCGCTCGTCGGCCGTCTGGCGAGCATCGTGATGCTCCCGGACACCCCGGTGAAAGCGGCCTGGCTGGAGGCGTTCTCCCGTTGGGTCGACAACGGATATAAGGTCACCGAGGGGACCGGACCCTGCTTCAAGAGCGACGGCACGGTCTTCCACCACCGGCGTCACTACCCGGCCTATGCCGTGGACGGGTTCAGCGGCGGGGCCGTGAATGCCGTGTGGCTGTTGTCGAAGACGCAGTTCGCGGTGAGCGCCGAAAGCCATGCCGTTCTGAAACGCGCGCTGCTCGAAATGCGCTTCTACTGCAATCTGCGGTCGTTTCCGCTGGCCCTTTCGGGCCGTCATCCCGACGGCCGCGGAGAACTGGTCCCGTGGCATTATGCCCGGCTGGCCGTCGCGGGTACGCCCGACGGCCGCGGGGAGATCGACCCGGAGCTGGCCGCCGCCTACCTGCGCGTGGCCAAAGGAAAAGACGCTTATACGCGGCTGTTCGCCGAAAAGGGCTTCGCTCCCGAACCTTCGCCTGCGGGGAACCGCGTCTACGGCTACAATGCCTCGGTGTCGCACCGGCGCGCCGACTGGCTGGTGACCGTCGCGGGCCACAGCCGCTATCTCTGGTCGGCGGAGATTTACCAGGGAGCCAACCACTACGGCCGCTACCTGACGCACGGCAGCATGCAGCTGCTTGCAGACGGCGATCCCGTGAGCGCCTTCGGCAGCGGGTTCCGGCAGGAGGGCTGGGACTGGCGGCACATTCCCGGGACGACGGCGCTCAAAATCCCGATGGAGCGGATGAAGGCCGATATCCGGAACGTCGACACCGCGTCGGGCTACGAGGAGATGCTCCTCTCCGACGAGGCCTTCGCCGGAGGCGTCAGCCACAGGGGCCGCGACGGGGTGTTCGCGATGGAACTCCACGAGCACGACAAATACAACGGTTCGTTGCGGGCGCGCAAGTCGTGGTTTTTCTTCGACAACCGCATCGTCTGTATGGGTTCCGACATCGAAAACAAGGCCGAGGGCGGTGTGCATACGACGCTGTTCCAGAATTTTCTGGCGGACGCGGCCGATCCGCTCGTCGTGAACGGCGAGGCGGTGACGCAGTTCCCCTACCGGGCCGAACTTGCGGGCGGCGCCGTCCTGCGCGACAACCTGCGCAACGCTTACTTCGTGCCGAAAGGTAGGGTAGTCGTTTCGAAATCACTTCAGCGTTCGCTCGACGAGGAGACCGACGCCCCGACGCAGAACAATTTCGCAACGGCGTGGATAGATCACGGCAGCGGGTCCGTCAGCGGCGGCGGGTACGAATACATGCTGGCCGTGCACGCTTCGGACGAAGAGGCGGTCCGCTACGCGCGGGAACTTCCCTACGAGGTGCTGCGCCGCGACGCCTCGGCGCATATCCTGCGCGACAAGCCGTCGGGCATTACGGGCTATGCCCTTTTTGCCGCCGGTAAGGTGGGCGAGGGGTTGCTGGAAAGCGTTTCGCTGCCTTCGCTGGTGATGATCGGCGGGGATGGCGAAGGGCTGACGGTGAGCGCTGCGGACCCCGACCTGCGTTTCTACGAGGGGCCGAGCGACGAGGTGTTCGATGCCGACGGCAGGCGCGCCGAGCGGAGCGTCTACTCCCGCAAGTGGATCGACAATCCCTCGGGAGAGTCGCAGCTGGAGGTCGTGATCCGCGGCCGCTGGCAGTCCGCAGACGATAGGCCGGAGTGCCGGATCGAACCCGCGGGCGAAAACACCGCTTTGATCTTCACGAGCCGCGAAGGTGCGACGCGCGAAGTGAACCTGATTGAAATGAAATAAGACACGATGTTGAAAATTAGAATTGCAATTCCGTTTGCGGGCCTCGCCCTGACGGCCTGCGGGCAGTCGGAGGCCGGGCGCCCCAACGTGATCTACGTATTTCCGGACCAGTATCGCAACTCCTCGCTGGGGTTCTGGAGCGATCCGGAGTTCGCCGCCGAGGTGGGGTGGAAGGGCGATCCGGTCGCAACGCCCAACCTCGACCGCTTCGCCCGCGAAGCCACGGTGCTGACCGAGGCGGTGAGCAATTTCCCCGTGAGCAGCCCCCACCGGGGCATGTTGCTTTCGGGCATGTATCCCGAGCGGAACGGCGTGGTGCTGAACTGCATGTCGGAGCGTCCCGAAAGTTCGCTGCGCGAGGACGTCGAGTGTATCGGCGACGTCTTCTCGGCGGCGGGCTACGACTGCGCCTACATCGGCAAGCTGCACGCCGACTTCCCGACGAAGAACAACCCCCAGCGTCCGGGAACCTACGTCAGCGACGCCGTTCCCGAGTGGGACGCCTACACGCCGCCCGAACGCCGCCACGGGTTCAACTACTGGTACTCCTACGGCACCTACGACGTGCACAAGCATCCTCATTACTGGGATACCGACGGCAACCGTCACGATGTCGACGAGTGGTCGCCGCGGCACGAAGTTTCGAAAGCCATCGAATATATCGAAAACAAGGGCGGCGTGCGCGATCCCGAAAAACCGTTCCTGATGATGATCGGCATGAATCCGCCGCATTCGCCCTACGCTTCGACCGACGACTGCGACCTGGAGGGGTATGAACGTTACAAGGACAAGTCGCTGACCGAACTGCTCGTGCGCGACAACGCCGACACGACGATGGCCAAGGCCGCCGCCGTGCGTTACTATTTTGCCAACGTGAGCGGTATCGACCGCGAGTTCGGCCGCCTGCTCGCTGCGCTGGACAGGGCGGGGCTTACGGAGAACACGATCGTGGTCTTCGCTTCGGACCACGGCGAGACGATGACCAGCCATTCGACCGACGACCCCAAGAACTCGATCTGGCGCGAGTCGCTGAACATTCCCTTTCTGGTGCGCTATCCGGGGCGGGTGCCGCACCGTGTGGACGATCTGCTGCTCTCGACGCCCGACATCATGCCGACGCTGCTGGGGCTGGCGGGCCTCGGGGAGCGGATTCCCGCGAGTGTCGAGGGGCGCGACTACTCGGCCGTGCTGCGGCAGGACGCCGTGCAGCCCGAACGCCCGCGCGCTGCCCTTTACATGCGCAACCTCGACGGCGGGCGCGATGCCGACGGACTGGTCCGCGGCTTCTTCGCCCAGGCGCGCGGCGTGAAGACCGCAACGCATACGATGGAGCTGCGTATCGGCCGCGACGGGACGCTCGAACGCGTGCTGATGTTCGACGATGCGGCCGATCCCTACCAGCTGCACAACCTCGCGCCGGAGGAGCATCCCGCGCTGTTCGCCGCGCTGTGCCGCGAACTGGCTGTGTTGCTGCGCGACAACGACGACGTGTGGTTCCGCGAGGGCGTCTTGTCCGACGTGGTTCCCTATGATACGAATAACTAACAATCAATCGGATATGAATAAATTGTTTTTGTGGATTGCAGCGGCCTCGGCCTTTGTGCTGCAATCGTGTGAGAACACCGACGGCATCCGCGACGAGATCGGGAGCCTGCGCGACCGGGTGATTGCGCTGGAGGCGAAGATCGGCAGCGTGAACACCTCCATCGTGGCGCTCCACAAGTTGATGGACGAGTCGACGATCATCGTCGGGATCAAACCCAACGCAAAGGGGTACGAGATCGAGTTGAGCGACGGAACCCGGCTGCCCGTCATCCTCGGTGAGAAGATCGAGGCGCTGGTTCCCGTCATGGGCATCGACGCCGAGGGCTACTGGACCGTGAGCCTCGACGGCGGAGCCACTTCCGAGCGGCTGAAGGTCGGCGGAGAGTACGTTTCGGCATGGCCCGTTTCGGGCGGCGACCATAAGCCCGGCGCCGAGGGCGTCACCCCGCAGCTGAAGGTTTCGGCCGACGGGGAGTGGCTCGTGAGCCTCGACGGCGGGGCGACCTACGCGCCGCTTTTGCAAAACGGACAGCCGGTCAATGCCTTGGGGGATAAAGTCGTCGTCAGTTACAGTTCGGCTTTCAAGTCGGTGACTTACGACGCGACGACCGGACTTTTGGCGGTCGAACTGCTCGACGGCGAAAAACTTACGCTTCCCGTCTTCGACGATTTCGGACTGACGGTGACGGCTTCCGACAACGAGACTTTCCGCCTCGGGGAGACCCGGGCCTTCGAGGTCGTGCAGAACAACGTCGCCGAGGCGGTGATCGACGCTCCTGCGGGCTGGACGGCCGTGCTTGGCGAGACGACGCTGACGGTCAAGGCTCCCGCGACGTTCGACGCCGCTTCGCAGCAGGCGGCGGTCTCGGTGACGGTCTATTCGGACAGGAAATACCGGAAACTCGTCACGCTGAACGTGACGCTGCTCGACGAGCAGGTGGATGCCAACGCCGCTCTGGCATGGCGGAATTTTAAGGCCGGAACTGCGGATAACGTCCTGCTCGATTATTCGTATGCCGGTTACAAGCACGGCGAGGAGGCTCCGGCCGATGTCTGGGGACTGGGCTACAAGGTTTACAACGTCGTCGACTACGGCGCCGATCCCACGGGCGTCAGGTCCTCGCGCGGGGCGTTGACTGCGCTGCTCAAGGAGCTGAAACTTTCCGGGCGGAGCGATGCGGGGGCGAACCTCGCGAATGCCAATGCCCGGGCGGTGATCTATTTCCCCGAGGGGCGTTTCGTCCTCCCCAACGACGACGACAACGTGGTGGACCCAACCTCCGCCAACCAGAAATACACCGATTCGAAGGGGAACAACCGCAGCGAGGAGATTTTCATTCGCGGGGGGTATTTCGTGCTCAAGGGCGCGGGCCGCGGCAAGACGACGCTCGTCATGGACACGCCCAACCTGCCGAACAACTCGGAGCAGATGTGGTCGTCGCCCATGATGATCAATATCAAGCACAATTCGGGACTTTCGGACCTCACGACGGTGACGGGCGACGCCGCACGCGGCACGTTCTCGGTGGAGGTGGCTTCGGCGGCCGGCATCGGGAAGGGCGACTGGGTGTGCCTTTCGCTTTCGAACAACGACCCGACGCTGGTGGCGCAGGAGCTGGCGCCGCACCGGGTCGAGGGAAACATGACCGATATTCAGACCATTACGGTCGAGGACTATCACCAGGTGGCTTCCGTAAGCGGCAACCGCGTGACCTTCGCCGAACCGATCATGTACGCTGTGGAGGCCAAATGGGGCTGGAAAATCCGTAAATACCCCCATTATGAACATGTCGGCGTCGAGGACCTCACGTTCGAGGGTCGCTCGAAGGAGAACTTCGGCCACCACGCTTCGTGGGAGGACGACGGGGCTTACAAGCCGCTCAACATGATGCGTCTGACCGATTCGTGGATTCGCCGCGTCGATTTCAGGGGCGTCAGCGAGGCGTTGTCGATCGTGTCGAGCGCCAACTGCTCGGCCTACGACATCGAGATCAGCGGCAACCGCGGCCACTCGGGCGTGCGCTCGCAGTCCTCGTCGCGCATCTTCATCGGCAAGGTCTGCGACCGCAGCCGCGGGCAGGCTGTCTCGCCGCCCTATACGAGCACGGGGTATTTCGAAAACGCCGGACAGTACCACGCCTCGGGTGTGTCGAACACCTCGCTGGGGGCCGTGCTGTGGAACAACACGTGGGGTGACGACGCCTTCTTCGAGTCGCACTCCAGGCAGCCGCGCGCCACGCTCGTCGACCGCTGCACGGGCGGATTCGTGCAATGGCGTTTCGGCGGCGACGAAACCAACGTGCCCAACCACCTGGGCGACCTGACGATCTGGAATCTGAACGCCACGCGTGCGGCGCACGATTTCGGGGCCGAACCGTTCAAGTGGTGGCTCTCCTCGGACAAGTGGTGGAAGACCATGCCGCCGATCATCGTCGGATTCCACGGCGCGGCGGTCACCTTCGACGAGAGCGCCGAACAGGTGAAATACCTCGAAAGCAACGGCGCGGCCGTCGAGCCGCTGTCGCTCTACGAAGCGCAGCTGCGCCAGCGGTTAGGGTATGTCCCCGCATGGCTCAATTCATTGAAATAGAATAAAAAACCAAACATATTATGAAAAAGTATCTGATCCTGATCTTCGTCGCGCTGGCTGCGGTTTTCCAGTCGTGCGACAACAACGACGACCTGTGGGATGCGATCGACGACCTGAAGAGCCGCGTGCAGGCGCTCGAAACGCAGGTCGACGCGCTGAACGGCAACATCGAGGCGTTGCAGAAACTCTACGGCGGCGCCACGATCTCCAAGGTCGAGACCTCCGATGGCAAATATCTCATCACGCTGACCAACGGCGAGACCATCGAACTGGTGCAGGGCAGCGAGGCCGAGGCCGTGATTCCGATCGTCTCGATCAACGACAAGGGCGAGTGGCAGGTGTCGACCGACAACGGAGCCACGTTCACCTCGCTCGGCGTGAAGGCCGTGGCCGAGGACGGCACGACGCCCCGGTTCCGCATCGACGAGGCCACCGGCTACTGGCAGGTGAGCTACGACGGCGGCACCTCCTTCGAAAATGTGAAGGACACCAAGGGGCAGCCCGTCAAGGCCATCGGCTCGGGTACGGTGACCGACAAGTTCTTCGAGGAGGTGAAGGTCGACGGCGGCGACCTCTATATCAGGCTGCTCGGCGGCGAGGAACTGCGCATTCCGATCGTGAACGATTTCTTCTGCCGGATCGTCACGCCGACCGAGGGCGTGCAGACGTTCGACGCCGGGGCCACCAAGCGTTTCGTGGTGGAGATCCGAGGTGTCGAGCAGGTGAAACTGTCGGCTCCCGAGGGCTGGTCGGCACGCCTGACCGATGCCGTGGATGAGAGGGCCGAACTGATCGTGACGGCCCCCGCAGCCGTGACCCGCGCCACGGCCGACACGTCGAAGGACGTGGCGATCGAGGCCTTTGCGGCCGGCGGGCTTTCGACGGTGGCCAAAATCCAGGTTGAGAGCACCGGAACGGCTCCCGTCGCTCCGACGGTTGCGGTGACCAACTCCGCGACGGTCGAGCCCACGCAGTCGGCGCTGACCTTCGACGTTGCGCCCTCGGCCAATGCCGACGGCTGGAAATACCTCTGCCTCAAATCGACGGAAGCGGCTCCCGACGCCGCCAGGGTTCTTGCCGAAGGCACGGCCGGTACGGGTACGGGCGTGACGGTCAGGAATCTCGAAGCCAATACGGCCTATACGATCTACGTGGTCGCCTATGCCGGCGATCTGACGAGCGAGGTGGCAAGCGTGCAGAACACGACGGCGGCGGCTCCCGTTACCGCCGAGACGGACTACTATCAGGATTATCAGGACGGGAAAGACATCGCGCTGGGCGACCTGACGATCAATAAGACGGTCTATCCGGAAGCGCAGCTGCTCAAGCCCTCCGAACTGACCGCTGCGATCATTACGGCCGGAGGTTTGATTTTCGTCGACAACTCCGATGCTGCCGATCTGTCGTTCACGATTTCGGGCGCGTCGATCAATATGGGCGACATCGTGCTGATCGGCCGTTATCCCGAACGTGCGCAGGCGACGATCTCCGGGCCGGAACTGCGTTGCAAGTACAATGCGGCTTTCAAGAACCTGCATATCGCGGCTTCGGGCAATTACAACCTCTTTACGACGACCAATGCCACCTATGATCCGACGCTGCATGTCGAGGATTGTACCGTGGATGCCGCCTACAATGTGGTTTACGATTCGCACAATACGCAGAATTTCAAGAGTGTCTATTTCGGGAATTCGATCGTGAAGATGACCGTCGCCAACAAGCCGTATCACTACCAACTACCGTATCACTGAAGACTCTCCCAATATCGATTCTGAA
>ERZ773107.3467-NODE-3467-length-10158-cov-15.888251_pt1 | contig 10158 bp, 8 predicted proteins | sample MGYA00580571_ERZ773107 | MGnify/ENA primary metagenome ERZ773107 (study PRJEB29015, sample SAMEA2737843) | human gut metagenome | biome: human gut; feature: human-associated habitat; material: faeces | place: China | collected 2012 ... | reverse complement strand
ACTGGCTCACTTTTTTATTAGCGAGGTGGCTCAGTTTTTTATTGACAAAGGCACATAACTCGGAATCAGAGACTTTCGATACTTGATAAACAGTATTTTATACAATAAATTAAAATAGGAGTATTAAATATGCCTGAATACTTAAAACAGGGAACAAAAATTAAGATGGAATCTGGCGACATTGCTGTTATTGAATCATTTTTAGGCAATGGCAGTCTGGCACAGGTCTACAAGGTGAGTTATAATGGTCATTCAAAGGCTTTGAAGATGTATATTCCGGAAAGATTGGGGGAGAAAAACCTCAACTGGTTTCATGAAAATCTAACTGAGGAAATTCATAATGGAAGACCATCTGATAAGTTTATCTGGCCTGAAGACCTTACAGAATGGCAGGATGGCACTTTTGGTTACATCATGGATTTGAGACCGGCTGACTATATGGAGTTCGGGGACTTACTTCTAGGAAAGAAGGAAATTTCTTCCTTTACTGCAATGATCAATTGTGCTTTGCGGATGGTATCGGTATTTCGAGTGTTGCATAATAAAGGATTATGTTATTACGATCTAAGTGACAGTAATTTCTTGATTCGTGTAAAAGACGGTGATTTATTGATAAATGCTCATAAGAATGTAGCACCAGTTGGCAATTCCTCCAGACTTGTGCTACAACCAAAACCAAGATATGTGGCACCGTCGGTTGTTATGGGTGGAAAACCGAACTACAATACAGATCGGTTTTCTCTTGCAACTTGTTTGTTTTTGCTTTTGGTTCGGACGCATCCGTTGGAGGGCGTTAGAACATTAAATGTTCCGGAAATGAACTACTATTATTTGCAGTTGTGCTATGGGAAAGATCCGATCTTTATTGCAGATCCGACAGATCGTTCTAACAGTCCAAGTAAAGAAATCGAAGGCGTAAGAAACTATTTTAAACGCTGGCCGCTCCTTACAAAAAGTGTACAGAATACATTTATTCGGGCGTTTAGCAAAGAAGCTATGCTCCATAATGAAAGTAAATTTCCGCTTGAGAAAGATTGGCAAAGAGTGCTATTGCAATATCGTTCTTGGTTTGTGAAATGCCCAGTGTGCGGAAAAGAAACTTTGTATCAGGGCGAGCCGGTGTGCAAATGCTGTCATGAAAAGTATCCTGTTTACGGATATTTAAGAATAAGTAATCATGGAAAATACAATATTCCAATTGTAAAAGATGGTGGAATTTTTCAGGAGCACGTCGATGATTTTGATGTAGACAACACGCTTCAGTTTGAGCCGAAGCGTATTAGCAGAGTTCGAGTGAAAAGTGCAGCAAATCTTGTCGCTTTGGTAAACTTTTCAGAATCCAAATGGGTCTATCACTATGCAGATGGAACTAGCGGATCTGTAAATAAGGATGAATACGTACAGCTAAAAAATAAAATGGAAATAAAAATAAATGGTGTGAAAATCACCGTTTCAATGTAAAGGAGAGTAAAAATGGTTGATTGGGATGAATATGAAGAGGGCGGCATGATGGAGCTGCCTGAAACCAAGACGGAGGTAGTCGCTCGAAAAGTAACACCTGTGTTTTTTCTTATCGATACCTCTAGTATGTCCGGTATAAAAATTGATGCCGTGAACAATGCTATGAAAGAGATTATACATGAGTTGAGCGGACTGGAAAGTCCGGATTTTGACCTTAGATATGCAGTATTGAGCTTTGGGACAGAATGCAAATGGGAAACTGGTGATGATTATCTTGTCCGTTGTTGTGATGACGTATGGGCTGATTTGAGCACTTGCGATGGAGAAGCAGACTTTAATACTGCTTGCAAAATGCTGAAAGAAAAGATGTCTGCAAAGCGAGGCTTTTTTCGCTTTGCAACTGGCATAACTATCATGCCACCATTAATTGTTTTGTTGATAGGTGGATTTGTAAAAGCTGATAATCCTGACGACGTGAATGGCATTGAAGAACTAAAAACAAATAGATATTTCAGAGGCTCAGCTAAGCTTGCAATTGCAATTGGAGAAAATGCTAATTTAAAGCTTTGCGAGAATTTTACTGGCGACAAAGAGATGGTGTGGACTGCATACAATGAAAAAGCCTTTCGTAAGATATTGGATGCTATAAGATTTGCTACTATTAGCACCGGTGCACTAATGGATGATGAAGACGAAAATTCTGAAATTACAGAAAGTGAAATTGCAACACTTAAAGATGCAATAAAAAATGAATTTGAATCCGATTTCACTGATGAAAATGATGTAAGTCTGGCGGGTGACGTAAGGATTCTCGTCAACGACGACGATTTTAAATGGGACAGTGATTGGGATGAGGAGATTTTAAGTGAATATCGAATAGAAGGAAAAACGATGCGGTTCAACGAAACGTATGATGTATGTGTGTGCCAGTTTGGGAAGTCAATGCCGAATGAAGCATTAAATGCAGTATACAAGGTTTCCGTTGCCTATCAAAATAAACTGACAGTGAAGAATGTTTCGGATAAATGCAGAGAAGTCATTGTCAGATTGAAGCCCGGAGAAGCAATTGAAATATCTAAACCGGACTCCATTGGATTAACATATGGAAATCAAACTGTTCCCATTTATACAGGCAGTTGGAGCGAATTTGATTGGACACCTGATGGTTCAGATGGAACATGGGAATAATGAAACAACAATAATCGGAGAGGAAAATTATGAAGTGTAGTCATTGTGGATCTGAATGGAAAGCAAATATGAGCTATTCCCAAATATCGAATTGTCCGTTCTGCGGGCAGTCTTTAATAAGCAAGCCAAAGCCAGGCGAAAACGCTTCTGCCGGAAGTATTGTAAAGCAAATTGTTGAGCAATTTGGAGCAGATATTCTTCTGCAAAAGAACCGTTTTCTTTCTGTTTTTGTGGATTATGCACCGAAAATGCGGAAAGAGAAAAAGATGCTTTCTATTGCATTGGATGAAAATATAGCGACGCTGTTCGTAAACTGTGAGACAAGTGATAGAGAACTTCATGTGAAAAAGGCACAGCGTGCATTGGATATGATTCTTGCAGAAAGTGCAATCCATTTTGTCGTAGAGACATTTGCATATGCTTTTGATTGGGATATTGAAATTGAAGCTCCGGTATCTGAAGTTTCAACACCTGTGAAAGAATCTGTAGGATTTCCGGAGAATTATAAAGAAAGCTCACAACATAATTTGAATAATGCATCTGAAAATACTTCCTTAAAAGTAGAAGGGATTTTGATCGTACCAAGTATGTACGGGTTTGATGCGGAATTATTGACGCAAGACGAAAGCGGGAATCCGGTAAAAATCGGTTCTTTTCATCAAACGGACGAGAGCGGGCAATTAAATGAGACAACTGCATATGAACTCCTGAAATCCTGTAAAGACTATGTGCAAGGGAATTTATCTGATGTGGTATTATTTCTTCCGAGTTCTTTTTCATTCAAGCAGCGAAAAAACATCAAGTTAAGCTGCGAAAAACTTAGTATTCAAATTTCTCACATTGCTAAAATATGCGGTTCTATTATTGAGGCTCAATGTAATGGGAAAAATGAAAAAGTAATCATAATCTATGTTGGCAACAATTTGATTGATACTTATATTGACGTTTCATTGTATGAAATTAGTGATGCTATTGCCGAAGAGATTGGTACCGAGTGTACTTCACTTTCGAATGATCGTATTATTAGCAAAGAAGACAGACTATCTAAAATTCTGGATATGTTAAATAAAGCAACTTTAGAAAGCGGATGGAGTAAAAATAAGATTAATCATATCTACATATGTGGAGATTGTGTCATATTACCTGAGCTGGAAGCGAAATTAGTTAGAGAGCCTTGTTGCAAGGTTACTAAAGTTTCATTAGATGTTATTCCTCATGGCTATCCACATCTAAAAAGCACAAAGTTATATCCTGTATTATTAATAGAGGCTCTTTCCAATTCAATAGGTTTAGAAACAGCCGGTGGAGTGGCAACCAAAATAATTCCAAAGAGCAAAACAATTCCAACGAAAGAAACATTGGTTTTCTCAACGGCTGTAGATAATCAATCGGCAGTAGATATTGCCATGCTTTGCGGAGAAAATGCAATGGCAAAAGACAACGAATGTATTGGCAGATTTCGATTTGATGGCATATTACCAGCAAAAGCAGGCGTACCTCAAATTGAAATTACAATTGAGATTGATTCATCTGAAAACATTAAGGTATCTGGAAAAGATATCTCTATTTCAGATAGACCACGGGATTTAGGCGTATATAATTTATAAAAATACATCGTTTCAATGAAATGGAAGATAAAGTGAGATTTGATTAATAACGATAAGCGAAGAGGAAAATTATGAAGTGTAGTCATTGTGGATCTGAATGGAAAGCAAATATGAGCTATTCCCAAATATCGAATTGTCCGTTCTGCGGGCAGTCTTTAATAAGCAAGCCAAAGCCAGGCGAAAACGCTTCTGCCGGAAGTATTGTAAAGCAAATTGTTGAGCAATTTGGAGCAGATATTCTTCTGCAAAAGAACCGTTTTCTTTCTGTTTTTGTGGATTATGCACCGAAAATGCGGAAAGAGAAAAAGATGCTTTCTATTGCATTGGATGAAAATATAGCGACGCTGTTCGTAAACTGTGAGACAAGTGATAGAGAACTTCATGTGAAAAAGGCACAGCGTGCATTGGATATGATTCTTGCAGAAAGTGCAATCCATTTTGTCGTAGAGACATTTGCATATGCTTTTGATTGGGATATTGAAATTGAAGCTCCGGTATCTGAAGATTCTTCGCCTATGAAAGAATCTGTAAAATCTCCTGATGATTATAAGGAGAGTTTGCGGTTTCCACCAATTAATGAAAACAGTTTTCGTAAAGCAGTGAAAAAACAACTGATGACACAAAACTTTTATGTACAGAGATTTTTGAGTGAACTGAATGACGGTAACTATCAATACGCATACGGCGAGTTAAATAAAGAGCATTATTGGGTTTCGACCGGAATATTCCGTATGTTGCTATCACCTGGAAAGAGTAGAAAGTATGCTGACGGGAATAGTATGGCAGGAGTTCAGCTTGCACAAATGTACTTTTGGGGAAATGGCGTATCAAGGTCCAAGAAAAAGTTTATTAAAATTCTGGCCTCATTGCTAGAAAGTGGAAATCCACTCGTACTTGCTTGGATAAGTGAAGCTTATCGGTGCTCAATACCTGGAGTTATTCCGCAGGATAAGCAGTTTTCAAGTGTTATATATAGATCTTGTCAGCAACATTTAAAGAAGCTTGCGGATTCTGGAATGCCCGACGCTCAGTATTTTCTTGGATTCAATCTGCTTTGTGGAATTGACTGCGATAAAGATGAGAAAGCTGGATTTGAATACATCAAAAGAGCTGCTTCTAGTGGTATGGTTAATGCCATTGTAACATTTGCAAAATGCTATAGTGATGGAAAAGGTTGTAAAAGAGATGTTTCTCAAGCTCTCTCCATTCTAAAACCGCTTTCTCATTTTGAAAATGCAAACTATCATTATCTTTTAGGACTCATATTTTATCTTAACAAGTACAAGGAGTATGTGGCTCAAGATGACAAAGTGGCGTTCAGGCATTTTATGATGGCAGCTAAACAAGGACATGCCGCTGCTCAGGATTATCTTGGTGATTGTTATTATTATGGGCATGGTGTGACAAAAGATAACAGTAAAGCGAGAAGTTGGTATGAAGCGGCTTTTCGGCAAAATAATACACATGCGGCTTCTCAATTAGGAGAAATTTATCATCGTGGATACGGTGTACCGGAAGATGAAGAAAAGGCATATTCTTATTATAAGTTTGCAGCTGATAAGGGAAACTCTTATTCTCAGTATATGCTTTCTTATTATTTATTTGATATGAATGGGAGACATAGAAACTACGAATTAGGAAGACAATATTTAGAAAAGGCAGCTCAGTCGGGACATTTGGATTCTCAAAAATTTTTGGCAAGAACATATATCAGCGACTTTGGCTATAGTGATGATAGTAAATTTATATACTGGATGCAAAAAGCAGCTGATCAAGGCGATGCGGAAGCCGAACGAATGCTAGGGGGATATTATTTGAAGGAGGGAGGAAAAAATCAAGCAGCACTTCGACTATTGAATCAGGCAAGTGAACATGGTGATGTTTTGGCAAAATTGTACTTAGCTGAATTGTATTCTCCCGGCAAGGCTGTATTGTATTCTACCGGCAAGAAAGTTGATTATTCAAATGTTATAAAAGTTGTGGATCTTTCTAGTGACGTCGTTGCACATTTAGGTGAATTTGATAATGAGCCAGAAAAGAAAAATAACATCAAGGCAAGAATTAAAAAGGTGTTAACTGATACCAGAAATGTATTGTGTTTAGTTCTTAAAGAATGTTCTATGTTCTCGTTTTACTATCCTTGGGATTCAAAATTCTCTAAAAAACTTCAAGAAGCAAGAAAAAAATATGCATATGCTACTTTGAACAATACAGAATCTGTGTTATGTCTTATGTGTTGGACAATTTTTAATAGCGGAAAAGAAGGCTATGTACTGACTGATGAGAATTTCTACGCTAATTTTTCTGGAGATAAGATAAAAATTCCTATTTGGTCAATTGATTCTATTTCTCCCGAATCTAAAGACAAAGTTGAAATAAACTATAGCTTTAATAATGACGATATTAAATCTTATAAGATTTATGGAGTATCTGAAGGAAAAGAACAAATATATTCGAAGGCACTCACAGATATTGTTCACTCAGTGAAGCTCATGGAATTCCTTGATTTGGATGAGGAGAAAGAAAATGACGTTTCTAGTTCTCCTATGGCTCCTCTGTATGGTTGTCCAACTGCAAAAGAAGTTCCGGGTATTGTTCCGGATTGTATGCTAACGGAATTTGAAGGGTATACGTGGGAGAAACTGTAAGTGGCAATGTGCTCAATCATAAATAGAGGATTCTATTTAAAAGGAATGGTTTAGAATTGAAAAAGCAAGTTACTTGCATTTATAAGCAACAAAAATGGAAGTTTTATGTTGGCGAACATGTGAGCATACAAGATCTTCATGATTATATGGAAAAGAAGAAGTACATTCCAAAAGGACTTTTTATGAGACGAATTCACGGCTGTCCATCTTTTCCGGAAATAGATGATTGGGATGAATTTTATGAGGACATTCCTGATATGCCTGAACTTTACGGCTGTCCAACCGCAAAAGAAATTCCGGGTATTGTTCCGGATTGTATGCTGACGGAATTTGATGGATATACGTGGGAAGAATGGGAATAAGAATGCAAAATAAAAATTATCCTCTCAGAACAATTCTTTGGGAGACAACATTAAGATGCAATGCAAACTGCATTTTTTGCGGAAGCAGATGCATATGTCAAACTAGCGTTGATGAGCTAAAAGCTGATGAAGTCATTTCTGCATTTCGCAATATTGCAGAAAAAACGGATGCCAGTCAAATTATGGTTAATGTCACCGGAGGAGAACCGCTAGTCAGATCCGATACTATCGAAATTATGAAAGCCGTTCATGCACTAGGATTTCCATGGGGTTTGGTGACAAATGGGATGCTTTTGACAGAGCAGATCGTTTCAGAATTAAAGGCTGCCGGAATGTCAACAATTTCGATTAGCATTGATGGAATGCAGGAAACGCATGATGCAATACGTGGTGTAAGAGGCGGATTTGAAAGAATCTTGGAAGGCTTGCAGTTTTTACAAAAAGAAAACTTTGTAGAAACAGTTATGATTACTACGGTGGTCAGCAGGAAAAATATCGCCGAATTAGATGAACTGAAGAGCTTTTTAATCACACAGCCGATTGATGTTTGGAGAATTTGTCCGGTAGATGAGATTGGCAGAGCTTCGGATGAAGGAACAATGCTGCTTTCTGAAAAAGAACTTCATCACGTTTTGACTTTTATTAAAAGCTTACGAGAGGAAAACTTGCCTTTTACTGTTACAACGTCATGCAGTCATTATCTTGGCAACCATGAATTTCAATTGCGGGATTTTCCGTTTCGATGTCAAGCAGGCAGAACGGTATGCAGTATTTTGTCCAATGGCGATATTTTTGTATGCCCGAATGTAGAGCGAAAACCATTCTTGATACAAGGAAACGTCAAAAAAGATAATTTGGTTGATGTTTGGAATAATCGATTCTCTTACTTTCGAGATGACGAAAAATTTCATATTGGTGAGTGCAGCAGCTGTACATCATATGATTTCTGCAAAGGCGATAGCCTACATACATGGGATTTTAATCTGAACCGACCGAAATTTTGTGCAAAGAAGCTGAACTTAATTGAATCGAGACGCTACATAAAAATTCTGAGAAAAAGCCGTGATGCAATGATTCGGGAGCTAAAAAGCACATATGGCACATTGCGATGTCTTTCAGTTTCACCGCAAAGCTCTGCCAAAGACAGCATCTGGATTATGCCGGATGTTTCCGAAGCACTCTTTTCTTATTTCCAATGGGGCACACAAGAGCGAACGACCGAACAAATTTGTGCTTTATATGGATCGATTTTTCAAGATGCAGAATATGACAGAGAAGTGTTTCTTGTTGTTGTGCAGCATATCAGCCCAATTTTAGATATAGAAAGCACAGATACCAAATTGATGATGCGAAAAGAATTTGTGGACACTGCGAGTAAAAAAGCAAATGATTTTTCAGAGAAAACGCATTTACTTGGCTTTGTACACAGCCATCCAAATGATTTGCAAATTGCAATGAGCCTTGGTGATTATCATTTTCATCGATATTTATTTGAAAGAGATTGGGGAATGGCGTTATCTATCATTTTGAATCCGCAGAAAAAGCAGATTGCCGCTTATGCTGGTCCATCTGCAAATCATGTGGCGTTAAAAATACTTTTTACAAATAGAGAGGAAGATCCTTAATCAGTAATAGTATAACCTGTTTTTCACAGAGCAAGTTATAGATTCTATTTTGAAAATTGGAAGGAGGTGAGACCATGCGTAAATTTTTAGGATCAGCTGCAGGAATTATCGTCATGACCGTTGTTTTCACGGCTATTTTCTTTGGTATCATTATAGCTCTTAGCAACGTCAGCGAAGGTCTCGGTGCCATCGTGATACTGGTTTGTGCAGTAAACGGTTGGAGAATTTTAGACCGCATTCAGCCGGAGATGTTTCTCTGGATGAGCTGGGTAGGCTGGTTGATTTATTTTCTCGTAAAGCTGATGATTGCTGTGGTAATCGGCGTATTTGCAACAGCGTATTATCTGGGCAAAACCGTATCCGGATTGATTTGCGGTTCTTTTGGTGTGCAATAAGGATGCCTAGAAGCAAGAGCCTCGCCGACAGAACAATATGCGGTGAGTATAATGTACCCTAGAAACTGAACACAAAATTGCCAAAACATCGTGACAGTGGTATAATAAAAGAAAGAAACAGGAGGACACGATAATGGCGAAGAGGAACACATACACACCGGAGTACAAGGCAAAAATCGTAATAGAAATACTGGAGGGAGAGCAGACGATCAGCGAGATAGCAAGTCGTGAAGGAATCAACGTCAATCAGCTGAAAAATTGGAAAAAGGAATTTCTTGAGAATGCATCCCGTGCCTTCAATGGTTCAAAGTCAGAAAAGGAAGCAAAAAGAGCAGCTGAGAACGCAAAAAAGCGGGAAGAAAAGCTTATGCAGAAAATCGGTCACCTGACAGTTCAGGTGGACTGGCTCAAAAAAAAATCTGAAGAAGTGCTCGGACCTGACTGGAAGGAAAAGTCTGGTTATGAAGAATGATAGGCTGAACATTAAGGAACAGTGTGAACTGCTTGAGATCAACCGCACTTCGATGTACTATCAGCCCGTTGAACCGGCAGAAAAAGCCTTGGAGCGTGAAGAATACATCAAATCACGTATTGACTACTGGCACACAAAATTCTGCTACATTGGTCATCGGAAAATCAAAGAAAAGCTTGTACAGGAAGACGGGATTGCAATCGGCAGAAAACTTGTCAGACGTTATATGACGGAAATGAATATCTGTCCAGTTTATCCGAAGCCCAATCTTTCAAAGCCCGGAAAGAACAGTTTAAAATTTCCGTATCTGCTGAAAAATCTAAAAATTGACCGACCAAATCAGGTATGGTCAATTGACATCACCTATATCAAAATGGGGCGCAGCCATATGTATCTGACA
>ERZ773107.3465-NODE-3465-length-10161-cov-4.260736_pt1 | contig 10161 bp, 6 predicted proteins | sample MGYA00580571_ERZ773107 | MGnify/ENA primary metagenome ERZ773107 (study PRJEB29015, sample SAMEA2737843) | human gut metagenome | biome: human gut; feature: human-associated habitat; material: faeces | place: China | collected 2012 ... | reverse complement strand
TTCGGCTACATGGTGTCGGCTTATGAATGATGATCATGAGGATTATTCTTTGTCGGGAACTGCCGGAAAACAGACCGTTATATTGAAGATAACAGATGAAGCTATGTCTTTCGATGTACCTACTGTTGCCCGCCTGACTATGATGATAGGAGCAAATAAGGCGATTGTTGCTGATGTGGTACGTGATAGTAAAGTACGTGAATTGAAAATATATGATATGGAAGGCAATGAGATTCACGAAATAGAAGTCGGATATGATGATTATAAACCTTTCCAGATAAAAGCTAACTTCCGTTTTGCTGCAACGAATAGACCGGAGTGGTTGGACATAGCCGGAAATGCAATTGTGGGTAATGTAAATGAAATGACAAAAGGTGAGGTGAAGGTGGTTGATAACTCTCAGTATGCAAAGTATGCGCAAAATGGTACATTGACTTTTGTTGATGAAGATGGAGTGATGCCTTACTCGTTCCCTTTGGTATATAAAGGTATGAATCCGAAAAGTATTAAAATACTTGATTCCAATCCTTGGAATTGGGAGGTGTCATTGGATGGCAAGACTTTCACACAAACAAGTAGCGCAGGCACCGGTACTTCAACAACCTCTACTTATAATAAATTTATCCCCTATACAGTACAGGCTTTGAACGACAAAGTGGTTCCGGTATATATTCAGAAAGTAATTGAGTATGGAATGACGCGGATGAAGATTGGAGCGGAAGATGGGGTGGAATGGATGAAGCTTGAAGATGATGAAAAAGGTAATTTGCGGTTGAAAGTTGATAAATCTTCCGAAGAACGGGAAGGATACGTGTTGCTATTGCCTCAGGCACTATATGATGAAATTAAAGAGGATTTATGGGGGAATCTGATAGAAACGGATATGGGAACATACGAGCAGGATATCAAATACACTTATCAACAAAGTAATCTCTTGATCAATTTTGTGCAGAAAGAGAAAAAGCAAGAGGCGGCACAGGCATTTAAAGTGACTTATTATGATTATAGTACGAATCATATGGAAGAAGTTGCTTGTACGAAAGTTACGAATTCGGACATAACAGATAACTATCCTGAAATAAGCGAGATTTATACCGTGGAATATCCTTCTGCTTCCATTGAAATTGATCCTTTGCTGGGTGATTACGAGACTGACTGGAATATAAAGGTAATGCGTAATGGTGAAGATATAACTAGTGACGGAATTTGTGCAGGTGGATCATCGTCTACTTCAATCAGTGCTTGGGAAGAAGAAGTAACAGAGGAATTCCATATTCTGTTTGAGAAAGACGGTAAAACAAAGAAAGTGCTTATTGTTACTCCCAACTATAATTAATCATTGAATAGATGAATAAGAAACTATATTCCATATTATTTTTTGTTCCCTTCATTGCATGTTTATTGGTAATGACTGTGGTAACAGGATGTTCTGATGATGACGAACCGTTGCAATCCACTTATGGATATGTACAGTTTAAGTTATTGAAGAGCGCATCTGTAGACAAGGGAACGACAACTCGTGCAGTGACCGATCAACTGGATAAACTGAACGATGCGAAGAAAGTGAAAGTTGTCATGCAATACAATGGTTCAACTATTACTCAGACTTTACTGTTGGATTCATATAATGCGGAAAATGCAGAGTTCGGATTGCGTAGTGATAAATTGAAGTTGCTCACGGGGACTTATACAATTATTGGTTATTACTTGTATGACAAGTTGGACAATGTGTTGTATGCCGGACCCGCTGAAGAGAACAATGTCTTTACGATTATTGCCGACGGTTTGCATACGCAAAAATTGAGCGTAGACGCTGTCTCACGGGGCATGGTCACATTTAAATTGGTGAAGAATTTCGTAAAAACCCGTGCAGCGGAAAGTGAGGCTTACCCGTTTAGCAATATCCTGGCAATAGATATTACAGTGAAAAACCTTTTTACTCAGGAGCTGACGGAGATAAAAGGCGTTCGTGTGAAATACATGGAGGATTTTACAGATAAGCCTGCTGACGGATATACAGACAGAGGGCAGGAGACATCTTATGCTGAATGTGATACGGTGGCATGGTTGAAAGCCGGTACTTATCAGATAAGCAGTTATACAGCCTATTCGGATAAGAAGGCTAAAAACGTATTGGAAGTGGCTTCTGTGCAGACATCCGAGTCATTTGTGGTGAAAGACAATGAATTGACAAGTGAGGCCGAAGTACCTGTACGTCTTAACGAGACAGCCGAGTATATCAAAGACTATATAGCACTAAAAGCTATTTGGGAGAAGATGGATGGGCCGAACTGGAAGTATTATGGAGAATCTTCGCCGATGGGAGTCAACTGGAATTTCAATAAGGATATCGACTTGTGGGGAAACCAGCCCGGTGTACAGTTATTGGATAACGGGCGTGTGGCACTTATATCGCTTGCCGGATTTGGTGCCAAAAAGGCGGTACCTGATGAAATCGGACAATTTACCGAATTGAGGATTCTGTCATTAGGAACACATGATGAAAAGCTCGGCGGACATCTGTTCGATGGATACTCTGTCAACATGAGCGATGAACAGCGCAGAGCTATGAGAATGGATTATGATACGAAGTTCCTTGCGAGAGATGCCCGTGAAGATTTATCTGGCATTCTATGTAAAGGTATTAATGATAATCCGAATATGAAACCCATTAAGAGCAGCCGTATTTCTACGAAAGATGTACAATTCGGCACGTTGACAAATGGAGTTACTGGTGTATCTAAGGCTATCATGAGGTTGAAGAAGCTTGAACAATTCTTTATAGCCAACTCACCTGTTCGCAGTGAGGGTCTCTTTATAGACGTAAGTCCGGATTCTCCTTATTATGAAGAACGGGATGAATGGAAATGGGAGGATATGACTACTTTGACAGACATAGAAATTTATAACTGTCCTTATTTGGAAAAGTTACCAACGGATATGCTGAAGAGCTTACCGGAATTGATTTCACTTAATGTGGCGCATAATACAAGTATTTCCGATGAGCAGTTGAAATCGGACTGGGAAGAAATTATCGGAGACGATTCCAAATGTGCGGATAAAATTCAGTTGTTATATATGGGATACAATAAATTGAAGGAATTCCCTGCATATGACCTCTTGAAAAAGATGAAAAAGCTGACACTTTTGGATTGTACTAACAATGAAATTGAAACATTACATCCTTTTGGTAAGGAAGTCAGGTTGATGAAAGTGTATCTGGATAATAATAATATCACAGAAATTCCGGGTGTCGAAGAGGAAAATGGATTGAAATATTTCTTTGGTTGGAATGATCTGGAAACATTCAGTTGCACGAATAACCAGTTGACGGAAGTCCCGAATATCTTCAATGCCAAGTCCGATTATGTGATGGGAACGGTAGATTTCTCCAACAATCTGATAGATAAGTTTGAGGATGGTGAGGAGCATAGGGGCATTAATGCTTCTACTGTAAATTTACACCATAACAAATTTACGGTATTTCCTAAACTATTGTTCGAGAAAGAGTCACCGATGCAAACTTTGAATCTTTCTGCTAACGGTATGACCACCATTCCTAAGGGAGCATTGAAAGGAAAGACATCTTTGGAGTATCTTACCAGCCTTGATTTAACTTATAATAAATTGACTGCACTGACAGATGATTTTTATGTGATTAATATGCCGGTATTGTACGGATTGGATTTGAGCTATAATAGTTTTTCCCAATTCCCTACTCAACCGCTGTCTATCAATTATCTGGTAATATTCGGTATCAGACATCAACGGGACGATAATGGTAACAGAACGCTGCGCGAATGGCCTACGGGGCTTTATAAAAATCCGAGTCTTAAGGTGTTCAGTATCGGTTCAAACGATTTACGGAAAATCGAGGATACCATCTCACCAACTATCCTGGTGTTTGAAATCAAAGATAATCCCAATATATCGATTGACATGAGCGCTGTTTGCCCGTATATCAAAGCAGGACAATATACGTTGATTTATGATAAGTCTCAGGATATTCGCGGTTGTGATGCGCTTGATTTGGATAAATAAACAATATAGAATAAAATATCAATGAAATATTTAGTAAAAATAGCATTAGGATTATTCGTCTATATGGCTGCTGTGGCATCATGTAAAGATGATGACGATAGTGGTATTACCGGATTCTCTATAGATAAAGAGGATATCACGATGGGTGCTGACGGTGGCAGGGATATGCTCACCGTCTCATCGGGAGGCGAATGGGCTGCCAGTGCGTCGGAACCTTGGGTGAGTATCTCTCCTGCCAATGGTTCCGGTGTTACCGAGTGTACGGTTTCGATCGATTCTACCTTGATTAACGGGATGCGTAAAGCGGAAATCCGTTTTATCCCGCGTGGACAGGCACCATGCGTAATGACAGTACATCAGACCGGTTACGGCAAGATGATTTATATCGAAAAGCCTGATGTGGAAATTAAAGCGTCAGACAATTACAGTAAACGTTACTTTGATATGACTGTCACCACAAATGTTGCGTTTAAGATGAATACGGAATATGATGCCGTTCCGGAAAAGGAGTGGCTCACCTTGCCTAAGGATCCTACCGTCAATTTGGATCGTGGCTCTCGTCCGCGTACGGCTAAAATCCGTGTAGAATGGATGATGAATCCGGACTTTGATATTCGTACAGCCAAAATTCATTTTAAACCTCAAAATGCTGATGACAATTTGGAACAGCCTGCCGTAGTGACAGTTACTCAGAAGGCTTCACCTAAGATTGAGGATAATCGTTCGGGTGATTCATTGGCATTGCTCACAATCAGAGAACGCCTTGAAGTCGGTAATAATTGGAATCCGGGTGAAAACATGAGATATTGGGATAATGTCGTATTATGGGAAGAAGGGGATAAAGACCTCCCGAAGGGTGAAAATGTGGTGGGGCGTGTACGCTCTGTGATTTTTAATATGATTAATACGGAAGAATCTATTCCGCACGAAATACATTATCTGACGTATGTTGAAAGTTTGACTTTCTTTGGTAATACCAATACGGCAACCAAGAGCATTACACTGGAAGATGATGTGTGCAGTTTAAGATATCTTAAGTCTTTGACTGTAAGTGCATATGGATTAGTCGCACTCTCCGATGATCTTGTTCAACTGGGAGACCGTCTTGAGACATTGGATTTAGGCAGTAACAATTTTAATTCCGTACCTTCCATTCTTACGAAGGAGAATTTCCCGAAATTGAAGTCATTAAATCTGATCGGTAACAGAAGATCGGTTCTTTCTGACCTGCGAGAAGCGAATGATCTTGTCAAATACCCGGATGGTATCGGTTTATTCTTTAATACCAAAGATGATAACACGCTTCGTAGATTGTTCTTATGGGATAGTTTGGAGGAGTTAAGGTTATCTTATAATTTCATTGAAGGTACATTGCCTGACTTTAAAATAGGAGAGGACGGGGTGACCGGTTACTCACAGGAAGACGTAGATGCATTTGGCGGTGATACCATTCAATATTTAATAAAAGGAGGGGCCGATATACCTAAAATTCTTCCTAAGATGAGAAAACTTAGTGTCAACCTGAACTTTTTTACCGGTAATCTACCTGAGTGGATGTTGTTTCATCCTCATTTGATAGAATGGGATCCGGAAGTGTTGATATACAATCAAATGGAAAAAGGATTGAATTCAGAGGGAAAAATGGTACGGTTTGATAATGTGCCGTCTACATTCGACGCATATTTTAAAGCCTTCCCTAAATTAAAGGAAAAATATGAACTCAAAGAATAGGATATGAAGAGAATATATATTTATGCAATCACAGCGTTTGCATTGTTGGCGGGAGCTTGCAGTGACAACGAACTGAACGATGATGCTCCGGTGATTCCCGCCACTCCGGACATAGTGATACCGGAAGGGGCTGCTGAAGGGGAGTTATTGATTAAGTTCGTTCCCGAAATGACTGAAATTCTCGACCGCACGATGAAAACACGTGCGGCGGGAGCCTCTACCCGGTCAGGTATTCCGTCAACGGATGAGGTACTCTCTATCTTGGGAGCGTATGATTTTGAACGCGTTTTTCCTGTTGATCCGCGCACTGAAGAAAAGAGCCGTAAGGCGGGATTACATCTTTGGTATCTGGTACGTTTTGATAAAGATACGGATTTGAAGGAAGCTATGGAAAGATTGTCCGTTTTGGGCGAGATTTCCAAACTTCAGATAAATCCTGCCATTCAGCGTGCCTATAACCCTAAGAAGAAACCGGTTCCGGTCTCGGAAGCTACTCTAAACAGAATGAGAACGCGTGCGGTAGCGGATAACGGTTTAAAGTTTAATGATGCTTTTTTGTCGCATCAATGGGGATATGTCAATCGGGGAGATTATGATTTTGTAACAGAGAAAGCTCCTGCCATTGTCGGTTCTGATGTTAATTGTGAGGAAGCATGGGAACTGTGTACGGGTGATCCGGAAATTATTGTTGCCGTACTCGATGAAGGTGTCATGTGGAAACATCCTGATTTGTCGGATAATATGTGGGTGAACGAACAAGAGACAGTTGGTTCTGACCGGGATAATGACAATAATGGTTATAACGGTGACCGTTATGGTTACAATTTTGTGAAAAACAACGGGAACATCAGTTGGCAGGCTGCTGAAGATACCGGTCACGGCACTCATGTGGCAGGAACGATAGCAGCTGTGAATGATAATAGCATAGGAGTCTGTGGCATTGCCGGAGGAAATAGAGCCAAAGGGGGTGTACGGATTATGTCTTGTCAGGTTTTTGATGGTGATGATCAGGTCAAGATGGTTAATGAAGCAAGAGCTATCAAGTATGCAGCCGACAATGGAGCAGTAATCCTGCAATGCAGCTGGGGATATAACTCCGCTTACGCTAATCCTCAGCTGGGATATATGCCGGGACCTGCCAGTGATGAAGAATGGGCTGAAATTTATCCGTTGGAAAAAGAAGCTTTGGATTATTTTATTCATAATGCAGGTTCTCCTAACGGAGTGATTGAGGGAGGACTGGCTATTTTTGCTTCCGGTAATGAATATTCATATATGTCTTCCTATCCGGCAGCTTATGAAGGATGTCTGTCGGTTGCTTCTATCGCTGCTGATTACACACCGTCATCTTTTACTAACTATGGAGCGGAGGTGGATTTTTGTGCTCCGGGAGGGGACAGTGAATATCATTGTACTCCGGGTGTAGGTACTGACAGTAATGAGACAGATGCTGATTTGGGGATGATTCTTTCTACTTTAGTCGTTGAAGGTAAAGCAACCTACGGCTATAGTGAAGGTACATCTATGGCCTGTCCTCATGTGTCGGGAGTGGCGGCATTAGGCTTGTCGTATGCCATGCAGCAACGTCGTCACTTCAAGGCACAGGAGTTTATCAATTTGATGAAGCAAACGGCGAAAGAAGTTGATTCTTATTATAAAGGTTATAAGACCTATTATTATGTACATGATTCTCCGGGTTGGTCGGCCACTAAAATGGAACTTCCTTTTTACAGGGGTAAAATGGGTAAACTGGTTGATGCCGGAGCGTTGCTGCGTGCTATTGCAGGAAGCGGGTCGGATATGAAAGTGCCCAATTTGTATGTAGGAGTCGGTAAAACCGTGAAAATAGACCTGAAACGTTATTTCCTGAATGGGGAAAATTTGACGTACGAATGCAGCATTAATGATACGTCGAAGGCGGTCGCTACCTTTGAAGGTACTGTAATGACAGTAAGAGGGATTGTTGCGGGGATGACAAACGCCACATTGAAAACGAGTGGTGGCAAGGAACAATCTTTCACCATTACTGTCCGCAACAATGCGAATGATAACGGATGGATGTAATTGGATTTGACAGATAGATGAACAGGAAACGGAGATATTATTGGCTTTGCTGGCTGATGGCCTTTTTCCCTGTCCCTTATCTGGGGGCGCAGGGAACGGACTATCACTCTGTGGCAGTCGATTCGTTGGTCAATCCTCCTTTACTGAAAGAGGGTGGGCGAATATTCATTTTCGATTTTCTTCATATGCATATCGGCAGTATGTACGATACTGATGCTCCCTTGACTTGTACATTTCCATTCCGTAATGTCAGCGGAAGAAATGTGCGGATTACGAAAATTACCACTTCGTGTGGGTGTACGGCAGCGGCATTCAGTCCGGAAGCGCTTGCTCCGGGGATGGAAAGTGCGGTGACATTGGCGTATAATCCTAAAAACCGTATCGGAACAGTAGAAACATACGCGTTTGTGTATACAGAGTTATCGGATAGGCATCCTGTTGCACGTCTGGTGCTGACAGGTGAAGTGGTCTGCTCCGACGAATGGAGTTACCTTCCTTCCGTAATGGGGGTGCTGCGCATGAAACGCAAACAGGTTACCTTTTCGGAAATGACCTCCGGTATCCGTCCTGCAGAACGTATTTTATGTGCTAATACAGGAAAGAAACCTTTGAAGCTTTCTGCGCTGATGCTTCCTCCGTATGCTGCTTTTCATACGGAACCGGCAGTAATACAGCCGGGAAAGGAAGCGGATATGGTGATCACGGTGGATGGCGGTAAATTGCCCGATACTCCGGACGACAGATGGCAGTTCAATTTTATGATTGAAGGAATTGATGCGCCGATTACGGACCGCATGGTCAAAGTTACTGTCAAACGTTTACAATAATATTTTTGATTAACATTTTAAAAAACTATAATATGAGAATTCTTTTCAGAATAATACCATTATGTATACTCTTGCTTGGCTTTGTGGCCTGTGATGATGAAGATGAGGCAAAAGTGGAGACACTGGAGGTGACTTCCGCCAATCTGAACGGCACCTGGCAGTTGATGGAGTGGAACGGGGAGCCCCTCGCCGAAGGCACTTATTGCTATATAACTTTTATCCGCAGAGATAAAACTTTTCAGATGTATCAGAAATTCGATAGTATGTATGCCCGCTTTCTCAGCGGGACATTCGAGATTGAAAAAGATAATGAGCTGGGATATATTGTGAGTGGCAAGTATGATTACAGTTTGGGTGGTCGTTGGAACAATTCATATATCGTAACAGATCTTCTACCTTCTGGTTCTATGGTCTGGACAGTGAAAGATGATACGGGAGATGTGTCTAAGTATGTACGCTGTGACGGAGTTCCTTCTGATATTGTAGAAGAAACTGAAGTTGATACGGATAATTAAATCTGATAATACCGGTCATGTCATAAAAAAAGTAATGAATTATTTGGAAATAAGATAAAGGGTTTCTATCTTTGCATTAGATTTATAATTGTAATGAATACAAGTTTGGAAAGGAAGGGATAAATGATGAAACCATACGAACGATTATTAGATCATAATATCAAACCATCAGTACAACGCATTGCCATAATGCAATACTTGATGGAATATCCTGTCCATCCATCGGCGGATGATATTTACACCGCATTGTCTCCATCTATGCCTACGCTTTCAAAAACTACGGTTTATAATACTTTGAAACTGTTTTCGGAGCAGGGAGCGGCACAGATGCTCACAATTGATGAAAAAAATACTAATTTTGATGCGGATACTTCTCTCCATTCTCATTTCCTTTGCAAATGTTGCGGACATATTTATGATTTGCAATGTCCCGAGGCGGTGAAAGATGTGGAAAGTATGGAAATGGAGGGGCATCAGGTAGCGGAAGTTCATTATTATTATAAAGGTATTTGCAAGAATTGCTTAAGTAAAGATAAAGAAACACGTATTGACTAATTAATTTAAAATTGAGAAGAAAATGAAAAAATTTAGATGTACTGTTTGCGGTTACGTTTATGAAGGTGACGCAGCTCCTGAGAAATGTCCTTTGTGTAAAGCTCCTGCCAGCAAGTTTGTAGAAGTTGTTGAAGTAGAAGGTGGCGCATTGACTTTTGCTGATGAGCACGTTATCGGTGTTGCAAAAGGTTGTGACGAAGAAATGATTAAGGACCTGAACAATCACTTCATGGGAGAATGTACTGAAGTTGGTATGTATTTGGCAATGAGCCGTCAGGCAGACCGTGAAGGTTATCCTGAAATTGCAGAGGCTTTCAAAAAATATGCGTTTGAAGAAGCTGAGCATGCAGCTAAATTTGCTGAACTATTAGGTGAAGTTGTAACAAACTCCACAAAGAAAAATCTTGAATTGCGTGCAGCTGCTGAGG
>ERZ773107.3462-NODE-3462-length-10165-cov-5.930465_pt1 | contig 10165 bp, 8 predicted proteins | sample MGYA00580571_ERZ773107 | MGnify/ENA primary metagenome ERZ773107 (study PRJEB29015, sample SAMEA2737843) | human gut metagenome | biome: human gut; feature: human-associated habitat; material: faeces | place: China | collected 2012 ... | reverse complement strand
ATCAGATTCATTAAGAAATGTCGCTTTCAGTGTCTTAATTTATGAGGCCATTATAATATATCCTTTGCGCTTCTGTAACCTTGCCAACCGATAAATAACCTGTAATTTTACGTACAGGTGCATTATAATAACAATATATTATACTTCCTGCACAAATAAACAGGAGCGCAATAATTACTATAATAATTTTCTTCCGATTACGTCTAAACACCTCAAATTTTCTCCCAGTTGTCTTAGAATCCTCTTCTGCATATCCTTTCTTCAACTGATATCCACAATGAGGACATTGTTCTACTGTGTCTGATATTTCCCTGTTACATTCCGGACAATTCATCAAAGCCATTTTCATCTCTCCTTTGCGTTGTTTTACTATTACAAAAGCATTATAACAACGCAGAGGCTGAATTTTTTTATTATTTTGGCGCATCCTTTATTGTACTTATTTCTCTATATGAAATTTTACTCTACCCCTTCGATGATTTCAGAAAACAAATATATTTCCTCTTCTGAAAAGCAGGATAACATCACATAATCTAACATATAGCTATCATCCAATTTGCGCATACCACACAACTCCATGATACTATCTGCATAAACCCGAAATTCCTCTCTAGCCGGTCTATAATCACAACTTACATAACTATTATTCTCGTACTTAGCATATATGATATATTGTGCCAGGATCAGCAGATCCGATCGTTGGATCATATGCAGCCTTCCTTTATTTTTGCGCAATTGTTTCTGCAGTTCATTGCGCTTTTGTTCATTGTCTTCCTGCGCCAAAAGCATTTGCAAACGCATTTGCCTCTCTTTATGCAGTGCCATATTCAAAAGCTCTGATAGATATTTTTCATCAATTCGCTGCATATGATTTCGCAATGTGTGATACACCCGGCGCTGCGTCCCACCTTGCCGCCATGCAGGCATTTTCGTATATACTCCCTGTATCAGATCACAGATTCGATCATGGGAAGCATAGACGATGGATACCAAATTACGAATTTCTTTTGCTTTATTCGAATCCAATGCATGACTGCTCGAACGAAGTCGGTTTTTCACAAATCTCTCGATATCATTCTCGTCGTATTTTTGTTCACCCTGCTTCTTAGCAACCCAGCTAAAAAATCCGACTTCTTTTAATAATACAACAAGTGATTGTCGCATATTTTCACGAAAAATCCGCAAACATTTTGTCATTAATTCCTGATAGCAATGCAACACCGTCAAGCTATATCCTTTGAAATACTTCTGATGTTTGTACATCCACAAGAGAAAATCCTGTTCCTTATACAGTTTGACAATCTCGTATTGTCTGCGCAGCCAATCTGTGTGTGTATTCTGTTCCCACTGCCCCCTGTTATGACACTTACTCTCATAAAAAGATATCATCTCTTCACACTTTTGCAGCCCGATTCCATGATCAAGACAATACATGACAATAAACTCTCGATAATCATTTTCCTGAAAAGCAGTTTCCGAAATGCCATATTGCAAATATCGGTTGGTATCATCCCTTGATAAACCTACTGCCAACGCTATCTTAAAAATCTGCTGCCTGTTCGGCATAATCTGTCCGCCCATCCCAAACCATTTACGGATCGTTTGACGATTGGCAATGCGGGCCTTCTTAACCTTAGCGTAAAAGGTATCATATGCCTTTTGTCGAACTGCATCATTCATTTCATTTTGATCAGCAATCCCTCCCCACTCTTTCGTTATAAAATAATCAAATTGTTGGTAAAAATGCTCTATCAACTGTCGATAAAGCTGCTCGTAATATTCTATTTCCATTTTTCTCCTATCCTATTTCAGGCGTAATGTTTTTGCCTTTGTAAATTTACTATATTTTCGCCGTCCATTTACTTTCTTGTAGATGCGAACTTTATATGTTATTTTCTTTATCTTACGGCTGTATTTAATATCAACCTTACGGTGTTTTTTGGTAAGGTGATTATTTTTTAGTTTTAACAACACGTATCCCTTTTTGGTTTTTCCATAAAATTGGATATAACAGTTTTGCTGCCGCCGTAAAGACACCCGTAAATAACGCTGCCCTGACTTGGTTCGCTTAGGTACAACCTTTACTTTCGGCGCCGGATAATATTTTGACTTCGGCTTGGTTGAAACCTTGGGTCTTTGTGTTACTTTTGGCGTCACCTTCGGAGTAGGCGATGCTGTATTATCCAAAAAATCTTTAACCGTTACTTCTTTTATTCTTCCTTTTTTATAACCTAAAGCTTCTGTGTCCTCCATAAGCTGCAATGTTGGATATTGCTCTTTTCCTTGATACCATTTGGCATGTATTTCATCAGAAGTATCACATTTCTCAATATAATTATTTAATGCAGTACATACAGCTGTTGTATTGGCATACGTTCCCTCTTCACTTGATATTGGATCTTGACTTTCTTTCCCCTCCAGCTGTTCCTTTGTTAGCAAATAACAGCCTGACATCTCCCCTTCACCCACTTCAGCGATCAGCGGCAACGCACCATTCTCTGTGTATGCATAACAATGTTTCCATGCGTTTAACTTTTGTGCACCTGCTAATGTTCCGATTTGTATTTTTGATTCATCATCTATATCATTTTTCTTTGGCACATTCATTACACTCAAACAATTAACAAAGGGATATTTTTTGGCAATCGTTGACGGACTATCTATATAGGATTGCTGGGTACAATACCCTCTTCCCAATATGCCGCCTGCTACAATATGTCCTGTGTTACCATTGTAATCAATTGATGTTGTACACCCCACATTTTCAATGATCGTCCTGTATCTGTTATTCTGTCCACACACACCGCCAATATATGTATCGTTTATATTATTGGGGCAAACAAAGCTTCCGGTAAATACCATATCACGTAATTTGATCTGACCATCACCATCTGTAATATTCCCCACTATTCCACCTAGTACTTGCGTCTCACTGATGTCCGATTCATTAGACATAATCTGTCCGCTGCATTTTACCTGCTCTATATGAAATTGTGATTGTTGAGATTGATCAGAGGGATTATAATTATCGTTATTTGTAATACATCCTATGATACCACCGCTCTTTGTCCCCTGAACAATTGCATCGCTCCTGCACTGTGCGATCTCTAATCTACAATTATCCGTCTTACCTCTATAATAATCTCTTGAATCATACAGTTGACCAATCAGACCACCTGCATTGGTTCCCTCAATTTTATTATTCTCTAACACACAGTTTTCAATCATGGTAATATCATTTCTATAATATTTTAAATAACCAATCAATCCCCCTGCATTGCTTGTATTATGGTTATTATATGTTTTGTTTGAAAACACTTTGTTATTTGATGCCGTGCACTGTGCTACTCGAAAGTTGCTCATTGTATCCGCATTACCGATAAAAATCCCCATATGTTCTCCATTTGCCACAATGCAATTCTTCACTTCACAATTTTGAACAGATGGCGCACCACCGCCAAACAAGATCCCCAACTGATAACTCCCTGTATTCACTCCATATGCCATGCAGTTCTCTACCGTCAGTCCGGTCATGTCGCCTCCGCAATCAAACAGACCCCCAGCTCCATTATAAAACAATGCACCACGTATTACATGATCATTACCACAATATTTCGAATATAAATATCTAGCTCCGGAATCTTTCGATGACGAAAATGCAAATTTTTCTGACAAACCACACTTCTCAAAGGTCATTTCCTCCGTTAAGTCATCCGGGGCATATACTTTTTGATCCGGGGCGATCTGCGCCTTCAATTCTCCGTTCTCATATACCTGCGCAAACGCTGTTTTCTTATCATATCCAAAGGTATAATTACTTACTGTAATATCTGCTGTCTGAATATAGGCAGTCTTGGTTTCTGCCATATACCATGCCAAACCAGAATTCAGAAACTCTTGGAATGCGATGAAATCCTCTTTATTCGAAATTGTAATAGCTTTTACTTTTTTTAATTCCTTATAGCGTGAAAAATCACTCATTATTTTATTACAAAATGCCAAATAATCTACGGCAGACATAGAAGCCGATGTCTCCGCTCCTCTAACAGAAAATGATGGCATATTTCCCACTATCAAAGATATAATAATGACCAAGACAAGTGCCGTTTTTCTTCGTTTCATTCACCTTCTCCTCTCATAGCTGTGGTCACTTTTCACAACATCAAGCGCTGTAAATAGTTTACTCAAACAGTTCATCCAAATTTCCCTCATATTTTTTTGGGGATCGATTCTTCTTTGTTGTCGAACCACTGGAATCTTTTTTATTTTGCGTAGTAGTCTTTGACTCTTTTGCAGACTCTTTTGCAGACTTTTTCGATGACACCGCCTTGTCAGACGATTTTCTGTTTGTCACTGCATTCGATTTTCCACGCGCGGGTGCAGCCGCTTTCCTACTTACTTGCGCCGACGACTTCTTACTCGGTTTAGCGGATGCTTGGGTCGTCCCCTTCTTATCAGCCTGAGATCGTTTACTTGCTTTTGCGTCCTTGCCATTCTGCGGTGCTTCACTTGCTTTTGCGTCCTTATCTGCTTCTACGGCTATCGTCGATTCCGATGTATTTTTCACACCTGTAGGAGGAACCGACTTCTTATTTGGTAATGCCGATGGTATTGCTGTTGCACCCCTTTCCTGATCTGATACCGTCCTAATTACCTGCCTGAATGCAGCATCCGGAGCACTCCCCGTCTGCATCGGATATACACGATGAAATAATCCCAGAGCACCGATTACTACGACAATAGCACATGGCATGATCCAAATCATACGTCTAATATTGTGTCGGCTATTCTTTCGGCTAGTGTTAAATACATTCGCAATCTCGCGCCTCATTGTTCTTGTATGCCCGATCCGCGTCCAGACATATGCTCTTCCTGTTTTCTGTTGAAGCAGGTTGTTCTCCAACTCCACCTCGTCATAAAGAAGCTTCGACAGTGCATTGACAGACTTCAGCCGGTCTGCTTTATCAACTGCCATTCCCTGCATAATCGCCTCCGACTGTGCCCGTGTAAGTCCGGTCCCATATATCTCATTCAGCGGCGTCAGTTGATCATTCAGCCAGCGTTCCATCGCATCTTGTGGCACTATGCCCGTAATCATAAAATACATAGATGCACACAATGAATAAACATCCGTCCACGTGCCAAGCTTTTCACTTGCACGATGCTGCTCAACCGCAGTAAATCCACGCTTGATCGTAATCGTGTGATTGTTGCCATTGTCAGGATTTAAATTGCTTGCTGCTCCAAAATCAATCAATTTGAGTCTGCCATTTTTCGTCAACATTATATTATCCACACTAATGTCACGATGTAAAATTCCTTTATCATGAATTTGCTGTAAGGAATACAGCAGTGGTTTCATTTTGCGAAGCACTTCCTGCCCATCCATATGACCATGCGTCATCACATATCCCTTGACGCTGACACCTTGCACATACTCCATCACAATATAGGTCGTTTCATTCTCACAAAAAAAATCACGTGCCGTAACAATTCCATCTAATTCGTATAAAGATGCTGTGATCCTCGCCTCGCGGATCGCCCGTTTGCGTTCTTCGGTGTTGTTCGAATAAATTTCTTTGACAGCTACCATAACCTGCAGATTTTTATCAAATGCCTGATAAATAACCCCAAAGCCACCACGTCCAAGCACCTGCCTAATCTCGTATTGTCCTTTCAATATTGTACCCTTAGGCAACGCTCCCGTTATTTGTCCGCGATTCATCGGTTCACCTCCCACAGCTCTATACATCTTCATAATTTTTCTATTCTTTATCTCGTTCATATGATATTGAATAATATTACCACTTTTGATGTAGTGCCGCAAGACATCAAGAAGCAGTTTAAAATGTTCCGTTTGGAATATTTTAAACTACTTCTTTTCATCTACTATCAAAACACTATTGCCTCATTCCCCCCAGTTTTCATCTTTTTTTCTCGTTATATGTCACTATTACCAAGCTTCGATATGAAAACATCTCAATGGTACTTTTTTTCGTATCCCATTTGTAGATGGCATTATCCTTTTTATATTTTCCATACAAATCACAAAGGTACTCTTCCACCTTACCAGGAACTTCCTCATCAATAATATCGCTATTATCCTGTGGTGATAGCATAAAAGTAATCTGATACAATTTTCCATCCTTAAAAGAAAAATGTGTTAGTGCATCAATACCATCCATATAAGACTTCATATTATATAAATAATACGTCTCATTTTCTTTATCATCATCTGTCCCTTCCGTTCCCTTGGGATATTCTTTTTTAATCTGAGTCTCACTGCTACCCCACGCAATCTTATTATATAGACCACTGGTATCTGGTCGCTTTATAGCTGTCATTGCACCGACAACAACTACACATAACACTATAACACTCAGAACTATTTCCAATATCTTTTTCTGTTTTGTTCTTTTGCTCTCTTGTAAAGCTTTACACTCTATTTCTATGATATCTTTTACCGGAAAGCCACAGTTAGGACAACACTGTGCTTTATCACTTACCTTACTGTCACATTCCGGACATATTAATAACGCCATATCGTCTTCTCCTATTCTTCCAGATATACCCCTAGGGCTTTATAGTTATTTAATACTTCTGTATCTGTTTCGTTAAATGTATCTGAATATGTCTGCAAACTACCATTTGGATCCGTAACCATATTTGTAAGTTTAATGTACGAATCATAGAGTTTTGACATTTTTTCATAGGCTTCTTTATATTTTTCTGGCGGATTTTTCAATTTTTTCATCAAAGCATTTACAGTGTCTTGTTGTTCAGAAATCTTGTCCACTCTTGATGAAAATGTCAAATCTGAGAACAGCTTATGTAATGCATCATTAAAATCAGATACAAAAAAATGCTCATCTTTCATAGTGTATTTATCTGTTGAAGCATCATTCTTATTATAGATTGCATTATACCATACGCTTTTGATCAAATTCCCACATGATTCCGCTTCATCGGCACTATCCAGCATAGTTTTCGTGATTGTCTGCAAGTTTACCGCATATTCTTTTTCTGTTTTCTGCGCCTTGTCCGCTACAATTTTTTTCTGAATCAGACTAGCCACCAAAATCACAACAGCCATCAATAAAATAATTCCTATAGCTATTGCCATCTTCTTCTTTGTTACATTTGTCATTCGTACGCCGGCCACTTCAACCTGCTGCAAACCACCTTTGCTACTGTCTTCACTTAATGTAACCGGGCATCCACAGGAAGGACATATTTCTATTCCTTCTTCTAATTCTGCTCCACATTCTTCACAAATCACTTTCTCCTCTGGTAGCAAAGATACCCCACAATGAACACAACTCTTTGCCTTATCAGAAATCTGTTCCCCACAATTAGGGCATGTAATCATCGCCATAGTATTCTCCTTTCAAATCCAGGTAGTGTCAAATCACTACCTGATTACATTGTTGACAACTTGTATTTTTCAGGAATTTGCAAAATAAAATGCAATGATCCTTTTTTTCGATAAATATTATAACTGCATGGTGGTTGAAAAAATTTATTTTATTGTCACATGCGATTAGAAGCTTAATTGGGGAAAAAAAACAGTCCTATTATGAAATATCATAAAAGGACTGTTTATCTTACAGGGCATGATTCTATCATACACCCATTTGATTTTAGTATAGTGTTCTTTCAAAGTTTTCTTCTGAATTATTCCGATTCATCAAGAATTTTCTGCACTTCGCTCTCTGTCATAGTCAGTTTCTCTGCAATCTCAGAGACGGACATACCTAGTTCATGATAGAACACATCTATTTTGCCGGCAATTTTGCCGGCAATTCTTCCAGCATCATATCCTTTTTTCTCTACTCTATCCAATACCTCACACATATTCAACTCCTCCTTCCGTATCGCATCATTATATGCATCCTCAAATCGATGATCGCCCGTCATTATGCTCATCATTTGCAAAACTGCATGCACATGCTTCATTTTCTGTGGCGATGGTTTATATTCATGATTTAACCGTTTCTGCACAAAATAATCCGCTACAATGCGAAAATCACTCTGAAATAGTTTTACCTGTTCCGGCGTAAGATATGCGATTTCAAATACATTGATCCGATAGTCCTGCACATATGGTTTCAATGCATCTGAAACAGTTAGTCGATCCAAAAGACTCTTCGAGGAACTCCAAGGTTTCTCATAGCCAAAATACAGCACCAATGTCACAACCGGATAACGCTTTATATCACGCCTCTTCTTGGTAGATATTATATCACCATCTCCACCATCCTGTGAAGATATATCTCTAATTAACTGAGCGCGATATTCTGCTCCATCATACGAAATAACTCTCAATGGCATATCCGCATCAGAATCTGTCTGATTTTCAATCCCCAAACAGGCGATACGTATGGTGTCCTGATTCCAATTCTTTCCGACATCCCTCACTATCTCACGTAATTTACCATCTGCCTTATAAGAAGACCGTAATGTTTTATCCTCCAATTGCTCCGGCCTTACGATCTGTTCTCCCTGAAACAATAACACATTCACTATATCCGCAAAAACGTCATTGTAATCCTCCAGTACCTTCTCCGCAATGTCTTTCTCTCCCATGTTCCCTACCTTTCCCTGTTGGCAACAAGTTCTTCCTCTCTTAAGGATACAACCTTTGATTTACTATACCAAAACCGCGCCTATGGCAGGAATCTGCACCTATAAAGGGTACAAATCCATGCTAGTAAATCTGTCCAACATATACACACTTCTCGTTTTAGAACATAAGAGCAAAAGAACTTGTTAGATTATTTGTATATGTATAAATATATCATTTCATATGTCAATTGTCAATATGTTTTGTTTTATAATCATTCATTTGTGCCATTTTATGCTTTTGCTCGTTTCGGAACACTCTAGCATGATATGGTTCTATCATACATTCATGCTGTTTCGTTTTCTTATCATAATATGCAGTCCAAAAGCTTCCTTAAATTCGATTGTAAAATACAATTTATTCTTAGTTACCTTGAACGTATATGGATTTGCTTTTAACAGTTTCATTTCTTATGCAGTATATTCTTTCATTGCATCCTCTCCAATCTTGATCTTATTGTATCAGATGCCCTTGTTCTTAGAAATACTCATGTATCCATTTTTATTAATTTATTGCCTTTAACCAGTGTCTACTTTATAGGATTTGATTCCTTTTTCACATGTCCACTTAATAGGGGCATCCCCCTTTTCATCGTGTCCACACTCTGGTCTTATAATTTTTAAAAATAATGTCTATTTTTATGAATATCTCCCTTTGTTAAAGTATCCACAATTAAGGCTCCTTTCAGTAATTTCAGACCTAGCAATTATTTATTATTTTCTCTAGCGATGATTAACATTCTGGACAATCCCTTTTTCTTACTGTGTCCACCTTATAGGGTACATTATATATAGGCAGGACTTACAAGGCATCTAAGATCCTTTGCACCTCTTCTTCCGAAATCGCTAATTTCTCTGCGATCTCAACCACGGTCATATGAAGTTCCTCATATAAGGTTTCAATTTTCCCTTCAATCTTACCTTCTTTAATGCCTTCGACCTTACCCTCCTGGAAGCGTTCTCTATATTCCTGCTGTAATGTCATATAATCCAACCTCCATTTCTCATTTTGACGGGCGGACTGTACCGCCTCCTCCAAATCTCTTGTGAAGGTATCCGATACGCCTTTTCCGTCAACATAATCCAACAATCGTTTCATTTCAGGACTTACATCATCCAAAGTCCCTTTTGTATTTAAGATTATCTTAACGGTGCCATCGTTTAATGTCAATGCTGTATCTTCACTGCAGCGGTTTTCAAAGGTATAAATATGCCGTCCCAGTCCAAACGGATCAAAGGTGCAGATGAAGATGACATAGCTTTTCTTCAAGTGATTATAATCATCACCTTTTTCCAAAATATTCAGATCGATCATTCCCTGATAATATCGCATCCGTTTGGGCAGATTTCTCGCAGTGGTTGTCTGCATTTCCAGGTTAAATACTGTGTGTTTTTCATCCGCCTCGACATACACATCGAGGCGGATTCCTTTGGCACCCGCTGCAATGTTTTCTTGGAATGCCCATTCCGGCTGTTATCGGTCTCTTGGTTGCGGTAATCATATTTGGAATACCTAAGTTCCTCATTAAGCTCTTCGTCAAGA
>ERZ773107.3458-NODE-3458-length-10177-cov-10.730290_pt1 | contig 10177 bp, 5 predicted proteins | sample MGYA00580571_ERZ773107 | MGnify/ENA primary metagenome ERZ773107 (study PRJEB29015, sample SAMEA2737843) | human gut metagenome | biome: human gut; feature: human-associated habitat; material: faeces | place: China | collected 2012 ... | reverse complement strand
GCGGGGCAGAGCTGTCATAGCGGTAGCCCTGCTCCTTTGCAGTCTTGTAGATGCGCTGGGCCGCAAAACTCCAGCTCCGCAGGCCGCGGGCCTGCTCCACGCCCAGATAGCTGTACAGCACCCCCGGGGCGTCGCAGATGATAGGAAACGGAAATTCAGCCCCCTGGGTGGCCTGCGCCACCGTCCGGGCCGAGGAGCGCACCACGCAGGCCAGCCGGACGCCCCGCAGGCGGGCGCAGGTCTTGAGGTAATGGGTCAGATATTCCCGCGTGACCGGGTGGTCAAAAGCGGGCAGAAAGATCATGACCAGAGGCTGTTCCCCCTCACACAGGGCGTAGAAATCGTTGCCGGGTCTCGTAGGGGTGTCAAAGGTAAAACGGGGGATCGAAGTGCCCACCAAGTGCTCAGAACTCATGCCGCAATTGCACATCCTTTCCGGCTTGCCGCGCACCGGAGCGCACAGTGCCCGGTGCAAATGTTCCGATATAAAAAAATCCACACACTGTCCCGGCAGGGGGCAGCGGTGGATCAAAACCTATAAAAGATCCCGCCCGGTCGTCTGCGGCCAATCAAACCTACCCTTGCGGACAGGTGGGTGCCCTGTCGCCGGTTTCACGCTTCCTCATCGAGCCTCCATGGTCGACCCATGGCGGGGAGGTCTGCATTCCACCGGAGAACTCCGGGCTCCCGTTGAATGATTAGTAGGATCATATAAACCGCAACAAATCGAGCCGGGCAGGAAGTCTTGCCGGGTCATTTGTCTGGAAAACGAGATTACTCGATCTCGAACTCGTCGCTCAGGCGCTGCTCGAACAGCTTGCTGACTTCCAGCAGGGTCTCGTCGTCTTCCACAACGTCCAGATACTCGCCTTCGTCGTCCTCGCCGACGCTCAGGATCACAAGCTGGGCGTCCTCGTTGACATCTTCTTCGTTTTCTGCATATTCCACAACAGCCAGGTAATGCACGCCCTTGTGGTCCAGCGCGTCGATCACCTCAAAGGTGACCTCGTTGCCGTCCTCGTCCTGCAGGGTCATCAGGTCCGGCTGATATTCATCTTCGGCATTGGGGTTCTTGATCTCGTCCGACATAAATGTTGTCTCCTGTATCGTGTCATAAGACGGGCTTTTGTGTGTCGGCCCGCTTGGTCTGCATATAGTGTAGCGTTTTTTTGCCTGCTCGTCAAGATGCTTTTTCGCACAGAATTTGTGGTGGAAATTTTCACGCATTTTCTCTCGCACTGCGGCGCAGAATGTGATATACTATCCTCTGAATCTTTTGCGCGCGGTACGCCGCGGGTTTATCATAGCATATGGAGCGGGGGATGAAAACATGCATAAAAAAAGATGGGCGGCGCTGGTTTTGGCCGCAGCGCTGGTGCTGACGGGTTGCAGCTTCGGCGGCCTTGGCGGCGGGGGCGGCAACTCAATTCAAAAGATCGACCGCCCGGCAGTGGAGTCGGCAGAGCTGCAGTTCAGCCACCCCACGGCAGGGGACACGGTGGCGGTGTTCGATACCTCGGCAGGCGTGTTCAAGGCGGTGCTGTTCCCGGAAAAGGCCCCGCAGGCTTACGATAACTTTGCGGGCCTTGTGCAGGCAGGTTACTACAACGGCCTGACCGTCTCCCGGGTGGAGAGTGGCTTTGTGGTGGAGGCCGGGCAGGGCACCGACGGCAAAGGCACCACCATCTGGAACGGCAGCCGCTACCCGGCAGAGACCACCGACAGCCTGCACCACTACTCCGGGGCGCTGTGCATGGGCACGGATGCTTCCGGCGAGTGCGCCAGCGTATTCTACGTTGTGCAGACCCTGCCGGGCGGCCAGTCGGTGACGCAGGAACTGGTGGACGCCATGAACGCTGCCGGGTACCGGCCCGAGGTGGTTTCGGCTTACCAGACCGCCGGAGGCGCGCCCTATCTGGACTACACCGACACGGTGCTGGGACAGGTGTACGAAGGCATGGACGTGGTGGATGCCATCGGCCAGACCGGTGTGGATGAGAACCAGAAGCCCACCGAGGATATCACCATCAACAGTGTGACCATCGAAACGTATCAGTAAAAGCAAGGCACCCGCGGCAGAAACGCTTCGGGTGCCTTTTTAGCGTGCTAGCCCTCTCCGTCACGGCTTACGCCGTGCCACCTCTCCCAAAGGGAGAGGCAAGAGCATTTCCGTCACATTCTTGGCTCTCCCTCTGGGAGAGCTGGACGCGAAGCGGCCTGAGAGGGCGAGCGCGTTTGCCGTTTATATCTCCCCGGGGTGTTCCTTCCGCCAGGCAAGATAATCGTCCAATATCACGGTGGCGCTGACGGAATCCAGAATTTCCTTCCGCTTTTCGCCAAAGGTGCCGCTCTCGTCCAGCAGGTCGGCGGCGGCACAGGTGGTCTGCCGCTCGTCCCACATGCGCACCGGCAGGCCGCTCCAGATCTCGACCGTCTTTGCCAGCTTGCGGCTCTTGGCGGCGCGTTCGCCCTCGGTGCCGTCCATGTTCAGCGGCAGCCCAATGACGATCATCTCTGCACCGATCTCCTTTGCCACCTCGCATACCCGGGCGGCTACCTTGTTGCGGGCTTTCAGGGTGATCTGCGGGGTGATGGGCGTGGTGAGAAATTCGGTGCGGTCGCAGGTGGCAAGGCCGGTGCGGCTGTCGCCGTAATCAACAGCTAAAATTTTCATGTCAGGGTTCCTCTTTCTGGGTGGAAAAATCGTTTTGCCTAAGTGTACCACAGCCCGGCCGCTCCTGTAAACCATAGGAGGGACACTTTTATTGGGCCGGGTTTCGTGTTACAATAAGCATAAATCGTTTTTCAGGAGGGACACCCCATGCTCAAACTGGTTTTAGGCGGTTCCGGCAGCGGCAAAACGACCCTGCTGTATGCCCGCATCCGCGCCCGGGCCGAACAGGGCCTGCGCAGCATCCTGCTGGTGCCGGAACAGTTCACGTCCAGCACCGAGGGCCGCATCTACCGCGAACTGGGCGATGCCCTTTCCGGCATGGTGGAGAGCTTTTCCTTCACGAGCCTTGCCGAGCACATCCTCTCCGCCGAGGGCGGCGCGGCGGTGCAGACCCTCTCCGACGCAGGCCGGGCCGTGCTGGTGCGCCGCGCGCTGGAAGAACTGCAGGACAACGTGCATTATTACTACCGCCACCGCCGCAGTGCGGCCTTCTGCCAGATGGCCGCTGAGACCATCGACGAGCTGAAAAGCGCGGGCCTTTCCGGCCAGCAGCTCTACACGCTGGCCCAGGACTGCGGCCCGGAGAGCGCGAAGCTGTGCGAGCTGGCCATGATCTTTCAGGGATATGAAACGCTGCTGGCGGGCACCGGCATGGACCCCGCCGACCGTCTGGAACTGGCCGCCGACCGGTTGGAAGCAGCTCTTGCCCGGGGTGAACTGCCGGAGTTCCTGCAGGGGCGGGAGGTGTTCATTGACGAATTCGACACCTTCAATGCCCCCAAAAAGCGGCTGATGGGTGCGATGCTGGCAGCCCTGCCCACCGTGACGGTGGCCCTGTGCGACGACGGTGCGCCCATGGTGCCCGGGGATATGGGGCTGTTCTCCGGCGCCAAGCAGGTGGCGGCACAGCTGCGGCAGCTGGCCCGCAAGAGCGGCACCGAGGTGGCCGCGCCGGAGCTGCTGCGGCGCGACCTGCGCCACAAAGACGCCCCCGGCCTTGCCGCCGTGACCGAGCTTTTGGAGACCGGCAGCTGCGAAACCCTGCCTGCAGCCCCTGAGGTGCGTCTGTTTGCCGCCGCCAGCCGGGAAGAAGAAGCCCGCTGCACCGCCGCCGCCATCCGCCGTCTGATGCGGCAGGGCGTGCGCTGCGGCCGGATCGCCGTGGTCTGCCGCGATATCGCGAAGTACCGCGCCGCCATCCGGTACGAATTCCGCATGGCAGACATCCCGCTCTACTGCGACGAGCCCACCACGCCGGAGTTCAGTGCCCCGGCCACGGCGGTGCGGGCATTGCTGGCTTTGCTGCGCGGTGCCGACCTCACCGAAAACCTCACTGTCCTCGCCAAGACAGGCTTGTGTGCACTGACCGAACCGCAGGTCTGCGCGCTGGAAAACTATGCCTACACCTGGTCGCCCAACGCGGCGGCGTGGCGCACAAAATTTGAAAAAAGCCCCAAGGGCTTCGGCGAAAACGAACTGACGGAGGAAGACCGGAAAACACTGGACGATGCCGAAAAGGCCCGCCAGCTGCTTGTGACGGCTGTGGACGAACTGCGCGGTAAAGTACGCGGCGGCAACGCAGAGCAGATCAGCCGGGCACTCTATTTCTGCCTGAAGGAGCTGGGCGCGGAGGAACAGCAGGCTGCCCAGGTGGAAGCCATCCGCACGGCACGGGGCATTCCGGCGGCAGAGGAAGCCGCCCGCGAGTGGAATGTGGTGATGCAATTACTAAACGAGATGGCCCACCTGCTGGGTGGGCAGGGCGTCACCATCCCAGAATACGAAGACCTGTTCAGCTTGCTGCTGCGCTCGTCCGACCTCGGGCACATCCCCCAGACGCTGGACGCCGTGGTGCTCGCAAGCGCCGGCAAAATGCGTCTGGATGCACCGGATTATGTCTTTGTGCTGGGCCTTTCGGAGGGCGAGTTCCCCTGTGCGCCGTCCGAGACGGGCCTTCTGACCCACGCCGACCGTGACGTGCTGATGGCAAAGCAGATCGACCTGCCGGACTGCTTCGAGAACCGCGTGGTGCGTGAGCAGGTGTGCTTTTACAAGGCCCTCACCGCCCCGGCAAAGGGGCTGTGGCTCAGCTGGCCCAAAGGACAGGGCCAGACTCTGTGTGCGGCACTGGAGCCCATCGTGGACGCGCTGCACCCGGCGGCCCCGGAACTGGAACTTTCTGATCTGGCCGCCACGCCTGCTGACGGTCTGGATACGCTGGGCGGCGGCTGGCCCCTCACCGATACTGAGCGCGCCAGCCTGACCGAAGCCCTGCACACCCCGCAGGGCGAAGCGCCCCGGGGCCTTGCCCTGCTGCGCCGCATGGAAGAAAACCCGCCCCGGCAGGTGAACGACCTGCCCGCGCTGGAAACGCTGTTGGGCCGCAAATTGCGCATCTCGCCCAGCCAGCTGGAAAAATACTATACCTGCCGGTACGGCTACTTTCTGCAGTATGTGCTGGGCCTGAAGCCCCGCAAGCGGGCAGAGCTTTCCGCAGACCAGAGCGGCACCCTGATGCACTGGGTGCTGCAGATGGCACTGGACCCGCACCCGGCCGCGGACAACCCCTGCGCCGGGCTGACGCCGTTTCTCGCGCTGGACGACGACGCCATGGCGAACCTTGCCAGCCTTCTGGTGGACGAATACGCAAAGCGTTTTCTGCCCGAGGATACGGCCCGCTTTGCCTACCTGCTCTCCCGCCTGAAAAAGAGTATGACCAGCCTTTTGTGCTATCTGCGGGACGAGCAGAACCAGTCCCGGTTCAAGCCGGTGGCCTGCGAGCTGAAAATTGGCCGGGGCGAAGATGCCGTGCCCGGGCAGGTGTATCATCTTTCCGACGGGCGCACCGTGCAGCTGGTGGGCACCGTGGACCGCGCCGACGAGTGGGTGGAAGAAAACGGCACCCGCTGGGTGCGCGTGGTGGATTATAAGACCGGCACCAAAAAGCTGAACCTGAAAGAGGTCTACTGCGGGCTGGACTGCCAGATGCTGCTGTATCTGTTCAGCTTGACGCGGGACAAAAGCGGACGCTTTACCGGTGCGGAACCGGCAGGCGTTTTGTACCTGCTGGCCGACCCGGCCCCGGAGATCACCACCCGCGAAAAAGCGGCCCGCAGTGTGGAATACCAGCTGGACGGCCTTGTGCGGGATGAGCAGAAGGTGTTCGACGCTATGGACGCCGACGAGACGGGCCGCTACCTGCCCTTCAATTATAAGGGCGGCGTGCCCAGCCCGAACCAGAAGGACAAGCGCGCCGACATCGCAAAGTTGAACCGCATCCAGCTGCATCTGGACGATCTCGTCACCCAGATGGGCACCCAGCTCTATGAGGGCCAGATCGACGCCCAGCCGCTGGTGACCAGCAAGAACCCCTGCAGCTTCTGCGATTACAGCTTTATCTGCTGCCACGAGACCGGCATCGGGGAGCGGGCACTGGACGCCCCGGCCAAGCCTTTTGAGCCGGAGGAATCCGAAGAAACCGGAAAGGAAGGTGAGGACGCATGAGTGGACCCAAATGGACTCCGGCCCAGCAGGCCGCCATCGACGACCGGGGCGGCTCTCTGCTGGTGAGCGCGGCGGCGGGCAGCGGCAAAACAGCTGTGCTGACCGAGCGCGCCGTGCGGCTCATCACCGACCCGGAACACCCGGTGGACGCCGACAGGCTGCTCATCGTCACCTTTACGAATGCGGCGGCGGCAGAGCTGCGGGCCCGCATCGGGCAGGCCCTGCTGCGCCGCAGTCAGGCAGAGCCCGGCAATACCGCCCTGCGCCGCCAGCGGATGCTGCTGCAACGGGCACCCATCTGCACCATTGACGCTTTCTGTCTGGACCTGCTGCACAAGCACTTTCAGGCGCTGGATATCCCGCCGGATTTCGCCCCGGCAGACCCCGGCAGCGTGGAAGTGCTGCGGGCGGCGGCACTTTCCGAAACGCTGGAAAACGCCTACCGCGACCCGGATTTCTGCGCTTTTGCCGACCTTTACGGCAAGGGCCGCACCGACAAACCGGCGGGGGATACCATCCTGCATGCGTACGATTTTCTGCGCTCCCTGCCGGACTACGACCGCCGCCTGGACGAGTATCTGGCCCCGTGGCAGCAGGAGAACGGCTTTGATTCCACCTGTTGGCACGACCTGCTGCTGGCCGAAGCGGCCCGGTGCGCGAAAGCCGCCCGGGAACTGCTGACGGCGGCGCTGGCCGACTGCAGGGCAGACTTTGCACTGGCGCAGGTGCAGGCCGAGGAAAAAGGCAAGACGGCGGCTGCCAAAGCCAAGGCTGTGGCGGGCGTCAACGATAAATTTGCCGAACCGCTGTTCCGGCTGGAAAACGCCGCCGCCCTGCTGGGCGAGGTGGAACGGCTGGCCCGGGCAGGCGAGTGGACGCCGCTGTATGACCGGCTCACGCCCTATGTACTGGGCATGGAGGAAGCACCCGGCCTGAAGGGCATGAAAAAGCGGCTGACCGGCGAACACAAGGCGGCGGTCAAGACCCGCGCGGAGGAAGCCGCCGCCCTGTTCGGGCAGATCACCGAGCTCATCTCCTGCAGCGAGGAAGAAGCCGAAGCCGACCGCAAAGCCGCCCTGCCCCGGCTGCGGGCGCTGTTCGACGCCGTGCGGGACTTCGACGCCCGGTTTGCGGCCAGGAAAAAAGAGCGCAAGCTGCTGGAATTCAGCGATTTTGAACATTTTGCCCTGCGGCTGCTGCGCGGGCCGGACGGCACCCCCACCGAGCTGTGCCGGAGCATCCGGCAGAACTACGCCGCCGTGATGGTGGACGAATACCAGGACACCAACGCTCTGCAGGACGCCATTTACCGCTGCCTTGCCGCCCCAGCAGGGGACAATCTGTTCCTCGTGGGCGACCTGAAGCAGAGCATCTACCGCTTCCGGCAGGCCGACCCCAGCATCTTCCGGGCAAAGCTGAACAGCTGGCCGGAACTGCCCGACGGAACGGCCCGCCCGCGCCCGGCCGAGGGCACCCCGGGCGCCGATGCCCTGCTGGCGCTGGATGCGAACTTCCGCTCCGCCCCACAGGTGGTGGCGGGCATCAATTTTATCTTTGAACAGCTCATGACGCCGCAGTTGGGCGACACCGCCTACGGCGACGGCCAGCGCCTTGTGTGCGGTGCACCCGGCGAATATGCGGGCAGCGTGGAAGCACACTTTCTGCCCGATGACACCGCCGAGACCGATGCGGCGTGGATCGCCGGACGCATCGAAGAACTGGTGAAAAACGGCGAACCGGTGCGGGACGGCGCGGGCACCCGGCCGGTGCAGTACGAGGACTGCTGCATCCTGCTGGCGGCCCGCGGCGACTTTCTCGCCTACGAGGAAGCGCTGACCGCCCGGGGCATCCCGGTCTACGCCGACGCCCGCGAAAACCTGATGACCGCCCCCCACATCCGGCCCCTTATCTCGCTGCTGCGGGTCATCGACAACCCGGCGCAGGATATCTATCTTGCCGCCGCCATGCTGGGGCCCATGTTCGGCTTTACAGATGACGACCTGGTACGTCTGCGCGCTTACAGCGAACAGGCGCAGAAACAGCAGGAAACGGCTGCGCCCGGCGCAAAGCACGCCCGCATGAGCCTGTACGGCGCAGTGCTGCAGGTGGTGAAAAGTGAGGACGAAACACCCTTCACCCAAAAGGTGAAAATGTTTTACGACCGCCTGACCGAACTGCGCCGCATGGCCCGCAGCGCCCCGGCAGAGCAGTTAATGGAAGAAATTTTCGTCTCCACCGGCTATCTGGCGGCGCTGGGTGCCATGGAGAATGGTGCCCGCCGCCGCGAGGACGCAAGGCGGTTCGCAGCGTTCTGTGCGGCGTCCGGTGCGAATGGCATCTCGGCACTGGTGCGGGCCATCGACGCGGCAGCGCAGGCAGGCTCCACCGGGCAGGACACTGTCCCCGGCGGCTCCCGCCCCGGCTGCGTGACCATCATGACCATCCACCGCTCCAAGGGGCTGCAGTTCCCGGTGGTGTTCGTGGGCGACACGGCACGCCGGTTCAACGCGGCCGACACCCGCCAGCCGGTGCTGCTGCACCGCGAATACGGCGCGGGCCTGCGGCTGCGGCCGGAGCAGGGCGAGGGCGCTTACAAAACAGCGGCCTACACGGCCCTTTCCAACGTGCACGCCCAGGAGATGCGCAGCGAACAGATGCGCCTTTTGTATGTGGCCCTCACCCGCGCGCAGGACAAGCTTATTCTGACCGTGCCGCTGGGCATTTCCAAATCCACGAACCCGCTGGCAAAGGCAGCGGCCTTCCTCGCGGCGGGTGCAGGCGAGACGCTGCACCAGCAGGCAAACAGCTTTGCCGACTGGCTGCGGGCGGCGCTGCTGGTGCACCCCTTCGGCGGGCCGCTGCGCAGGCAGGCGGGGGACCTGGAACTGCCTTTCGTGTTCAGCGAGAGTGAGATCAACATCACGGTGCAGGAAGCTCTGCCGGAGCCCGAAACACCGGAAACGCCCGAAGAAGCGCCGGAAGAAGCCGCTCCGGCGGACCCGGCGCTGGTGGAAGCACTGCGGGCGGGCTTTGCGTGGCGGTACCCGGCGGCACAGCTGGCCGAGGTGCCAGCCAAGGTGAGCGTGACCAGCATCGTGCACAAGGCCGAGCAGACCACGCTGGAACGGCCCGCCTTCCTCTCGAAAGACGGCCTGACCGCTGCCGAGATGGGCACGGCTCTGCACGCCTTTTTGGAGCACGCAGACTTTGCTGCCCTTGCGGCGGCGCGGGCGGCGGGTGTTCTGGACGAAGCCATTGCGGCAGAGCGGCAGCGGCAGGTGGACGCACAGCTGGTGGCCCCGGAGATCGCAGAAAAGCTGGATGTGAGCCGCATCCGCCGCTTTGTGGAAAGCGAAGCCTTTGCGAAAATTTGTGCCGCCGACAGGGTGCTGCGGGAGATGGACTTCATCACGGCGCTGCCTGCCAGCGCGGTGCTGACGGCGCAGGGTGCCCCGGCCCAGCAGGCCGCCGCCGTGCACAGCGAACAGGTTCTGGTGCAGGGCATCGCGGACCTTGTGCTGGAATTTGCCGATCATCTAGAGCTGCTGGACTACAAGACCGACCGCCGCAAGACGGAAGAAGACTTCCTGCACGCCTACCGTGCGCAGCTGAACCTCTACGCACTTGCCATCGACAAGCGCTTTGCCCCGAAAAAGGTGACTTATAAAGGCATCTACTCGCTGGAACTGGGGAAATTGATCGAGGCGTAATATTTTTTCCACAAAACGCATAAAAAGTGCTTGACAGCGCGTTCTGCCTGTGGTAGAATAGCCGGGTAAAGAAAGCAGCTACGGCCCGTGCCGCGCTCGCCTTGTGGGGTCCAAATCCCCGGGCTATACCCGAAAAGCAGTTCATCTTTGTGTGAATTGCGGCTTTTGAGTGAATTCTGCGCGGCTGTCCTGAAAATGGGCGGCCGCGTTTTCTATGCCAAATATTGCAACAAAATGGATTTTGTTTGGAGGTGCATTCATTATCGCTACCGCTGGAAAGTCGAAGGAA
>ERZ773107.3449-NODE-3449-length-10207-cov-25.178093_pt1 | contig 10207 bp, 6 predicted proteins | sample MGYA00580571_ERZ773107 | MGnify/ENA primary metagenome ERZ773107 (study PRJEB29015, sample SAMEA2737843) | human gut metagenome | biome: human gut; feature: human-associated habitat; material: faeces | place: China | collected 2012 ... | reverse complement strand
AGCCGTCGGAGCGGTGCTTAAGCCGTAAGGCGGGAATTGTGCGGTGTTGCCTTAGTTGGGGTTATGCAGCGGGGCAGGCGTTACGCCTTGGCAAATTGACTTGCATACAGGTTGGCGTAAAAGCCGCCCCTGGCCAGCAGCTCCTCGTGGGTGCCGCGCTCAATAATGTTGCCGGCTTTCATCACAAGGATCTGATCGGCGTTTTTGATGGTGGAAAGGCGGTGCGCCACAATAAAGCTGGTGCGGCCTTTCATCAGTTCCTCAAAGGCATCCTGAACCAGCACTTCGGTACGGGTATCAATGCTGGAGGTTGCTTCGTCCAGAATCAGGATGGGCGGCTTGCGCAGCATAACACGGGCAATGCAAAGCAGCTGCTTCTGGCCCTGGCTGATGTTGCCGCCGTCCTCGGCAATAACGGTATCATAGCCCTGGGGCAGGCGGCAGATAAAGCTGTGGGCGCGGGCACGCTTGGCGGCGTCGATGATCTCCTCGCGGGTGGCGTCCGGCTTGCCGTAAGCAATGTTATCTGCCACAGTACCGGCTTTCAGCCAGGTTTCCTGCAAGACCATACCCAGGTTGCCGCGCAGCGAATCCCGCGTTACGGTGTCAATGGGGTGGCCGTCCACCTTCAGGGTGCCGCCGTTGATCTCGTAAAAGCGCATCAGCAGGTTGACCAGGGTGGTTTTGCCGCAGCCGGTGGGGCCGACCAGGGCAATGCGCTGGCCGGGCTGGACGCGCAGGTTCATGTCTTCAATCAAGGGCACATCCGGCACATAGCGGAACTTGACATGCTCAAACTCCACATTGCCTGCACCGTGGGGCAGGGTAACGGCATCGGGGGCATCGGGCAGGATGGGGTCTTCGTCAATAAAGTCGAACACACGCTGCGCACAGGCCAGGGCGTTCTGCAGCTCGGTCATAACGCCGGAAATATCATTGAACGGCTTGGTGTATTGGTTGGCATAGTTCAGCAGAACCGAAAGCTCGCCGACCGTAATGCCGCCGCCAATGGCAACCAGCGCGCCCACCACGCCGACCGCCGCATACACCAGCGCGTTGACAAAGCGGGTGGCAGGGTTGGTGATGGAGGAAAAGAAGGTGGCCTTTACGCCGCAGATCTGCAGATCGGCGTTGATCTTGTCAAAGCGCTCCTCGGCGCGGCTTTCGTAACCGAAGGCGCGGACAAGATGCTCGTTGCCGATCAGCTCATCCACCAGACCGGTCAGCTCGGCGCGGGTCTCGCTCTGTACGCGGAACATATCATAGGTATGCTCTGCAATGAACTTTGCCACAAAGATGGAAAGCGGGGTGAGAACCACAACGATCAGGGTAATGCGCCAGTCAATGGAAAGCATAAAGCCCAAAGTGCCCACAATGGTCAGAATGCCGGTGAACAGCTGGGTAAAGCCCATCAACAGGCCGTCACTGAACTGCTCCACATCGGTGTTAATGCGGCTGATGGTGTCGCCGGGCTTGTGGGCATCCATATAGCTCAGGGGTAAAATCTCCATGTGCTGGAACGCCTGCACGCGGATGTCGCGCACCACCTGGAAGGTGATGCGGTTGTTCACCATGTTCATCAGCCACTGGCAGATGGAGGTGATACACACGGTAACGCCAAACTGGATGGCAATCTTGCCCAGGGCAGGAAAGTTGACATTGCCCTGGCCCACAATCAGGTCCACGCCGCGGCCCGAAAGAATGGGGGCGTACAGCGTGGTAAGAACGGTAACGGCGGCAAGCAGCAGGGTGAACAGCACCAAACCGCGGTACGGCTGGATCAGCTTTAACACGCGCTGAATGGTGCCTTTACTGCCCCGCAGGGAAACACGCTTTTTCTTTGCATTGCTCATAAGGTCTTTTCCACCTCCTCGCGGCTCAGCTGGCTCAGGCAGATCTCGCGGTAAACATCGCAGGTTTTCAGCAGGTTGGCATGGGTGCCGCTGCCAACCAGATTGCCGTCATCCAGCACCAGAATGCGGTCCGCACGCTGCACAGCGGAAGCACGCTGGGAAACAATAAATACCGTCATGCCATGGGTCTGCTCTTTCAGCGCTTTGCGCAAAGCAGCGTCCGTGGCAAAATCCAGGGCGGAGGAACTGTCGTCCAAAATCAGTACCTGGGGGTGAGGCACCAGCGCGCGGGCAATGGTCAGGCGCTGGCGCTGGCCGCCGCTAAAATTGCGCCCGGCGGTCTCCACCGGTTCATCCAGCCCTTTGGGCTTGCCGCGCACAAAGTCCGCCGCCTGGGCAATCTCCAGGGCCTGCCAGATCTGCTCATCGGTGGCATCGGGGCAGGCCCATTGCATGTTGTCCCGGATGGTGCCGGTAAACAGCACGGCGCGCTGCGGCACAATGCCGATCATCTGGCGCAGCTGGGCAAAGCCGTACTGCTGCACGGCATGGCCAAACAGTTCAACGCTGCCGCTGGTGCAGTCATAAAAACGGGGAATCAGGTTGATCAGGGTGGATTTGCCGCTGCCCGTGCCGCCGATCACGCCGATGGTCTGGCCGTTCTGGGCGGCAAAGCTGATGTCCGTCAGGCTGGGGGCACCGGCACCGTGGTAGGTAAAGCCCACATGGTCAAATGCAACGGCCGGGGCGCCCGCTGCCGGGGCAAGGGCGGCCGCGGCGGGGTCGGTCATCGTGGATTTGGTGTTCAGAATCTCCGAAACACGGATGCCGCTGGCCAGTGCGCGGGTGACAGAAACCACCAGATCGGCAATGCGCAGCAGGTTGATAAGGATCTGGTTCATATAGTTGATTAGGGCAATGATCTCGCCCTGGGTCAGCGCGCCGCTGTTTACCTGCAGCCCGCCGCGCATCAGGATGGCGATCACGCCCAGGTTGACGATGAGATAGGTCAGCGGGGTCATCAAAGCGGAAATGCGCCCGGCGGTCAGCTGGAAAGTTTTCAGTTTGTCGTTCACGGCGGTAAAATCCGCAATTTCGTCATCCTGCCGTGCAAAGGCGCGCACCACGCGGGCACCCACATAATTTTCGCGGGTCAGCAGGGTCACTTTGTCCAGCGTATTCTGGGCGGCGCGGTACTGAGGCACCGTCACCCGCATGATCAGCCAGACCACCAGCGAGATGCCCAGCGTGACCAGCACGAACCAGAACCCCATGGTGGGGCTGATGACAAATGCCAGAATCAGCGCGCCGATGACAATAAACGGGCAGCGCAGCAAAAGGCGCAGCGTCATGTTTACGCCGTTTTGCAGCTGGTTCACATCGCTGGTGATGCGGGTGACCAGCGTGGGCGTGCCGATGCCGTCCAGCTCCGTGTAAGAAAGGGTATCAATGTGGCGGAACAGCGCCCCGCGCAGCGCCGTGCCATAGCCCAGCGCGGCCTTGGCGGCAAAATACTGCGCCGTCAGGCTGGATGCCATACCCACAACCGCAAGCAGCACCATCAAGCCGCACTGCTTGCCAATATAAGCCAAATCCCCGTTTTTGATGCCCACATCAATGATGTTGGCCACCACAAGGGGAACCAACAGCTCAAAGCAGGCTTCCAGCATTTTGAACAGCGGGGCAAGGATGGATTCTTTCTCGTATCCTTTCAAAAACCGCAGCATGTTCCGCATGAACGCACCAACCTTTTTGTAATATCAAATTATATGCCTAAGGCAACACCGCACAATTCCCGCCTTACGGCTTAAGCACCGCTCCGGCGGCTGCGGCACGGCATCTGCGTTGCCAAAATGCTCGATAATACACAAAGTATTATCTGCGCTTTTGGCTTAGCATCTGCCGCACCTCGCTCGCCGTATCGGCACTTAGAATTATGCGGTATTGCCCTAAAACAGAGCATACTTTTTAATCATACAACAGATGCGTCTAAATGCCAAGTTGAAAAACGCAATAAAACCAATGAAACCAATATTTTTTGCGGCCAGCCACAAAAACAGGCCGGATGGCAGCGCCTTGCCCGGTTTCGATGATTATTTGCACCCTGCCCGCCTATACTTGCAGTGGGGTAACCCGCAACGCTGCAACATGTAGGAGGGCAGAGGTCACTATGTTTTATTATCATAAAGGTTTAACCCGCGCCGCACGGCGCACCGTCGCCACCGCGATCACCATCGCAGGCCGGCAGGGGTGTACGGCGGTGGATACCGGGCACCTGCTGCTTGCCATGCTGCAAACCGGGCGGGGCACTGCGGTGGAGTTTCTGCGCCGCAAACAGATCACGGTAACGGCACTTTCGGCCTGTGCCTCCCAGCGGGCCTGCACGGGCCGCCCGCTGCACCTGCGCGGCCGGGACCTTGCGCCCGAAAGCCGCAAGGCGCTGGAATTCGCTGTTCTGGGGGCCCATGCCGCCCGCGTGAACAAAGCGGAGAACGAACACCTGCTCTGTGCCATGCTGGAAGATACCGCCTGCACGGCCAGCGTGTGGCTGGCGGGCCTTGGGCTGGAAGTTCCACGCGCCGCGCGGGAATGCCGCCAGCTTTCCGGCCAGCTGGTTCTGCCCAGCAGCCCCCGCATGAGCAGTACCCGCGGCAGCCGCCCCAGTGAGAAATATGGCCGTGACCTGACCCGCCTTGCGCAGGAAGGCCAGCTGGATCCCGTACTTTGCCGGGATGATGAGCTGGAACGCATGATCGAAATTTTGTGCCGCCGCCAAAAGAATAACCCATGCCTTTTGGGGGAGCCGGGCGTGGGCAAAAGCGCCCTGGCCGAAGCCCTGGCCCAGCGCATTGCCGCCGGGCAGGTAACGCCCAGCTTAAAGGGCAAGCGGGTGCTGGCGCTGGATATGGCGTCCATGGTGGCGGGCACCAAGTACCGCGGCGATTTTGAGGAGCGGTTCAAAAACCTGCTGGAAGAGCTTTATCGCGACCGTTCCACCATTCTGTTTATTGACGAGATCCATGTGATCGCCGGGGCCGGTGCGGCGGAAGGCGCGATCGATGCGGCCAGTATCTTAAAGCCGATGCTGGCCCGCGGGGAAATCCAGCTCATCGGTGCGACCACACCGGAGGAATACCGCAAGACCATTCAGAAGGACTCCGCCCTTGACCGCCGCTTTGGCATGGTGAATATTGAGGAACCGGCCCCACAGCAGGCGGAGAAAATTTTAACCGGCCTGATGCCCCGGTATGAGCGCTACCACGGGGTGCGCATCCCGCAGGAGGCTATCCGCGCCGCGGTGGAGCTGAGCGTGCGCTACCTGCCGGGGCGCTACCTGCCGGACAAGGCCATTGACCTGTTGGACGAAGCCGCCGCGGCGCTGCGGATTTCAGGCGGAGAGCAATCCATGCTGCCAGGCAGCAAAATGCCGGTGCTGACCTCGGCGGAAATTGCCAAGGTGGTGGGCAAGGCCAGCGGCGTGCCCGCCGAGCGGGTAGGGGAGGCGGAGCGTGTGCGCCTGGACCAGCTGGAAGCCCGCCTTGCCGCGCAGGTGATTGGTCAGCCGCGCGCGGTGCATGCCGTGGCGGCGGCTATCCGGCGCAGCCGCACCGGCCTGCGGGAAGCTGGCCGCCCCATTGGCGCAATGCTGTTTTTAGGTCCCACCGGCGTAGGCAAAACCCAACTGGCCCGTACCCTGGCCCAAAGCTGGTTTGGCAGCGAAAAAGCCCTGCTGCGGTTTGATATGAGCGAATATATGGAGCAGCACACGGTGGCACGGCTGATCGGCGCACCGCCGGGCTATGTGGGGCACGATGAGGGCGGCCAGCTGACCGAAGCCGTGCGCCGCCGCCCCTACAGCGTGGTGCTGTTTGATGAAATTGAAAAGGCCCACAGCGATATCCAGAATATTCTGCTGCAGATTTTGGAAGATGGCATCCTGACCGATGCCCAGGGGCGCAAGGCGGATTTTTCCAACACGATCATTCTGCTCACCTCCAACCTGGGGGCGCGCTGCCTGGCGGGGCAGGCCAGCCCGCTGGGCTTCGGCGCTGCCGCCGAAGAAACCGCCCGCCGCGGCAAAAAGGCATTACAGGAAGCCAAAGATTATTTCCGCCCGGAGCTGATGGGCCGCCTGGACGATGTGGTGCTGTTCGACCCGCTTGGCCCCGCCCAGCTGGCCGCGATCGCGGATCGTCTGCTCTGCGAGCTGGAAGAACGCGCCGCCCGCCAGGGCTACACCCTGCGCCATACCCCGGCGGCTGCCGCGGCGCTGGCAGGTGATACCGTACCCGCCTATGGTGCGCGGGAGCTGCGCCGCAAGGTGAGCCGCGCCGTGGAGCAGGCCCTGGCCGACCGCATTGCCGCCGGTACCGCCCGCCCCGGCGTGTTGTTTGTGGCGGATGCCGCTCCGGACGGACACATTACCCTGACAATGGGGGATGTGGCGGCGTGCGCATCGTGAGAGAGTGGATAGTGGGTAGTGGTCAGTGGACAGGGAGCAGTGCAGGCAGCCCGGCGGGCCGATGGCGAGCATCGGCCCCTACAAATGGGGTTTAGGGGTGTTGCCTTAAATGCAATCCAAAAATAAAAACGGAATACACCAACAAAAAATCTGCCCGCTTCCCCGCATCATACCGGGAAAACAGGCAGATATTATTATTTTATGGGATAATAGCGTCTATATAGCGATAACGGCATGGTGGCGCAGCATAAATTTTACGCCTTGCCCACCATCATATCACAGGCTTTGTACAGATCGCCGCAGCTCATGCAAACCACAAGGTCACCTTCGCGGGCGTTCTGCTTGACCCAGTTGGCAGCGCTTTCCAGCCCGTCAACCACAATGCTGCCGGGAATCTTGGCAGCCAGGTCCTCGCTCTTCACACTGCCGTCGTCAACCTCGCGGCTGCCCATGATCGGCAGCAGCACGCACTGATCGGCCTGGCGCAGCACGGCAGCAAAGTCATCCATCAGGGCCTTGGTGCGGCTGTAGGTGAACGGCTGGTGCACAGCGATAATGCGCTTGTAGCCCATCTTTTTGGCGGTTGCCATGGTGGCGGCAAGCTCGGTGGGGTGGTGGGCATAATCATCTACCACGGGGGCACCGTTGCATTCGCCCTTAATCTCAAACCGGCGGCCGGTGCCGTGAAACTCTGCCGCGGCGCGCTCGGCATCGGCGGGCTGCAGGCCCAGCGGGCGCACGCAGCAGCACATGGCCAGCGCATTGTAAATGTTGTGGTAGCCCGGAACACCCAGCTTGATGTGGGCAAACTGCTCGCCCAGCTCCAGAACGTCAAATTCATAGAAACCGGGGCGGTATTCCTGAATGTTCACTGCGCGGAAGCGGGCTTCCTCATTGATGCCGAAAGAGAACACCGGGCGGTCAATGGAGTTGACCACATCCACCGTGTTGCGGTCGTCCATGTTGAACACGACCGTGCGGGAAAGCAGGGCAAACTTCTGGAACGCCATCTTCAGGCGGCCCATCGTGCCGTAATACTCCAGGTGATCGTTATCAATGTTCAAAATAACGCCCACAAACGGGGTCAGATGCAGGAAAGTCTCACTGTATTCGCAGGCTTCGATCACAACGTCATCGCCGTGGCCAGCTTTGCCGTAACCGCCGATCAGTGGCAGCTTGCCGCCGATTACGGCGGCGGGGTCTTTGCCGGCCAGTTCCAGCATGGTCGTGATCATGCCGGTGGTGGTGGTTTTGCCGTGGGTGCCGGAAACGCAGACGCTGTGGGAATACATGCGGCTGACATAACCCAGCATCACGCTGCGCTCCACGGCGGGAATGCCGCGGGCGCGGGCAGCTTTCAGCTCAGGGTTTTCATCATGGATGGCGGCGCTGTAAACCACCAGCTGGGCATCGCCCAAATGGGCGGCGTCATGCTCCAGATATACTGTCACGCCCATGGCGCGCTCGGCCTTGGTGATCTTGGTTTCTTCCACATCGCTGCCGGAAATGGTCAGCCCGCGGCTGTGCAGGATCTGGATCAGGGGATAGGTTCCGGAACCGCCGCAGCCGATAAAATGCACATGCTGCACACCATCAAGCAAATGGGGATTATAGCTGTCGATAAAAGACATAAGTTTCACCTCAAAAAAATCAGGCACAGCCGCAGCTGCCAGCCTGGCAATCAGTTCGTTTGGCGCATGGCGCTATGATTTTTATATTATAAAGGTTTTTCGCTGCAAAATAAACACTTTTTTGAAAATTTCTGCTATAATAACCAAAAATGTCAGCCCAAAGGCATCCAGGAGGTACCCAATGAAACATCACCTTTTTGTTTGGGGCACTAACCCGCAGCCGTTCCGCGGCAAGGCGGACAGCAGCATCGTGCTGCCCATCAGTGTGGAAGAAATGGCCCGCATTGGCATTCCAGCGCGCAAAATCCCCCGCGTGCGGGAAGAATTGCAGCGCCTGATTGCAGCGGACCCCGCGCTGCGGGACCGCAAAATGGTGCTGCAGCTGGCCAGGCAGATTGCGGCTGAAATTTTGTGACGTGCAGAGAGCATTGATATAAGGCAACACCGCACAATTCCCGCCTTGCGGCTTAAGCACCGCTCCGGCAGCTGCGGCACGGCATCTGCGTTGCCAAAATGCTCGATAATACACAAAGTATTATCTGCGCTTTTGGCTTAGCATCTGCCGCACCTCGCTCGCCGTATCGGCACTTAGAATTATGCGGTGTTGCCATAATTCAGCAGTTGTGCCAAATTTGTTCCGGCTTTTTTGGCGGCAGTGTTGCCACTGCCCGCGGCCCGTGCTATAATAAAGGCCTGACGGCGCACCGTGCGCCGGTTAAATCGCTTTGTGTGGCAGCCAGCCATGCGGAAGGAGTAAGAAAATGAAGAACAGCGAAAAGACCCTGGACATGATCGTCAACCTGTGCAAAAACCGTGGTTTCATCTACCCTGGCAGCGAAATTTACGGCGGCCTTGCCAACAGCTGGGACTATGGCCCCCTGGGCGTTGAGTTCAAAAACAACGTCAAAAAAGCATGGATGAAAAAGTTTGTGCAGGAAAGCCCCTACAACGTCGGCCTGGATGCCGCTATCCTGATGAACCCGCAGACCTGGGTCACCACCGGCCATGTGGGCAACTTCAGCGACCCGCTGGTGGACTGCCGCGCCTGCAAGAGCCGCAACCGTGCGGACAAGCTGATTGCCGACTGCGAGCAGGGCCAGAACGTGGATGTGGACGGCATGACCTTTGACCAGATGGATGAATTTATTGCCACCCATCCTGAAGTTGTCTGCCCTGTGTGCGGCAAGCATGACTTTACCCCCATCCGCAAGTTTAACCTGATGTTCAAAACGGCCATCGGCGTAACCGAGGATTCTTCCTCTACCTGCTATCTGCGCCCCGAAACCGCACAGGGCATTTTCGTCAACTTTGCCAACATCCAGCGTACCACCCGCCGCAAGCTGCCGTTTGGCGTCTGCCAGGTGGGCAAGGCGTTCCGCAATGAGATCACGCCGGGCAACTTCACCTTCCGTACCCGCGAGTTCGAACAGATGGAATGCGAGTTCTTCTGCAAGCCGGGCACCGACCTGGATTGGTTCGCCTACTGGAAAGATTACTGCGAAAAGTGGCTGCTGTCCTTGGGCATCAACAAGGAAAACCTGCGCCTGCGCGACCATGAGCCTGCCGAGCTGGCTTTCTACAGCCGCGCCACCACCGATATCGAGTACGCTTTCCCGTTCACCGACTGGGGCGAGCTGTGGGGCATTGCAGACCGTACCAATTACGATCTGGGCCGCCATCAGGAAGCATCCGGCAAGAGCCTGGAATATTTTGACCCCGAAACCAACGAGCATTACATTCCTTATGTCATTGAGCCTTCCCTGGGCTGTGACCGTGTGGCACTGGCTTTCCTGTGCGAAGCTTATGATGAAGAGCATCTGACCGACTCCAAGGGCAAGGAGGATGTGCGCACCGTGCTGCACCTGCATCCGTTCCTGGCACCGTTCAAGTGCGCTGTGCTGCCTCTGTCCAAAAAGCTGGGCGATAAGGCCATGGAGATCCGCAATGAGCTGGCCAAGGACTTTATGGTGGATTACGACGATGCCGGTTCCATCGGCAAGCGTTACCGCCGCCAGGATGAGATCGGCACCCCGCTGTGCATCACTGTGGACTTCCAGACTGTCGGCGATGACAAGGTGGAAGCTGATAACTGCGTGACCGTGCGTGACCGCGACACCATGGAGCAGATCCGTATGCCCATCAGCGAGCTGAAAGAATACATTGCCAAGAAGGTTGCTTTCTAAGCGATTTAGGGCAATTTGAAAACTTAAGGCAACACCGCACAATTCCCGCCTTACGGCTTAAGCACCGCTTCGGCGGCT
>ERZ773107.3447-NODE-3447-length-10210-cov-3.410044_pt1 | contig 10210 bp, 6 predicted proteins | sample MGYA00580571_ERZ773107 | MGnify/ENA primary metagenome ERZ773107 (study PRJEB29015, sample SAMEA2737843) | human gut metagenome | biome: human gut; feature: human-associated habitat; material: faeces | place: China | collected 2012 ... | reverse complement strand
CCCCATAGAGTGTGAGCGGTACATCACGATTAAGTATAATCTGTGCTTCCATCGATTCCTTTTCCAGAGCTTCCAACACATTCCCCTGAAAATTATTCGATACCGTTGAACAGGCGGATTTCCAAATATATATACTCCGGTTCCCTTCGAGGCAATGGAGATGAAACCCAGGAATCGTGAAAGCCTTTGCTGAACACGATTCCCGCTTTCAGGGGTTCATCGGAATGTTTTGCCGAGGGGAACCGGAGTATATATATTTGGAAATCCGCCGTCCACCAACCTATAAAATTTTCCCCACACCAGTTGGAAATCCCCCTCATTTCTGCTAAAATGGAACACAGAGAAAAGGAGCGAACACAATATGAATTTTGCGCATTTGCACGTCCACACGGAATACAGCCTTCTGGACGGTTCGAATAAAATTAAAGAATATGTTGCCAGAGTCAAAGAACTGGGGATGACAGCGGCTGCGATCACAGACCATGGTGTCATGTATGGCGTCATTGACTTCTACAGAGCCGCAAGAGCGGCAGGAATCAATCCTGTACTGGGATGTGAAGTCTATGTGGCACCGGGATCCAGATTCGATAAAACAGCCATAGGACGCGATGAGGACCGATATTATCACCTGGTACTTCTTGCCGAGAATAATACAGGATACGCCAATCTGATGAAGATCGTGTCACGTGCATTTACGGAAGGTTACTATTATAAGCCAAGAGTAGATTATGAGCTTCTGGAGACCTATCACGAAGGAATCATTGCCCTCAGTGCATGTCTTGCCGGAGAGGTACAGAGAAACCTGGCGAGAGGGATGTATGAAGAAGGAAAAAAAGCTGCGCTTCATTATGAACAGATTTTTGGAAAAGGCAACTTTTTCCTGGAACTACAGGATCATGGGATCCCGGAACAGCGCACCGTTAACCAGCAGTTGATGCGTCTGTCGCAGGAGATCGGAATCGACCTTGTGGCGACAAATGACGTGCATTATACTTACGCAGAAGATGAAAAGCCACATGATATCCTGCTTTGTCTTCAGACAGGGAAAAAGCTCGCAGACGAGGATCGGATGCGCTATGAAGGCGGACAGTACTACGTGAAGTCCAAAGAAGAGATGGCAGCACTTTTCCCATATGCACCGGAGGCGCTGGAAAATACACAGAAGATTGCAGACAGATGCCATGTAGAGATTGAATTTGGTGTAACAAAGCTCCCGAAATTCGATGTGCCGGAAGGATTTACCTCATGGGAATATTTGAATAAGCTCTGTTTTGACGGACTGAAAAGACGATATGGAGAAGACCCGGATCTAGCCCTTGTGGAGCGCCTGAATTATGAATTGGGCGTTATCAAAAGCATGGGTTACGTGGATTACTTCCTTATTGTATGGGATTTTATTCATTTTGCAAAAAGCAATGGAATCATGGTTGGACCTGGGCGTGGATCTGCGGCAGGAAGCATTGTGGCGTACACACTTGCGATCACCAATATCGATCCGATCCGGTATCAGCTGCTGTTCGAGCGTTTTCTGAATCCGGAACGTGTATCCATGCCCGATATCGACGTGGACTTCTGCTTTGAAAGAAGGCAGGAGGTCATTGATTATGTTGTGCGTAAATACGGCAAAGACCGGGTAGTGCAGATCGTAACCTTTGGTACACTGCAGGCGCGCGGGGTGCTGCGGGATGTGGGAAGAGTTATGGATCTTCCGTATGCTTTTGTGGATTCAATTGCAAAGATGATTCCGAAAGAACTGAATATTACATTGGATAAATCCCTGAAGATGAACCATGAGCTGAAGAAGCTCTATGATGAAGATCCACAGGTAAAAGAGCTGATCGATATGTCAAAGAGGCTGGAAGGTCTGCCACGGCATACATCCATGCATGCCGCGGGAGTCGTGATCAGCCAGAAGGATGTGGATGAATATGTTCCGCTGGCACTTGGAGCGGACAACAATGTAGTCACACAGTTTACCATGACCACGCTAGAAGAACTGGGACTTCTGAAAATGGATTTCCTTGGGCTTCGTACCCTGACCGTCATTCAGGATGCGATCAGACTGATTGAAAAAAGTACCGGTGTGAAGCTGGTAACAGAAAAATTAAATTATAATGATAAAGCAGTGCTTGACTATATCGGAACCGGCAAGACGGACGGTATTTTCCAGATAGAAAGTGCAGGGATGAAGAGCTTCATGAAGGAACTGCGCCCCCAGAATCTGGAAGATGTGGTGGCTGGTATTTCCCTGTATCGTCCGGGTCCGATGGATTTCATTCCACGTTATCTGAAAGGCAAAAATGACAAGGCTTCGATTGTCTATGAGTGCCCGCAGTTAGAACCGATTCTGGCGCCGACCTATGGCTGTATCGTCTATCAGGAGCAGGTTATGCAGATCGTGCGCGATCTGGCTGGCTATACCTGGGGACGAAGCGACCTGGTGCGCCGTGCGATGGCAAAGAAAAAAGCGGCAGTCATGGAGAAAGAACGCCAGAATTTCGTCTACGGCAATGCACAAGAGGGCGTAAAGGGCTGTATTGCGAATGGGATCGACGAGAAGACGGCGAACCATATTTACGATGAGATGATCGATTTTGCGAAATACGCCTTCAATAAGTCGCACGCGGCGGCGTATGCGGTTGTCTCCTACCAGACGGCATATCTGAAATATTACCATCCGGTCGAATTCATGGCGGCGCTGATGACCTCGGTCAAGGATAATGTTACGAAGGTATCGGAATATATCATGAGCTGCCGTCAGATGGGTATGAAGATCATGCCGCCGGATATCAATGAGGGCGAGGGCGGCTTCTCTGTTTCGGACGGCGCGATCCGCTATGGTTTATCGGCGATCAAGAGTATCGGTCAGTCGGTGGTGGATGAGATTGTGCGGGAGCGGACCGAACATGGAAAATTCCGCTCGCTGGAAGATTTTATTGACCGGATGTCGGGCAGGGAAGTCAACAAACGCACATTGGAAAGCTTTATCAAATCCGGTGCGATGGACGGGCTGCCGGGAACCCGCAAGCAGAAAAGTATGGTCTGCGGTTCGATGGTCGATCAGAAGAATAAAGAGAAGAAAAATACGATGGAAGGGCAGATGTCACTCTTTGATTTTGCAGCGGAAGAGGACAAGAAGAGTTTTCAGATCACATTTCCGAATGTCGGAGAGTATTCGAGGGAAGAATATCTGGCATACGAGAAAGAAATGCTGGGCGTCTACGTCAGCGGGCATCCGCTGGAGGAATATATCGGCACCTGGGAGAAAAATGTGACGGCGAAGAGCTCCGATTTTGTTGTGGATGAGGAGACAGGTTCGGCGGTGATTCACGACGGCGCGTATGTGACGATCGGCGGAATGATCACCGAGAAAACGGTTAAGACGACCCGGAATAACAAAATGATGGCGTTCCTGACGGTGGAAGATCTGGCGGGAAGTGTGGAAGTGCTGGTATTCCCGAAGGATTATGAAAAACGGCGCGATATGCTGATAAAGGATGAAAAAGTCTTTATCCGCGGGCGCGCATCGGTCGGCGATGAGCCGGTCGGAAAACTGATCTGCGAGCAGATTATCCCATTTTCGCAGGTGCCGCGCGAGCTGTGGATTCAGTATGCGGACAAGGACGCGTATCTGGCGGGAGAGAAAGAACTTCTCGACCTCCTGAAAACAAGTGATGGAAATGACACCGTGATCATTTACCTGGGACGTGAGCGCGCGAAAAAGGTTCTGCCGCGCAACTGGAATGTGCGGGCAGGCGAGGCGCTGGTGACGACGCTCAGCGAGATGCTGGGCGAGAAGAACGTCAAGGTGGTGGAGAAGCCGCTGGGGAAGATTTCTTCATAAGTGTTAAAATTTGCATTGGACATTGAAAGCTTTGGTAACTGGGCACGTATGTGTGAACAGTAACACGCTTTGGCGACATGTTAAAAAAATATCATAAAAAATCTTGAAATGACCTATAAAATGAATTACAATAAAATTGTTTGAAAATTGTGGTAGCACGCAGTGCAGAACAATTTGGTATCAGAAGGGTCAAAAGATTCGAAAATAAAACGGCTGGTTCACGGTTGGGGATGTGAAGCGGAAAGCCTTAGGACGGAGGAATAAGCGATGGCAAAAGAGGTTAAAACGATTGGTGTACTGACAAGCGGCGGCGATGCGCCGGGTATGAATGCAGCGATCCGTGCGGTGGTCCGGACTGCGATCAACAAGGGCATGAAGGTAAAAGGTATCATGCGTGGTTACGCTGGACTTTTGCAGGAAGAGATTGTGGACATGGACGGAACCAGCGTGGCAGATACGATTGGCCGTGGCGGTACGATCTTATACACAGCCCGCTGTCCGGAATTTATGACCGAGGAAGGTCAGAAGCGCGGCGCAGAAATCTGCCGCAAGCACAACATTGACGGTCTGGTCGTCATCGGCGGCGATGGTTCCTACCGCGGCGCCGGAAAGCTATCCGCGCTGGGAATCAATACGGTAGGTCTTCCGGGCACGATCGATCTGGATATTGCCTGCACCGATTATACGATCGGGTTTGATACCGCGATCAACACGGCGATGGAGGCGATCGATAAGGTAAGAGATACTTCCACCTCCCATGAGCGCTGCAGTATCATCGAGGTTATGGGACGCCACGCGGGATATATCGCCCTGTGGTGCGGTATCGCTAACGGCGCCGAGGATATTCTGCTTCCGGAGCGGTACGATGGCAATGAGCAGATGCTGATCAACCGCATCATCGATAACCGGAAACGCGGCAAGAGACATCATATTATCATTAATGCCGAGGGCATCGGACATTCCGCGTCGATGGCGAAGCGAATCGAGGCGGCAACCGGCATCGAGACACGTGCGACGATCCTTGGTTATATGCAGCGAGGCGGCGCGCCGACCTGTAAAGACCGCGTCTATGCGTCCATCATGGGCGCCAAGGCGGTGGAGCTGCTGGAAAAAGGAAAGACCAACCGCGTGGTAGCGTATAAGCACGGCGAGTTTCTGGATTTTGATATTCAGGAGGCGCTGAATATGAAGAAGGATATTCCGGAAGATCAGTATGAGATTAGTAAGCTGCTGATTCGTTAAGGAATTTGATGGCTGCTTGTGAGATGGGCTGGCATATGAACGGAGAACAGGCTTCTCAGGGATAAAGGGAGAGCCTGCTCTCCGTTCGTGCGTCAGCCCTGTTTGTGGGCAATGGAAAATGAAACAGATGGAGGTGCAAGAAAATGGCAGAAATGCAGAATCCCAATACAGATGGGGACTCCACCGTACTCTGCGGTGCGAATTCGTATGTGGAAAAATATTATCTGAATGAGCAGTTTTCGGGGCTGCCGGAGTCAATTAAGCAGGAATTGCAGATCATGTGTGTCATGTACACAGAGGACATCGGCGGTATTATTTTGCTGGAGTTTATGCCGGATGGCAGACTGCAGTTTAAGGTTGAGGCGGAGGAGAATGATTACCTCTTTGACGAGATCGGAAGCGCGCTTAAAATCAAGCAGTATCAGGCGGAGAAGCGTGAGCTGCTGGAATCGCTGGAGCTGTATTATAAGGTGAAGGTGCTGGGAATCCCGGCGGACGAACTGTTAGACGACGAGCAGATGGAACGGTATCAGGAAGATTAGAAATAAAATGAAGATTGGAAACGTAGAATTAAAAAATGCAATCGCCCTTGCGCCGATGGCAGGTGTGACGGATCTGCCGTTCCGCGTTCTCTGCAAGGAGCAGGGAGCAGGCCTGATCTGTATGGAGATGGTCAGCGCGAAGGCGATTCTGTATAAGAACAAAAATACCGAGGATCTGATGACGATTCATCCGGGTGAACATCCTGTATCGCTCCAGCTTTTTGGCAGTGATCCGGAAATTCTGGCGCAGATTGCCGCACAGATCGAGGAGCGGCCGTTTGACATTCTGGATTTTAACATGGGCTGCCCGGTGCCGAAGGTCGTCAACAACGGCGAGGGCTCCGCGCTGATGAAGGATCCTGCGCTGGTGCGGAAGATTGTGACCGGTATGGTAAAGGCAGTGAAAAAGCCGGTGACAGTTAAAATTCGAAAGGGATTTAACGAAGAGTCGGCGAATGCTGTGGAGATTGCAAAGATTCTCGAGGACTGCGGTGTGGCTGCGATTGCGGTGCATGGAAGAACGCGGGCACAGTTCTATTCCGGAAAAGCAGACTGGGATATCATCCGTCAGGTAAAAGAAGCGGTTTCGATTCCGGTCATCGGAAATGGCGATGTGGTTGATGCGGCGAGCGCCGAAGCGCTGGTTGAACAGACGGGCTGCGATGGCATTATGATTGGCCGCGGCGCGGAAGGAAATCCGTGGATTTTTAAACAGATTCTTCATTACAGGGAAACCGGAGAAACACTTGCAAAGCCGACGCAGCATGAGGTAAAAGAGATGATGCTTCGCCATGCGCGCATGCAGGTGGAATACAAAGGCGGCGCGATCGGCATCCGCGAGATGCGGAAGCACGTTGCGTGGTACACGGCGGGATTCCCGCACTCGGCGAAACTGCGCGCAGCGATCAACCAGGTGGAGAGCCTGCAGGAGCTGGAACAGATGCTGAATGAGTGGGAACGCGGCTGACAAGTAAGTAAAATAAGTCAAAAAAGTACCTATGATATGCCAATATTGATATATCACGGGTACTTTTTCTATGCTATACTGACATTTAGAGGTATTGGGAATAAAAAAACAAAAGAGGGAGTGTAGTGTATGACTATCAAAGAACTTTTCGCACCGTCCGACATGACGGTGGGAAAGCCGTGGGAAAAGATTGTAGCTTTTACAATCCCTATGCTGATCGGCAACATTGCCCAGCAGCTCTACAACACGGTTGACAGTATTGTAATCGGAAAATATGTCGGGGACAACGCGCTTGCGGCAGTTGGAAGCGCCAGCCCGATCTTAAACCTGCTTCTGGTTCTGTTCGTCGGAATTTCTGTCGGCGCTGGCGTCATGGTGTCGCAGTATTTTGGAGCAAGACAAAGAAAAGAGCTTTCGATGATGATCGGAAACTGCGTCACGCTGACAGCAATTTCTTCCATCATTATTATGATTCTGGGAGCCGTCCTCTCAAGACCGCTGCTGGAAATGCTGAAAACACCGGATTCTATCATCGACTGGTGTACCTCGTATCTGGTGATCCTGATGGTGGGCTGTGCCGGTAGTGCGTACTATAACATTCTATGTGGTATCCTTCGCGGACTCGGCGATTCGATTTCGGCGCTGATTTATCTGCTGGTGGCAACGGTCATCAACATTGTATTGGATATTGTATTCGTTTCCCAGTTCCACATGGGCGTTGCCGGAGTTGCATACGCGACCGTGATTGCGCAGGCAATTTCTGCAGTACTCTGCATGTGGCGTCTGATGCGTATGACCGACATTTTTGATTTCAGACCCAAATATCTGAAAATGAAAAAACAGTATTCGATGGAAATTATCCGCCTTGGTCTGCCGTCTGGTATTACCCAGGCGATCTTCTCCATGGCGATGGTTATCGTACAGTCGCTGACCAACAGCTTCGGTGAAATGGTTATCGCCGCGAATGTTATCATCATGCGTGTCGATGGCTTTGCAATGATGCCGAACTTTTCGTTTGGTACCGCGATGACAACGTATGCCGGTCAGAATGTCGGTGCACGCCGTATGGACCGCGTAGAGCAGGGCGCAAAACAGGGAACACTGATTGCAGTCGGAACCTCAACGACCATTACCCTTTTAATTGTTATTTTCGGCCATCATCTGATGGGAATCTTTACGAATACCACAGAGCTCGTAACATTAAGTGCCAATATGATGAAGATCCTTGCGGTCGGCTATATTGCCATGGCAATAACACAGTCGCTTTCCGGCGTCATGCGTGGAGCAGGCGATACGATGACCCCGATGTGGATTTCGATGGTTGTTACCGTTGTAATCCGTGTGCCGCTGGCATACGGTCTGGCCTTTCTGACCAGAACGCCGGAGCTGCCAAACGGACGATATCAGGTACTCTGGATTTCCATGCTGGTAAGCTGGTGCATGGGTGCGCTTCTGACGCTGATTTTCTATAAAAAAGGAAATTGGAAAAAGAAAGCACTGACAGGAAGCTCATCCGAAAAATAAAGGAAAAATAAGAGAAAGATGCAGGAAGGATTTGTGAAAAAGAAAATCTTTCCTGCGTTTCTTTTTTTCTTGACATTCCGTGGGCAATCCTTTATACTACTTTAATTGTTAGGATAGGCGGAGTCTATCCTTATTTCAACCGGGAATACTGAAAATACAGCGCATTTCCGGAGAGTTTACAGAATAAAATCAGATATGACTGGATACAGAAACGATAGAAAGGGTGTATAAAATGGAACAGAAAAAAACGATTCTTACCTATGCCGGCCTGAAAAAACTGGAGGACGAGCTTCATGATCTCAAAGTAAACAAACGTAGAGAAATTGCCGGTAAAATCAAAGAAGCAAGAGAGCAGGGAGACCTTTCCGAGAACGCCGAGTACGATGCAGCAAAAGATGAGCAGCGTGATATCGAGGCAAGAATTGAAGAGATCGAAAAAATCCTGAAAAACGCAGAGGTTGTTGTTGAGGACGAAGTAGATTCTGATAAGATCAATATCGGATGTAAAGTAGACGTACTGGATCTGGAGTATGACGAGGAAATCGAGTTCCAGATCGTTGGTTCCACCGAGGCAAATAGCCTGGAAGGAAAAATTTCCAACGAGTCTCCGGTAGGAAAAGCTCTGATCGGCGCGCACAAGGATGATATTGTCGATGTAGAAACACCGGCCGGAATTATGCAGTACAAAGTACTTTCTATCCAGAGAAATATCTAAAAAATACAAAGAAAAGGGAGTGAAGAGATTGGCACAGCAGACACAGGAACAGGACATTAACCACTTACTGAAGGTTCGCCGCGAGAAACTTGCAGAGCTGCAGCAGAACGGAAGAGACCCGTTCCAGATTACAAAGTTCGATCAGACACATCATTCGCTTGAGGTGAAAGGTCTTTACGAGGCACATGAGACTGAGCTGTTAAAAGACCGCCAGGAGCCGAACGTAGAGGGAATGGATGAGGAGCAGGCGAAAGAAGCGCTTAAAAAGGATTACGAAGAGAGAAGAAATATCATGGACGCAAGCCCGATCCATGTGGCAATTGCAGGACGTATGATGTTTAAGAGAGTCATGGGCAAGGCCTCTTTCTGCAATATCCAGGATTTACAGGGAAGCATCCAGGTATACGTTGCAAGAGATGCGATCGGAACAGAGTCTTACGCTGATTTTAAAAAATCGGATATCGGTGATATCTTCGGAGTGGAAGGATTTGCTTTCAGAACAAGAACAGGTGAGATTTCTATCCATGCAGAGAAGGTGACACTCCTCTCCAAGAGCTTACAGATCCTCCCGGAGAAGTTCCACGGTCTGACAGATGTAGATACACGTTACCGTCAGAGATATGTAGACCTGATCATGAATACAGAGTCTAAAGATACCTTTATCAAGCGTTCCAAGATTCTCAGTGCGATCCGCAAGTATTTAAGCGGAGAAGGATTCATGGAAGTTGAGACTCCAATGCTTGTACAGAACGCAGGTGGAGCAGCGGCAAGACCGTTCGAGACACATTTCAATGCCCTGAACGAAGATCTGAAGCTTCGTATTTCCCTTGAGCTGTACCTGAAGAGACTGATCGTCGGAGGACTCGAGAAGGTATATGAGATCGGACGTGTATTCCGTAATGAGGGTCTTGATACAAGACATAACCCGGAGTTCACTCTGATGGAGCTTTACCAGGCATTTACAGATTACCACGGCATGATGGATCTGACAGAAAATTTGTATCGTTTTGTTGCACAGGAAGTGCTCGGAACGACACAGATCGTATACAAGGGAATCCCGATGGATCTCGGCAAGCCGTTCGAGCGTATCACAATGGTTGACGCAGTGAAGAAGTACGCAGGCGTTGACTGGAATGAAGTTGAGACTCTGGAGCAGGCAAGAGAACTTGCAAAAGAGCATCATATTGAGTTTGAAGAGAGACATAAAAAAGGTGATATCCTGAATCTCTTCTTTGAGGAGTTTGTAGAGGAGCACCTGCTTCAGCCGACGTTCGTTATGGACCATCCGGTTGAGATCTCGCCGCTGACGAAGAAAAAGCCAGAAAATCCGGAATATGTAGAGCGTTTCGAGTTCTTCATGAATGGTTGGGAGATGG
>ERZ773107.3444-NODE-3444-length-10215-cov-2.916437_pt1 | contig 10215 bp, 6 predicted proteins | sample MGYA00580571_ERZ773107 | MGnify/ENA primary metagenome ERZ773107 (study PRJEB29015, sample SAMEA2737843) | human gut metagenome | biome: human gut; feature: human-associated habitat; material: faeces | place: China | collected 2012 ... | reverse complement strand
TGAACATGATATCTGTAATACGATATCCGAGGATATCATTTGCTTTTTCAAAAAGCCGTATTTGCCCGGAAATCTCCGGCAGATCTTTTTGAACCTGACAGATCCTCTCATAGGGACGCTGACGTTCTCCTGTGCATCCTGCGATTACTTTCTGACATTTGGCCGCCTCTCTTCTTGTCAGTTCCGGTTCTGTCCTTACTGAGGCAAGAAGAAACTGCATCAATTTCCCGTATCCATACAGATCCGCACTCTTTTGTTCCCTGCCCTGCTGTCTGCCGTCTTTTTTTATAAAGTGATTTCTCACTGCACGCTGCTGCATCCGCTTAATGATAAATCCGTTCTCCTCTCCTACAGGATCCAGCAAAAAAAGCCCGGCTTCTCCCACGACAAGCACACTGTATGGTGTCAGACATCCATAATTCATCCCATTACTCCGCTGATAATCATACAGGCTTTTCCAAAGCTGCCGAAACCAGCTAAAAAGCTGTCCTTTTCCTATACATTCATGCTCCTGCAGATAATAAATCAGCAGGCATCCCTCCAGGCAGTCTGCACTTTGCCGACACTGATCCTTATACTCCTGAAAGCGAAGGACTTCATACATCTTTTCCATATTCTATTGTTCTGCGATCACTTTGCCGGTGAGTCCTCACATCACCACCTCGTAATCTTTGATAGCATGTCCATTGAAAATTATCAGAAACTGATCTGATCCTCTGAATTGATTTTCCTGCATTCAGTAAAGAATCCTGAATGGTTATTTTATAATAATCGAACGCCCGGAAAAAATCAAGTTCTTTCCGGGCATCCTGTTCATTCTTTATATTCTTTTAATAACTGTCATTTTTTTATTCTTTAAGAAACTTTAAAGTTCTTCCAGCCGTTCCAGTGCCGCTGCAACAACCTTATCCATATCATAATATTTATAATCTCCAAGCCTTCCTCCGAAGATGACATTCTCTTCCTTTTCTGCCAGTTCTCTGTAAGCCTGGTAGAGAGCTGTATTTTTCTCATCATTCACCGGATAATATGGTTCCATTCCGACACTCCATTCTGAAGAATACTCCCGGGAGATCACCGTCTTTTCCTGTCTGCCAAACTCAAAATGCTTATGCTCAATGATCCTTGTATATGGAACTTCCCGCTCTGTATAATTTACTACTGCATTTCCCTGATAGTTTTCACAGTCAAGCACTTCCGTCTCAAACCGCACTGAACGATACTCCAAAGCTCCAAGCCTGTATCCAAAATACTCATCAATCATTCCTGTAAAAATAATCTTTTCAGCAATGTCCGGATTTTCTTTTCTGAACTCAAAGAAATCAACTCCGGTGCGTACTTCCGCCCCTTCCAGCATCTTTTCTACGATTGCAGTATAACCGCCAATCGGAATGCCCTGATAACGGTCATTGAAATAATTATTATCATAAATAAACCGAAACGGCAGACGCCTGATGATAAATGCCGGAAGCTCCGTACACTTTCTTCCCCATTGCTTTTCTGTATATCCTTTGATCAGCTTTTCATAAATATCCCGGCCTCCAAGAAACAATGCCTGCTCTTCCAGATTCTTCGGTTCTGTGATCCCGGTTTCTTTTCTCTGCTTCTCAATGATTGCTTTCGCTTCCTCCGGTGTCCGGATTCCCCACATTTTGCTGAAAGTATTCATATTAAACGGAAGATTGTAAAGCTCGTCTTTGTATACGGCCACCGGAGAATTAATATAATTGTTAAACTCTGTGAACTGGTTCATATACTCCCATATCTTTTTATCTGATGTATGAAAAATATGAGCTCCATATTTATGAACATGGATTCCTTCGATCTCTTCACAATAAATATTGCCTGCAATATGATCTCTTCTGTCGATCACCAGACATTTTTTCCCTTTCTTTCCAAGTTCATATGCCATGACCGCTCCATATAAACCTGCTCCTACTATCAGATAATCATATTTTTTCATTTCTTTGTAAACCTCCTGATTTCTCTTTTGTTTTTACAGTGCTATTTGATTCAAAATCATACCCATTCTGTATTTTATTCTACACTTTTCAGTGATTCTACCATGTTGATCTTCTTTAATTTAAAATACATTACCCAGTTCACGAATAACGAAAATACAACCGTCAGAAGAAATGCGTATACAAAACTGATCGTATTAATATTCCTTCCAAACATAACCGAATCAATTTCTACCGTTACAATAATGAACCGGTGCAGGATCTTTCCAAGAAGCATCCCGAAAACCGATCCAATCAGGGTCAGCAGAATATTTTCCCGGTAGACATATTCTGTCACTTCCTTATCATAAAAGCCCAACACTTTCAGCGTTGCCAGTTCTCTTTTACGCTCGGTAATATTGATATTATTCAGATTATACAAAACCACAAATGCCAGCATTCCCGCAGAAATAATCAGAACCACGATAACGATATCCAGACTCTGAAGCATATCATCCACCTGCTGTCTCAATTCTGTCGTATAGCTGACACTTAAAGCTCCGTCCAGTTTCAACGCCGCCTCACCAACCGATTCGGCCTCCTTTGTGGTTCGCCCTTCTGTCCGGTAATAAATGGAATTATACTCTGGTTCTTTTCCATAAGCTGCCTTATAGACAGCCGGTGTCATATACAGATAATGGCTCATATAATTTTCACAGATCTGGCTGATCTTAACCGTTCGTTCCTTTTCATTTTCTTCCTTAATCGTAACGGTATCACCTGCTGACACTCCAAGCTCCTTTGCCATCTTCTCTGTCAGTACAGCGCCCTTGTCTGTAAGCTGATATTTTTCTTTGGTTGTTCTGTCCTGCAATACTACAAAATCCGAAAACTTCTCTACATTTTCCGGGACATTCAGATAAACCTCTTTTGAAACTCCGTCATGCTCTATCGTGATCTTCTGCAAAAGATCTTCCGCCGTTGCAACAACCTGACTGTTTTTTTCAAGTGCTTCATACACTTCCTGCTTTTCCTGCATTGTAACATCACTTTGCAGGATCACATTTCCATCATATAACTGAATGTCTTCATATTGTAGTGGTACAATGGATGAAATAGAATCCTTCAGCCCAAATCCAACCAGCATCAGTCCCATGCATCCGCCAATTCCGAAAATCGTCATGAAAAACCGTTTCTTATATCTCATTAAATTCCGTACTGTCGATTTCCATGTAAAATTTAATCGTTTCCATAGAAACGGTATATATTCAAGGAAGACTCTTTTTCCCTGCTTCGGTGCCGGCGGTCTCATTAATTCTGCTGCCTGCTCTTTCAATTCCTTCATACAGGAAAAAATCGTTGCCGCTACAGTACAGAGCAATGCCGCTACACATGCAAGTACTCCGTAATACAGATTATACGGGATTTCTACATCCGGCAAATGCCGGTACATGATCTTGTACGCTGTTATAATAATATAGGGAAGGATTTTCTCTCCGATCATCACACCAAAAATACCACCGGTCAGAGTCGCAAGCACTGCATATCCAAGATACTTCGCTGCGATAGACTTCTTGCTGTATCCTAACGCTTTCAACGTTCCTATGAGCGTTCTCTCTTCTTCTACCATACGCGTCATCGTGGTCAGACTGATCAGTGCTGCAACCAGAAAGAAAATCAATGGAAAAACTTCCCCGATTGCTTTCATCCTGTCCGCATTATCTCCATAGCCTGAATATTCCGGCAAATGCGACCGGTCATAGATATACCAGGTCGGCTTTTCTATCTGTTCAATCTCTTTCTTTGCATCCGCCAACTGGACTTTTGCATCGGCGATCTGTGCTTCTCCATCTGCAATTTCCGCATTTGCCTGACGCTCCCCGTCCTGATATTCTATCCATCCATCAGCCAGCCCGGTTTCTCCATCCTGAATCTGCTTTATTCCGGCCTGGATCTGTTCTTCTCCATCAGCAATCCTTTTTCTGGCATCTTCAATCTGACGCTGTCCTGACAGAATCTGATTTTTTCCGGATTCCAGTTGTTCTCTTGCCGCCTGAAGCTGAAACTCTCCTGAAGAAATATAAGATTCCATCTGGGTAAGTCCGGTCTGCATCTGCTCCTGTCCTGCTTCTATCTCAGAAAGACCTGCCGAAATCTTTTCCAGTGCCGTCTCCGTCTGCTCCAGTCCATTCTTCATCTGAACCAGCTTTTCTTCCAACGGATCCATCTGACTTTCCACTGTCTCCAAAAGTGTCTTATTCTGCTCTATTTTTGCACTATTTTCTGCAATTTTGGCATTGACTTCATCCAGTTGTGCTTTCTTTGCTTCAACCTGCTTCAGTATCTCCGTATCACCGGATGCTTCATACTGACTCTTTAATTCTTCATATTCTTTTTGCAGAGTCTCCTTTTCTTCTGACAGACGGATTCCTTCTGCATTCAGGTCTTCTTTTTCCGCTTTCAACCGGGAAATCTGCTGTTGCAGGACCGCCTGCGTATCAAGCAGATTTTTCTGACCTTCCTGAAGCGTCCTTTTCTGTGCTTCAAGCGTTGTCTTCTGACCTGATAATTCCTCTTTCTGCTGCTCCAATGCTGCAAGCTGCCCCTGCAATGTATCCTTCTGTTCCTTTAAAGTTGCCAGTGCAATGCTCTTTTCATTCAGTTCTTTTTCGCCTGCCGCAATCTTCCCAGAAGACTCATTTAATTCCTTTTGTGCCTGCTCCAGTTCTTCTTTGGATGAGGCAATCTTCGCCTGAGACGATGCCAGTTCTTTTTTCGCCTGTTCCAGCTCTTTCTGTGCATTTTCCAGCTTTTCTCTTGCTGCTGTAAGCTTCTCCTGTGCTTCTGCCTTTCCCTGCTCCAGCTCAGCCTCTGCATCCGTAATCTCTTTTTCTGCATCTGCCAGCTTTTCCGAAGCTTCTGCCACGATTTCATTATACCGTGCCTTCTCCCGCTCCTCTTTGATGGCTTCTACTTCTTTCATGACAGAGTCGATCCGCTGATCGTACTGATCTGTAAAAGCAGTCAGTTTCTCCGCTCCTTTGACCTGTGCATAAATTTCCGTATATACTTCCATGCAGAAGCTTTCCTCCGGTACACATAAAAAGGCACTGATATTTCCACTTCCTATCGTCGTACTTCCACGCTGAAATCCAATATAACATGGACTGCTCACACTTCCTACGATCGTAAAAGTATCCTCCTTCAGAGAATCCGTGACCGGTTTGTCTGTCCCGCTTGATAGTGTCACCCGGTCTCCGATCTTCAAGGTGCTTTTTGAGAGAAAATCTGCATCCACCACACATTCGTCTGACTTCTCAGGCAGTCTTCCATTCTCCACCTGCACCTGATTCATGGACGGAAGCAGCGACATGACATGCATGACGATCTGATTGTCTCCCTCTGTACAAAGTGCGTCCACTGAATATCCTGCTTCCGCTTTTTCGATCCCATCCAGCTTCTCTATTGCCTCAACATCCTCATCTGTCAGTCCCATTGTACTGATCACCTGAAGATCCATCAGATTCTTCCTGTCAAAATAAGCATCTCCCGAATACCTCATATCCGGTTCTGATGAACGGATTCCCGCAAAAAAGGCACAGCCGATCGCAACGATAAAAAAGATGGACAAAAACCGCCCCATACTTTTACGGATCTCCATATAAAAATCTTTTCTCAGTGCTTTCTTTTTCATCTGGTCACCTTACCATTCTGTTCTCATTTCATTCATCTATCATGCGACTTCTCTCATCTGCCATTCGATCTCGTCGATCAATTTCTTTGATTTACCATTCAATCTCATCAATCGACACCGGATTATCATTCACCTGCATTTTTGAAACCTGACCGTTCTTAATGTGGATCAGACGGTCAGCCATCGGTGCAAGTGCCTGGTTATGCGTAATCACGATCACGGTCATCCCTTTCTCCCTGCACATGTTCTGCAGAAGTTTCAGAATCGCCTTTCCTGTATTATAATCCAATGCTCCTGTCGGCTCATCGCATAATAAAAGCTTGGGATTCTTGGCAAGTGCCCTCGCGATTGACACCCTCTGCTGTTCCCCTCCTGAAAGCTGTGCCGGAAAATTTTTCAGCCTTTTTCCAAGTCCCACTTCTTCCAGAACCGTCTCCGCATCCAGTGGATCCTTACAGATCTGAAGAGCCAGCTCTACATTCTCCACTGCAGTCAGATTCGGGACCAGATTATAAAACTGGAATACAAATCCAATATCGTCCCTTCTGTATCCTGTCAACTTTTTCGAATCATAAGACGTAATATCCTGTCCATCTACGATCAATTTTCCACTGGTTGCTGTATCCATTCCTCCCAAAATGTTCAGCACCGTCGTCTTTCCTGCTCCACTTGGTCCTACAATAACTACAAATTCTCCCTTTTCTATCGAAAAGCTGATATGGTCAACCGCATGGATTTCTACTTCTCCCATCTTATATGTCTTGGTGATCTCATCTAATATCACAAAACTCATAAAAGCCTCCTTTTACTATAAACGCAGTTTCTCCCAGTCTGTTCCCGCCCCAAAAGTCCTGTGGAATCTTTCCGGTAACTGCTGCCCATTGAACAGTCTTTTTTGAAATTGAAGGATCAGACTTGCCGCAAGCGGTACTGCCCCTGCATACAGCCTTTTCAAAAGCATACAGTATTCCCGGCATGCCGGATTCGGCTCCAGACTCATCACGATTCCATGCAGGGCATCATACTTTCCAATCGCCTTCATTGCCATAAAAAGTGCCTTTCTTTTTGCCGGTTCCGGTACAAGAAAAAGCTTATGATAAAAGATCATGGATTTCAGTGATCTCTGCATCTCCTCAGGTGTCACATCTTCAAAAAACGGAGCTATGATCTTTGCATTCCGCATAGTCGGATGGATATGCTTTGTATTCAGATGACGTACCGGATTGATAAAATCATCACTCATCAGCATCCGGTCAAATTCCATCTCCAGCTCACAATGTGAAATTCCACTCTCCCGGATCATCTTTTCTATATAAGGATGGCATTCACTGTCCAGTGCAAAGTGACAAATCACACCATAAATGTACACTCTTGCCGCAGTCGGATCTTCTGCCTTTTCAATCACACTCACTGCATGTTCAAAGAATGTATCCGCGAAATTCTCATGTACTGTATGCCCCTGCTGATTAACCGGGTGGCTTTTCAATGCTTTATAATAGAAGAGAATATCCGGTCCATGCAGTCCGATATCATAAAGGTCTCTATGATATTCAATGGTATTCTGTAGTCCCCGCGGAAGTGCTTCCGTCACTTCTTTTCCAAATCTGTAGTGTGCATAGGTCGTCGGCATATTGATTCCTCTTTTCTGCTACTTTTTATTTCCTGTAAGATCACGGACTCCTTTCTCCGCAATCCCGTAAACGGATCTGCTGATATATGTTAAATCTATCTTAACATATATCACCAACAAACTCATCAGAATATATCTGAAAAATATCTAAAATATTTTTAATTTTTTCTTGACATTTCTTCAGGATTGTAATATTTTATAATATACGACTGAGGACGGTCGTATATTAACAGTACATGGGAATGTACATTTCCAGTGATTCGGGCTTGTACTGGTTTCGACAGGGATCTCGAAGATGGAGAAGCTATCCGTAGGCTGATGCGTTAAATCGCAAACTTAAAATTAAACGCTAACGATAATTTCGAATTAGCTGCAGCCTAAATGCTGCATGTCAGCCCTGAAGCACTCACACTTTAGGAATCTGGCACCGACTATGTGAGAAACGATGATGGCAAAGCTTTGAGCCGTCAGGCGTATTATGAAGCTACTGAACCCGTAAGGATGTTAGTTTTCGTACGGCAGAGGGAATGTCAAATAACTGACTATGATAGTAGAAGTACATGGGACAGGTTTTTGGACGCGGGTTCGATTCCCGCCAGGTCCACTCAGGCTGAACATGTCGAACTCTGTATGTGATATTATCGTATACAGGAATATGTTTTGTTTGGTGTATCGAAGAAAATAAAAGTAACGGCATTGTATGTTGCGAAAGTGATATACAGTGTCGTTATTTTTTATGATATAATTCGGATATGAATTGAACAAATCGGTGTTTATAGGAGTAGATGATATAAAGAACACTTATCTGCCAATGGGCTTTAGCAATTTTAAAATAGAGGGCAGAGGGCTTGGAAGTGTCATGATACTTGAATTTCTGCTTTACTATATGACGAAGCCACCGTATCAGATACATGTCAGAGAGCACATTGATCTCGATAAGGTGGATTCTCTGTCCGCACGACTGGCAGCTATGGGGTTACTGGGATTCGACTTGGATGAGAATAGTTTCTTTTATCGTCGCCTGCCTTTTAAGACAGAGCGCATCCTGAGTCTCAATCCGCGTATGATGGCTGCCGAGAAGCTATTGGAAGAAGAGAAAGTGGAAATTATATCAAATGACGGAAACCGGACAGAAGCACGTGTCGTTGGGAGCGGAGGAGTAAGACATACGGTTATTTTGGACAGGGAAAGTGAAAAAGAACGTTGCACCTGTACCTGGTTTAGCGGCAATCAGGGAGAACGGGGAGCCTGCAAACATATTTTGGCAGTAAAGAAACTTATACAATGGAAGAACTGAAACGCGAGTTGGAGAAATTATCCAAAACTTATGTGGATACTCCGGAGAAAGAAGAAAAGATATTGATACCTTTTATCAAAAGGTTGTTAGAACTTTCAGTGAAAGAACGGAGAAAACTCCTGCCCACTATCCGGGAACTGCAATGGATAAAAGGCAAGTTTAGTGAAACTTTTTGCGATTATCACCGGGCACGCTTTCTGGGTGCCGTACAGTTCGTATGTGGCAACAAACGAGAAATGGACCTGGGATACCACATAGACTTCAACTTACTTTGCAAATTGCTTTCTCTTTATACTCCCAGTTGGCTGGCAGAGTATATAAATGATGCGGAAAGTTACTTGAATTTCAATATATCCTACGAACAGCTCATGCAGCTGATAGATATGGGCTATATGCAAGAACTCTCTCCAAAACGTATCGCACAAATATTGCCCGGTTACATCTGTATCAGATCTTCCCTTCCTAAAGGGAAAGACACTTTTAACAGCGATTTACTGTTAAAAAGAGAAATCACCCTAAAAGAACACATTTGGTATCTTTTCGAACAGGAATCATCCATTGGTTATCATAATGACCGCGCCCAAACAGCCTATAAAGAAGGGACCACCTCACGGGATGAAAGCTTTAGCGCCGCCTTCTATCGCTTTTCTCTCGACGGACATCTGGACAGAAACCGGCTTCTGCGAGCAACACTTTCCACCTTCAACCGAAGTTTTAAAAAAGACATGGTAAATTGGTTTGCCGGACTCTTTGAAGAATTGCAGCCAAGGGCGGAAGAACTCATATCCCTACAAGAGGAAATCATGCAAGTGTTCACCTCTCCATACACCAAACCGGTGAATGTGATGTTACAGCAATTAAAAAAGATTGCTTCCGAAGGCGAATTCCGCTATCAGGAGTTTATCGAGCGTGCGACTACTCTTTTCTTTTCCAGCCCCAAAAACTCACTGCTTACTATTTATTCCATTTTTGAGCAGATCGTTACCGGGCACCCCGAAATGAAAGAAGCATGTTGCATCCCACTCTGCCAACTATTCCTGAAGAAAGATGAAAGCCTGCAAAAGAAAGCTGCCAGCTTTATATCAAAATACGGAGACGCATCCTCTTCTACATTGCAAGAGACATTGCTATCTTACCAATCCGAGATGTTCCAGAGCGTACAGGATATACTTGTTTCTTTCATGAAGCAGCCTGCGGAAGAAGCCGGCCTTCCCGAAACAACCTTCCAAGAAAAGGTTCGTATTTGTTGGGAAGACAACCGCATCCCGTTTCCTGCCAATAAAGAAGATTTTCTGTTCCAGCTCAGCCGCCTGTTCGACATGAATGAAAGTTGGGAAACAGACACAGCGATTGCCGCCCTCATCGCCTTCCATCCTCAGTTGGATGAAGAAGATTTCAGCCGGATGGAGCCTGTATTCCAACGGGCAGCCAACATCATTATCAATAGTTGAGCGGTATACGAGAACTTTCTTGCCACTTTCCTGCTGGAATATCAACGTTTATGGACACAAAAAGACACTGCCAACCAAGGATTCCTAAGTAAGCTCTTCACCCGCCTGGAAGAAAGACTCAAAGGAATAGACGCAAACAGAGGTGCCTACGACGAACGTGCTTTCAAACGTCTTGCAGACTGGCAACCAGCCTACAGCAATAG
>ERZ773107.3442-NODE-3442-length-10230-cov-2.672432_pt1 | contig 10230 bp, 8 predicted proteins | sample MGYA00580571_ERZ773107 | MGnify/ENA primary metagenome ERZ773107 (study PRJEB29015, sample SAMEA2737843) | human gut metagenome | biome: human gut; feature: human-associated habitat; material: faeces | place: China | collected 2012 ... | reverse complement strand
TCACGGTTTTTTATCAAAATATGTCTTTGAAAGAGGCTACATTTAAAGGAAAGATTCCTCGTTATGCTTCTTTCGAGTCGGTATTGAATATATTGGAGAAAACGGGTGAGGTAAAGTTTAACGTGAAAAATCAAATAGTAACTGTTTATCAATAAATAAAAAAGGGGTGATCCCCTAATTTTGAAATGCACTTGATAAAATTCTTTCCAAATGTAAAGCAAGATAGCCAATTTCTGATTCTGGTAATTCTTTATGAAGTACCTTTGATAAATTATCACACATCCTTATTGCTTGTTCATAAGCAAAAGGAAATTTATTTTTGGTAAATTCACTAATATCCATTTGCAATTGTTCATTAGTATTTAAACGAATGATTAGGAATTTAATATGATTCATTAAACGGGCATAAGAAATTGATTCAACATCAATTTTCATATTTAAATCGGTTTGTAATTTAATAATACTTTCATGAACAACACGAGCAGCTTCCATAGATTCTCCTACTTTATTAGAAGAAATTGCCGAGTGAATATGTAAAGTAATGAAACTTACTTCATCATTGTTGATTTCTTTATTAATAAAAGATTTAATAATTTCTTTTGATTTTAAAGCAACTTCATATTCATCAGGGAAAAGAAGTCGTATATCATAGGTAAATGGATTACTAGGCAAGATATTTTCATCCATACGTTTGATCGTAAAATGAATATGATCAGCAAGTGGAATAAGAATATCATGATTGACTTGTTCAAATTTATTTGTTGCTTCTTTAATGATTTCAGCTGCAATTTCAAGATAAACAGGATTGATATAGTCAATGACTTTCTTTTGTTTATCTTTAGCTTGATAGTTCTTTTGCATCATGTATTTCTTGGCGTGAGGTGGAATTTCAAAATGTTCATCTATTTTTTTACCAAAACCAATTCCTTTAGCCATAACTATTATTTCATTATCATCTTCTTTAGCTAGAATGGTATTATTGTTTAATATTTTTAAGACTTGATACATTATGTTCACCTCTTTATTTTTAAAATTGTTTCACCACTTTTTTTATGACCATAGTTCTTTTCTAAAGGTCCTTGGCCTTTAGTGATAATCATTAAAAGACAATCATCGATGGCATTTTCTTTAATATAATTCAAATCTGCATTCCATAACAGATCTCCTTTTTTAACCTTCTGATTCATTTTAACAAGAAGTTCAAACCCTTGTCCATTTAATTTTACAGTATTAATACCAAAATGAATCAATATTTCCACACCATTTTCTAATTCAATCCCTAAAGCATGTTTTGTAGGATAAATCATAGAAATCGTTCCATCACAAGGAGCAACAACCAAACCATGTATTGGTCGAATCATGATACCATCTCCTAATAACTTATGAGCAAAGATATCATCGCAGCAATCTTCAATAGGTAAAACCTCACCATCAACGATATTTCCTATTTCTACATCCGTTGTATGATAATCAATTGTTTTTTCTTCATCATAAGAAGCAGGAACATTATTTAAATAATCATCAATCTTTGTTTTTAAAGAAGAAGCTTTTGGACCAAAGATGATTTGAATAGCATTGCCCTGTAATAAAACAGCAGCTGCCCCTGCTTGTTTTAAAGAACCTTCGCTTACAAGACTTGGATCTTGTAAAGAAGCACGTAATCGTGTAATACAACAATCAAGATCACTAAAGTTATATCTTCCACCTAGTCCTTTAATAATCATTTGTACTTGAGGATCAAGTAATGATTGGTCAAAAGAGTAATCCATTTTCTTTTTATTAAAAATCGTTAATTTATTATCATCTTCTCTTCCTGGTGTTTTTAAATCAAATTTCTTAATTAAAAAACGGAATGAAAAATAATATAAGAAGAAATAAATAATTCCAACCGGGATGATTCTGATCCAGCTTGTCTTAGCATTTCCCTGAAGGATACCGAAAAGGAACAGATCAATAAATCCACCGGAAAATGTAAGTCCGACTGCAATATTTAACATATGCGCGATCATGTAAGCGGATCCTGCAAGGATCACCTGTACTGCAAAAAGGATCGGTGCCACAAACAGGAATGAGAATTCCAGTGGCTCTGTGATTCCAGTCATCATACATGCAAGTGCTGCTGAAAGCAAAAGTCCACCTGCCTGTTTCTTCTTCTCCGGTTTTGCACACTGATACATTGCAAGTGCCGCACCCGGAAGGCCGAAGATCATGAAAATAAATTCTCCTGAAAAGTATCTTGTCGCATCCGCACTGAAATGTACTGTGGATGGATCTGCAAGCTGCGCAAAGAAGATGTTCTGACCGCCCTGTACAAGCTGTCCCGCAACTTCCATTGTTCCTCCAACCGCTGTCTGCCAGAACGGAAGATAGAATACATGGTGAAGTCCAAATGGAATCAACGCTCTCTTAATAATACCAAAGATCAATGTTCCAATATAACCTGTTCCTGTTACAAGTCCGCCGAGTGCATAGATTCCATTCTGAACGGTTGGCCATACAAAATAGAGTACGATTCCGACAACCACATAAGTCAATGTTGAAATAATCGGAACAAATCTTGATCCACTGAAGAATGACAGTGCATTCGGAAGCTGGATTTTGTAAAACTTATTATGAAGTGCTGCTACTCCAAGTCCAACGATAATACCGCCAAATACACCCATCTGTAATGTCTGGATTCCGCAGACACTTGTCACAGTTCCTTCCAGAACTCCGGCTCCAAGCGTTCCGTCTGCAAGAAGATCTCCACGGATCAGAAGCATGGCATTCATTGTTGCATTCATTACAAAGAAAGAGATCATTGCCGCAAGTGCCGCAACTTCCTTCTCTTTCTTCGCCATACCGATTGCTACACCGACAGCAAAAATGATCGGCAGGTTATCAAAAATAATACTTCCCGCTTTGCTCATAATTGTAAGCAGGGAATTCAGAATTGTCCCCTCGCCTAAAATTGCCTGAAGATGATATGTCTCAATCATCGTTGCATTTGTAAATGAACTTCCTACTCCAAGCAGAAGTCCTGCTACCGGAAGAATTGCGATTGGAAGCATAAAACTTCTTCCGATTCTCTGCAATACTCCAAAAATCTTGTCTTTCATCTGTAATCCTCCTAGTATCATTTCTTATAGAGTTGACGCATCCCATAGTTTCTTGTGCTGGCACAGTTCTTCAACTTACTTATCCTATACTATAATGCGCAAAAAAGGCATAAACTAATCCTCAATAACCAAGTCCACCTTATCTGGTGAACTTATTAAGGATAGTTTATGCCTGCTTTACCAGTAACACTCTATCGTGCGCTTTTCTCTTTTAACCACGTATAGTATAACCATACTCACTTCCAACAGTCAATCTGTAATATTCAACAATATTTATCCTGTTTTTTTGTTGAATATGTTACTTAGTGATTATTTTAGTAAATTAAAGTTTTTCTTTTGCTTTAAATTAACTTCTCTTCATTTTACGCTTCTAGCTTTTGCTTATTTGCTTTTGTAATATCCAGACGTACATTCACACCAAATGGATTGATTGCAACTCCCTTTGCATCCGGAATCAGTATCTCCGGAATCTTATCCGCCGGGATTGCTGCTGTCTTCATCTTCTTGCCCTGTGCAAATCTGGTAAATTCTATCATATCTGTAAAGATCGGCTGATACAGACTTCCGTCCGGCTGTCTCAGAAGTAGAACCTGATTATCTTCCTGAACTCCTACGATAAAGGTTCCTTTCTTATAATGCGCCATCATCTCTTCCTGAAGTTCCTTCACATTCTCCGGCATCTCCGGTCCGATATTGCGGTGCATCTCCTGCATCAGATACATTGCTGTCAGATGAAGCTCCGGATTCTCGATCAGTTTCTTTCCTTCAGGCAGTTCTTCCTTATTCTTACGAACTACAAGCTGTTCCAGCTGAACCCTGATCTCCACCTCTGTACCAACATTCACTGCCAGTGCATTCACGCCCATTGTATACAGGTTTGTAAAAAATCCAAGCCTGGCATTCTTTTCAATCTTGGCAATTCCTACATGATAACGATCTTCTGCAAGCGTCTTTGCCTTTTCCTTTGCAGACTCTTCCTGATAATAAACCAGAACCTCGTCATCAAATGTCTCTTCATCACAGAGGACAAACGGCATCTTCGTCACACCTGACATGATCACATAAATCTCTTCGAGATTTCGCAGATTCACCAATGTCTGCTTCATCTCTGTACTGACAATTACTTTATTCTCATCCATCTCTTTGTTTTCCTTTCTGGTTGCTTTTCTTTATATTACAGTAGCGTAATGAAATGAGGTATAAATATAATACACCCTATGATCACAGCCATGATTGCTGTAAAAAGCACTGCACCTGCTGCTGTATCCTTCGCGATCTTAGCAAGTGGCTTTCTCTCTTCTGTCACAAGATCGACAACAGCTTCCACTGCCGTATTCACAAGTTCCAGTGAGATCACCATTCCAAAAAGGAGAAGACAAATACACCATTCCATCGGTGTTAATCCTACAAAGGTTCCAACTGCTGTTACAAGAATCACTGCAAGGCAATGAATCTTCATATTCCTCTCTTTTGAAATCCCTGTCCAGATTCCTTCAAAGGCATAGCCAAAGCTTTTGAATAAAGGCTGTTTTCGATTCTTCATTCGTAGTCTCCTTTCGGATTCGTATCATAGATCAAGCAACAAATCTAATATCTATGATACCACATCTGGCTCCTTATCAAAAGAGGTATTTTCCTATTATTATCAAAAGAAGACTCGGATTTCGAATCCCAGATCCTTTTCACTTATTTACAAGCTTCAACCATACTCTTTACATATTCAGCAACATACGGCACACAGTCTTTTCCGTATTTCTCACACAACTTAACGATTGCACTTCCAACGATCGCACCGTCTGCGCTCTGACACATCTTCGCCGCCTGCTCCGGAGTGGAGATTCCGAATCCGACCGCACACGGAATATCATTTTCCTCTTTTACAAGCTTCACCATTGCTCCAATGTCCGTCGTGATCGCGGATCTTGTTCCTGTTACACCAAGTGAGGAAACACAATATACGAATCCCGATGCTTCTTTTGCAATCATCCGGATTCGGTCATGAGAAGTCGGTGCAATCAATGAGATCAGATCGATTCCGTACTTTTTGCACACGATGTCAAATTCTTCTTTCTCTTCAAATGGAACATCCGGAAGAATCAGACCATCCATTCCGACATTTTTCGCTTTCTCAAGAAATCTTTCTGTTCCGTAAGAGAACACAACATTTGCATATGTCATAAAAACAAGCGGAATCTGTGTATTCTGACGGATTTCTTTTACCATATCAAAGATCTTGTCTGTCGTCACGCCTCCTGTCAGCGCACGCAGATTTGCTCCCTGTATAACCGGTCCTTCTGCTGTCGGATCAGAAAATGGGATTCCAAGCTCGATCAACGCCGCCCCTGCTTTCTCCATCTCATAGACGATCTGTTTCGTCGTCTCAAGATCCGGGTCACCACATGTGACAAATGGTATAAATGCTTTCTTCCCTTTAAATGCTTCCTGTATTCTACTCATGAAGATCCTCCCCTCTGTAACGTGCGATTGCTGCACAGTCCTTATCTCCGCGTCCTGAAATATTAATTACGATAATCTGGTCTTTTCCCATTGTCGGCGCAAGCTTTCTTGCATATGCAACTGCATGTGCACTCTCGATCGCCGGAATGATTCCTTCTAATTTAGAAAGATACTCAAATGCATCGACTGCCTCATCATCAGTGATTGCTACATATTCTGCTCTTCCCTTATCATAAAGGTCTGCATGCTCCGGTCCGATTCCCGGATAATCCAGTCCGGCTGAGATTGAGTAAACCGGTGCGATCTGTCCGTACTCATCCTGACAGAAATAAGATTTCATTCCGTGGAAGATTCCAAGCTTACCGGTCGCGATCGTTGCAGCTGTCTCTGCTGTATTCACGCCGCGTCCTGCCGCCTCGCATCCGATCAGGCGCACGCCTTCATCTTCAATGAAATTATAAAATGCACCGATCGCATTGGACCCACCGCCGACACAGGCAAGCACTGCATCCGGGAGTTTTCCTTCTTTTTCAAGGATCTGCTCCTTAATCTCTTTAGATATAACTGCCTGAAAATCACGCACGATCTGCGGAAATGGATGCGGTCCCATACAGGATCCGAGTACATAATGTGTGTCATCAATTCTTCTTGTCCACTCACGCATCGTCTCCGAAACAGCATCTTTTAAAGTACCAGTTCCACTTGTAACCGCGTGTACCTGGGCTCCAAGAAGACGCATTCTGTATACATTCAGTGCCTGACGCTCTGTATCTTCTTTTCCCATGAAAACTTCACATTCCATTCCCATCAGAGCTGCCGCTGTCGCTGTTGCAACTCCATGCTGTCCTGCACCGGTCTCAGCGATCACTCTTGTCTTTCCCATCTTCTTCGCAAGAAGAACCTGACCTAACACGTTGTTGATCTTATGGGCACCTGTGTGATTGAGATCTTCTCGTTTCAGATAAATTTTCGCCCCGCCAAGATCTTCTGTCATACGTGCTGCATAGTATAAAAGAGACGGTCTGCCTGCATATTCATTTAATAATGTATTCAGTTCGTCATTAAATTCTTTGTCATTTTTATAGTAGTTGTACGCCTTTTCCAATTCGATCACTGCATTCATCAGTGTTTCCGGAATGTACTGTCCACCATGGATTCCGTATCTTCCTTTTGTCATGGTTGTCTCTCCTTCTTTCTTGTTTCTATTGTTTTGGTAAATTTATTCATTCACCTGTATACTCTTTTGTTTTCCAAAAATGTTTACTGCTTTCAAAATTTCTCACAGTTTTCACAGCTTGAAGAATTTTCTCACGATCTTTCTTTCCATCTGTCTCCACTGCACTGCTCAGGTCAATTCCCCAAGGGTGTATTCGCTGTATTGCCTCCGGTATGTTCTCCGGATTCAGTCCTCCTGCGAGGAAATACGGCCGCTTTGTCCAGCCTTCCAAAAGACTCCAATCAAATTTCTCGCCGGTTCCGCCTTTTCCGTGATCGAGAAGAATCAGATCTGCACTGCTCGCTGCCGCCGCATCAAGATCTTTTTTCTCCTGAATCGAAAATGCTTTCATCACTGGATGGTCTGTCAGACTTTTCAACTTCGTTATATATGCCTCATCTTCCTGCCCGTGAAGCTGAGCGATCTGAATGGTTCCTTCATTTAATAATTGTGCGACCTCGCCGCAGTCTTTATTGACAAATACTCCGACCGGGCAAATCTGCGATTCAAGATTTTGAACCAGTTCACGAACTTTCGAAATGGATACATTTCTCCGGCTCTTTGGCACATCGATGATAAATCCGCAATAATCCGGTTTTGCCTCATTTATATAGATAATATCTTCCGGGCGGCTCAAACCGCAGATTTTAATCTTGGGCATGTTCATTTTTTCTTGTCTCATACTATATCTTCCGCTAATTCATATCTAGCTGCCTTCCTGTCTGCTGCTTCAACTCCATCAGTGCTGCTTTCCGATCAGATTTTCTCATCAGAAGTTCTCCGATCAGTACCGCATCGGTTCCATTTTCATAAAGTGCTTTCATATCTTCCACTCCGCGGATGCCGCTCTCAGATACGAAAACTGTTTCCGAACTGACCATTTCTCTTAGCCGAATGCTATTCTTGATATCCACTGTAAAATCTTTCAGATTCCGGTTATTTACACCGATAATCTTTGCACCGATCTTCTGTGCTCTTAAGATTTCTTCTTCGTTATGTGTTTCTACCAAAGCAGATAGTCCGAGTTCGTCTGCCAGCTGATGATATGCTTTTAGTCTGCCATCTTCTAATACCGAACAGATCAGAAGTACTGCCGAGGCTCCCATTGCTTTCGCCTGATAAATCATGTATTCATCACAGGTGAAATCTTTTCTGAGTACCGGAATGGATACATTTTGCACAATTTCCTTCAGATACTCATCACTGCCCCGGAACCAAAACGGTTCTGTCAGACAGGAGATTGCTGCTGCGCCGCCTGCTTCATAGTCCCTGGCGATCTCCACATATGGAAAATCCGGTGCGATCAATCCTTTGGATGGAGACGCTTTTTTCGCTTCGCAGATAAAAGACAATCCTTCTGCCCGAAGTGCCTTTTCGAATACTGGGATTTGATCTTTAATTCCTTTTTCTTCCGCCTGCCTTCGGACCTCTTCTAATGGAACTATTTTCTTTTCTTCTTCGATCCGCTCTCTCGTGCGCTCGGTAATTTTCTCAAGTATATTCATACTATTTGTTCCTCTTTTTCTTTCAAGTTGCTTCTTCCATTCTCCCCTGCATAGCCGGGGATCAGACTTTTTATTTATTACTTTCTTCTTTGAACTGCTCCAGCTTCTTCAGTGCAAGTCCCTCGTCAATGATCTGTTCCGCTTTTCTTACACCTGCTTCGATTGAATCTGCTTTTCCTGCAAGATAGATTGCTGCTCCTGCATTCAGGCAAACTGCATTTCTCTTTGCTCCCTGCTCTTTTCCTGAAATGATATCCAATGTGATCTGTGCGTTTTCCTGAGGTGTTCCTCCTGTCAGTGCACCTTTTTCGCATCTCTCATAACCAAACTGCTCCGGTGTGATCTCATAGCTTGTAAATGTTCCGTCTTTAATCTCACAGACTGCAGTCGGTGCACACATGGAAATCTCATCTAACTTATCCTGTCCGTAAACGACCATTCCGCGGACAACTCCGAGATTCGCCATGACTCTTGCAAGTGGCTCTACAAGGCTTTCATCATAAACTCCCATCAGTTCCATGTTCGCTCCTGCCGGATTAGACAGTGGCCCAAGAATATTGAATACGGTACGGATACCAAGTTCTTTACGGATCGGTCCGACATATTTCATCGCAATATGATAATTCTGTGCAAATAAGAAACAGATCTGAATGTCTTTGAGAAGCTGTGTGCTGCGCTCTGGTGCGACATCGATCTTCACTCCAAGTGCTTCAAGTACATCTGCCGCACCGGACTTAGAAGATGCTGCACGGTTACCATGCTTTGCGACTGGGATTCCTGCTGCCGCAATCACAAGAGAGGATGTTGTTGAAATGTTAAATGAATTTGCTCCGTCTCCCCCTGTTCCTACGATTTCCAGCACATCCATGTCATGCAAAAGCTTGATGCAGTGTGCACGCATTCCCGCTGCTGATGCTGTGATCTCATCGATTGTCTCACCTTTCATGGAAAGTGCTGTCAGATATGCTGACTTCTGAACATCCGATGCCTCTCCTTCCATAATCTCATTCATTACTTCTTCTGCTTCTGTATAGGTGAGATTTTCTTTCTTTGATAATTTTATAATTGCTTCTTTGATCATTTCTTAATTCTCCTTCAATACTTTTGCATAGTTAATAAAGTTCTCTATCATCTGAAGTCCCTGCGGTGTCATCACGGATTCCGGATGAAACTGTAACCCAAAGATCGGATATTCTCTGTGTTCCATCGCCATAATCTCGTTATCTTCGCTTCGCGCTGTCACAATCAGTTCTTCCGGTAGTGTCTCTTCCTTTACTGCAAGCGAATGATATCTTGCCACCTGGATTGGAAATGTCAGATTCTGAAACAGAACACTGTCTGTCTTTACGTCTTTCAGCTGTGATGTCTTCCCATGCATCAGCTGTCCGGCGTGACTTACCGTTGCTCCGAACGCTTCTGCCATTGCCTGATGTCCGAGACAAACACCGAGCATCGGAATCTTTCCTTTCAGCTTCTGAATTGCTTCGATACAGATTCCGGCATCAGAAGGTTTTCCCGGCCCCGGTGAGATTACCAGCGCCTCGGGCGCAAGTTCCAGAATCTCTTCCGGTGTGATTTGATCATTTCGTATTACTTTCACTTCTGAATCAATCTGATCTTTTTGTATGTCACCTCTTTTTGATTCTACTCCTGCGATAAACTGATACAGGTTATATGTAAAGCTGTCATAATTATCTAGTAATAGTATCATTCCAATCCTCCTTTCGCAGTTTCCACAGCCTGAAGTACTGCCCCTGCCTTATTTAAACACTCCTGGAATTCATTTTCCGGGATACTGTCTGCTACGATTCCGGCTCCTGACTGTACACGAATGTATCCATTTTTCTTATAAGCAAGACGGATGGAAATGCATGTATCTACATTTCCTGCAAAATCGAGATATCCAAGTGCCCCACCGTAAATTCCTCTTTCTTCGCTTTCTAACTCTTCAATA
>ERZ773107.3434-NODE-3434-length-10253-cov-3.074328_pt1 | contig 10253 bp, 15 predicted proteins | sample MGYA00580571_ERZ773107 | MGnify/ENA primary metagenome ERZ773107 (study PRJEB29015, sample SAMEA2737843) | human gut metagenome | biome: human gut; feature: human-associated habitat; material: faeces | place: China | collected 2012 ... | reverse complement strand
AGTGGACAGCTGAAGAAGAAAAATGGTCAGAGAATGAAGCGACCAGGATTCAGAATGAAACGAAGAGGCAGGCAGATACAGCGGATGCCATTGCCAAGGCGAAAGAAGCCACAGAGTTACTTGTCAACCAAGCCAATACCATTGCGTTCCGGATCAACGAGGGCGATAGTGGTCTTGACGTTGTTATTTTAAGTGCATAGGAGGTAAGTTAAGTGATTGAAACTATAAACATTCCAAGAGACACGACAATGCAGTTACTTGTGAAAGTACACAGAGATCAGATCGCTGGAGAGATGGATCTGAAATATAAAGAGAAAGTTGCGGCGGCTACTTCTAAAGCAGAGGTGGACGCCCTTTTTGCTGAATGGTGGAAGATTCAGTACAATCCGGATCTTTTTACAAAGTCCGAAATGCTGGAGAGATGGTTCGGGAATGTCCTGGTTGATACTAGAGTGCATGGTGTAACCACACCGAGATATTCAAAAAGCACATCCATGATCGGAGAGTTGACCGATGATTCCAGTGGATTAACTTGCACACCGTCTACAGAATCAACAGCCGGATCCGATCCTTTTGCACACCTTCCGCAGTTCTGGTGTCTTGAGGTTGCGGCAGAGAAAAAAGCAGATGGTTCCCATGAGATTTTTTATGTGGAGCATATTGACGATACTGCAAAGGTCAGAGGCGGAGAACACCTGTGTTGGGTTATCCAGAAGAATACCTATAAACGTGAATGGCAGGACAAGGACTATAAGTATCTAAAAACAAGATGCACTCCGGCACCGGGCTACAAACGTTGGAAAGAAGGAACCGACAGAACCGGAACAGTGCACGAGTACATGGCACACCCGAAGTATTATGCCGGAATTGATGCGGATGGAGGTATCACATGTGGAACCGGATTGAAACCGGTAAACCGAACATCCCACCAGACAGGCGTAAGCAGATGGCGAGGCAGAGGAGCACAGTATTCCGGAGCTTCTGGAGCTCTTATCAAGTTCCTAGATGCTATGATGCGTTTGAAATATGGACGTAAAGGAAATTCCGGAAAGATTGAAGGCTGTACAAATTACAACTACCAGTACACAGTTGCAGTGAGTGAGACTGGAGTAGAAAGGGTAATTCTGACAAAGGAGCAGGCTGCAAACCTTTTTGTGGGATCTGCGGTCATGCTGGGAGTTCAGAATGGAACCGACCGAAACACAGCAAGCAATTATTCCATCTTTGATGCAAAGCTGATTACAGCGATTGAGACTGTGAACATTGGTGGTACGGATTACTCAGCGGTCTATGTGGATAACGGAGGAAAGACTTTTGACACAACAGCAGGAAGCACTTATCTTTCCACAAGTCCGTATTATTCCGGATGGAACGATAATGTACTTGGTAGAGATGGTAGCCGATACAGTCCGACTTCCGGAAAAGAACCTGGAATGATCCAGGGCATAGAGTTCATGAACGGTTCCTATCTGATTGTCTCCGATGAATTATGGCAGTGGAGCCAGGATGCGAATGAGAATTATTGTTTTGATTGCTACAAATGTTACGATCAGTCAAAAGTAGGCTCTGCAATCAATGAGAACTACGAAAAAGTAAATGTTCCAACATTGGTATTTCCGAAAGATACGGCTGCCTGGACATGGAAGTATATTACTGATAATGCAATCAATGATGATGTTCTATGGCCGGAGGCAACCAACGCAAGCGGAAGCGGCGTTGGAGTGGGAGCTGGCTTCTATTGCGGCCCTGCGGCTTCTGGTGTTCGTGCGGCTTGGTGCTTTGGTTACTTGATCGACGGTGGTGATGGTATTGCTGGCGTTCCGTGCCGTGCCTCGAGCTATGGGGTGTCTGCCGCTACCTGGAACGGCTCTCTCGGAGCACCTGGTCTTGAGGGTTAAAAACGGGGTGAATGCGAAGCAGAGGGGCAGTAAGCCCCTTTATTGTCTTATTTGCAAATAAAATAATTTTAGGGTTATACGGTGTCTGGGAGCTGGCTTCAATTGCGAACCTGCGGCGTCTGGTGTTCGTGCGGCGTGGTGCTTCGGCAACTTGAACGACGGTGGCAATGACGGCGTTTCTTGTCGTCACTCGAACAATGGTCCGGGCAATGCTAACTGGAACGGCTCTCTGGGAGCACCTGGTACATTTTTGGAAAATAGTATTAAAAAATCATTGCACCGTATAATCCTCGCTTATGTGCGAAAATAACTTGAAACCAACGAGACTAGTACCGAAAGGGAAAGCCACGGAAGTAACCAGATGAATATTAAGGAGGTTGATGTGTGAAAACATATTGCAAACCAGCAACGGTCAATATTGAGGACTGGAAATTTAATGAACTTGCCGTTGTGGAATGCTTCCGGAATAAGCGGAGCAGAAAAGATTTCCAACGTCTGCTATGCAAGACCGGGAAAATAACAAAGCGTGAGATCGTAGATGATCAGCTGAATAAGGATTTTAAGCGAACCCTGGAAGCTGAATCAGAAGTAGCAAAGATGCTGACGCAACGCATAATCAACCGAGATTTACAATTAAAACCGATTCGCCAATTTCAAAGAATTGACGGACTGACGCAGAAGCTCCGTGATATCTGCCAGGAATCTCCAGAACAGCAGGTGTTTGAATATATCGGAGTATATGCATTGAAACCTCTTTTCAGAGCGAAGATTTTACCGATTCAGTACGGAAGCATCCCGAACAAGGGAGGTGTAGCCGGAAAGCGGAAAATCGAAAGACTACTCCGGAAGAAATTTCATGGTAAGGTAGTTGCTTTGAAAGGAGATGTTACAAAAGCCTATCCCTCAGTGACAATCCCGGTTGCCATGGAGATGCTGAGAAGAGACATAGGCAAGAATAAAGTGCTACTATGGTTCCTGGGTGCTCTTATGAGCAATTATCCTGGGAACCATCTTTGCATAGGTGGATATCTTCCGGCATGGCTATTCAATTACGTGATGTCTTATGTATTGAGATATATCTATGAGCAAGCTCAGATACGCAGAGGAAAGCGGAATAGGCTTGTGTATGCGATTGTATGCTATGCAGATGATTTTACGATCTATGGCGATGTTTCAAAGCTGAAAAAGGCAATGAAGAAAGCTACGATCTGGGCTCATGATAAGTTCGGATTGAAAATCAAGGATATCTGGCAATTCTACCAGGTAGCTTCGTTTGATGAAGAACGGGAGAACCTGGAAGAACGAAGAAAAGGCAGTAAGAAAAGGACGCCCGGAGTTGATATGATGGGCTATGTAGTCCGGAGGAGATACACGATCATCCGTGGGAGAGTATTCCGGAGAATCCGGAGGCAAGTGCTCAGAGCCTGGGAAGATTTCAAGGCGAAAGGATTTATCCCATGGTGGAGAGCCTGCCGGATTGCAGCATACAAAGGCTGGATAAAGCATAGCAACAGTTTGAAATTCCGGATGGAGTATTGTTTTGATAAGCTATTCAAAATGTGTTCATACAGTGCAAGTAAGCACGGAAAGGAAGTAGAAAATGAGAAGAGAATCTTACTTATCGCAGCCCTCAGCAGTTGAGGTCTATCCGGTATTTTCCGGAACAGATGTTATCATGCGTAAAAACATTGAGCTGGTGGATAAAGAGGACATCCAGGATGGGAAAAAGAATAAGTACAAGGTGTGGGAGTGCGAGGAGGTCCAGTTCCATTACCAGGGCAAAGTAACCCAGGAAGAGATCGAATCTGATTTTGATTACTGGTACGCAAAAGCGGAGGAGGTTCCGGATCCTTCCAGTGCAGAAGATCTGAGCCTGGAGGATGCAAGAAAAGCGAAATACCAGGAAATCGCATCAGCATGTGAGCAGACGATTTACGCCGGTGTGGATGTTAGCACATCTTCCGGCGTGGAGCATTTTAGTCTGACCGAAAAGGACCAGATCAATCTCTTCGGGAAAAAAATGCAGTTACTGGCCGGAGAGGAGAAACTGGAGTACCACGAGGACGGGCAGCCCTGCAAGTATTTCTCGGCGGCGGATATGCAGAATATTGTTGACCGGGCAATGTTTTTTGTATCGTACAACACAACGTACTGTAACGCTATGAATATGTGGATTAAATCCATTACGAAGCCTGGGGACTTCGAGCAGATTCAGTGGGGTGCGAAAATTCCGGAGGAGTTCCAGAATGAAGTGCTGAAAGACTACATGAAGATTCTGGCATCCGGAGGTGTTGCATAGTGAAAGTGCTTCTGAAATATTTGACGCTCTTCCTGGTAGGAGGGGCGTTTTATTATGTCCTGGAAGTGCTGTTCCGGGGATATTCGTTTTTGGCGATGGCAGGATGCGGCGGATTGTGCTTCATCATCTGCGGTGTGCTGAATGAGAAAGACCGGTGTATGCCGCTGGTTCTCCAGATGGCGATAGCGACGTGTGGAATTACGGCCATCGAATTTGTTTTCGGGTTAATTCTGAATGTGTGGCTTGGCCTGGGAATGTGGGATTACAGTAATATGCCCGGAAACGTCCTGGGGCAGATTTGCCCTCAGTTTACGGCGTTATGGTTTTTCCTGTCTGCACTGGGAATCTTCCTGGACGATTATATCCGGTGGGTATTTTTCGGAGAAGAGAAACCACATTATCATTTGTTCCGAAAGAAGGAAGAGAGAAGAGAATGACAAAGCTACAGATTATCTCAAAGCTCTGGTCGGCGATCTATGACCTGATATTTCTGGTCAAGGGAACACCGACCAAAACTTTGGAAGAAATAGAAGCAGATCTTGACATCGTGGAGTATGCGTGCCGGAAGTATGCAGACTGTGACGATGATGAGATAACATTTGAGAGTAGAGGAGGGACAGCCTATGCGGATACGAGCGCAGCCGAAAAGGTAGATTAGTTCCGAAAATCTGAAATAGCAGGAAGGAGATACCGATGGAATTATTGATAGCTGCCGGTATCCCGTCCGCAATCGTGGCATTCTGTTTCTGGTTGCTGGAGAAGCGAATCCAGGAACGGGCAGAAGCTGAGAAGAACGAACGGGCACGCAGGCAGAGAGAACAGGATGAGAAAGAAGAGAACCGTGAAAAGCTCCAGTACATGATGCTGAAAGCCTTGGACGGTTCTCTTTGTTTGTCAGAAGCTACAGCAAAGGCGGTGCAGAGGATTCCGGATGCGAAATGCAATGGAGATATGCACGCTGCATTGGACTATGAGCTGGAGCGGAAGCACGATCTGGAGAACTTTCTGACAAGGCAGGGAGTGAACCATATCACAGGGGAATAAAATAGAAGGCTGTATTTGCCCCATATTCGCCTTTATAACGTTTTGACAATAATTTCCCCACTCACACAATTACAAACGATACATGGAACTATCAAGAGATTACAAAGCATAATAGGAGGATTGATTCTATGGAATTATTGAATTTTTTAAGCCAGGTGCCGATTCCGGTTCTGATCCTGGTAATCGCAGTGCTGGTCGTTGTGACAGCAGTGGTCGTATATCAGTATGCGAAAGCGAAAGGACTAGAGGGCATCCGTAAAGAGGTGTACGAGCTGTTCCTGCACGCTGAACATATCTACAAAGAGTCCGGCCAGGGAGAACAGAAACTGAAATGGGTAGTACAGCAGGCAAGAGGATTGCTGCCTAAGTGGTTGCAGGTAATCATGTCCGAAGAGGTACTGCTGAAAATCATTGATTGGTGGTTCAAGGAAGTTAAGGACCTTTTAGACGATGGAAAGGTAAATGGCTCTCAGAACTAATCAAAGAAGGGAGAGAGGAACTATGGGCTTAAAAATCCTATTGGTGTACCTTTTGGGGATTTTACTGTGCCAGCCAGTCTACATCTGGTGTATCCGGACACTGTGCCGGATGGAAGATGAAGACGAAGAGCTGTACTGTCAGGACAATGGCATGTACTATGAGCCAAACAAGCCGAATTACTCGCTTGTGATAGTGTTGCTGCTGATGGCAGGAATCTTCTGGCCGTTGGTAATTTTGTTTGCGGTGTTCGTTCCGTTGACGTTTTTACTGATGGATAAGATGGGGCAGTTGCATCCGAAAGAGGATGATGAGATGGACCCAGAAGAGGACACATACTTATGACCGGGTGGGGAGAAATCCCTGCCCTTTTTGTGAATGAAGGAGAATTCACAAATGGCAATAGAACGGAATGCATACACAGATATTTTGTTTGATGCTTTGATTGCTGCCGGATGCACCATATACGGTGCGTGTGCAGCGATGGGGAATGTTTTTGCAGAATCTGGAGCGAATCCCCGAAGAATACCGGAGAAGCTGTAAAGAAAGCTAGGGCTTCTTATGGTGAGCAATATTTAAAAATTTATCAGAAGGAGGAAACAAAGGTGAGTAAGATTGAAAATGCCGTAACAATGGCAGAAGCGATTGCACTGGACGATACTCACGGGTACGACCAGGTTGACCGTTGGGGCAACCCAAACTATGATTGTTCCGGGCTGGTTATCAATTGCCTGGAAAACGCCGGAACCCCAGTAAAACAGAAGGGTGCAACGTACACTGGTAATATGCCGGAAGTTCTGCCGAATATTGGATTTAAGAATGTGATCGCATCCGTGAATCTGTCAACCGGAAGCGGAATGAAGCGAGGAGATGTTCTCCTTGGCAACGGTCATACAGCCTTCTATTGCGGAAATGGGAAGCTGGTGCATGCAAGTATCAATGAAAAAGGAACCACGACAGGAGGAAAGTCTGGAGATCAGACAGGTAGAGAGATCTGCATCCGGAGTTATTATAACAAGCCGTGGAAGTATGTTTACCGATATACTGGAGAGGTCAGCAATGCTGGTACAGTGAGCGTAAGGAACTATCTTCAGAAAGGAGATTCCGGAGATGCAGTAAAAGAGATGCAGAAGATGTTGATCGGCTGCGGATATTCTTGCGGCAAGTCCGGAGTGGACGGCTCCTTTGGTGGAGATACCGAAAAAGCTCTGCTTGCATTCCAGGAATTCTATGCGTTAGAAGCGGATGGAAAATACGGACCGGCAAGTAATGCTAAACTGACCTCTGTATACAATGGAAAGCAGAGCGCAGCAGCACCAGAGGTTGCGAAGAGCCCTCAGTATGCAGTTGGAAAAGCATACACACTGCAAGTAGAATTGAAAGTGCGTACTGGCCCTGGAACAAATTATGCTGCCAAGAAGCATTCACAGCTTACGGCTGACGGACAGAAGCACGATAAAGACAATGACGGTTGCCTGGATGCTGGTACAGTTATCACCTGCAAAGAGGTGGATGTAGTCGGTAACGATGTATGGATAAAAGCACCGTCTGGATGGATGGCGGCCTACTATCAAGGACAGGTATTCATCAAGTAAGAAAGCCTTTAATGGCAAGGCAACTAAGAAACTAAATGCACCTCTTTTTGGTCGAGGAAAATATGTCACATTCGCCCCCGGTGTTCTGCCGGGGGTTCTTTTTTATTGCGGAGCAAGTCCGTAGAATAAATCAATATACAAAATTCACAAAAATTCCCCATCAAATTTAACGAAATGTGCCTGAGCAACGATAGACGTTTTTAGATACTAACTTATGCCTAAGAGCTAAAAGCCGGTATAGAAGCGTGTACGATGTTATAGACCTATATGTTAAAAATGCAATTCTGCAAAGTTTAATCTGAGTTCCAGAGTTATCCACAGGAAGAATGTTAATAATGTGAATAAGTCGAAAAATCGAAGCAGTTTCATTTCTTATTATATAAAACCTTGTAAGATTTCTTACATGATTTCTACACCATAATTAGAGATAGAGTAAGAGATAGAGATAAAGATAGATAAAGAGATAAAAAAGAATAGCACTTTGCGTGGCAAAGATGCTACACACATTGATTCGACAGCTCGAAAAATAATTGAAAAATAGAAGTAAAACACTTGACACGTTCGAGTTATCGAAGTATAATAAAGTTACAAAATAACAAAACAAATACACGATACAGAGTAATGCAGGCGGCAAGGTTGATGGAATAGTACATATGCTTGCCAGACGGTTCCAACCCCGTAGAAATGCAGAGGACAGAACAAATGAGAAAGGAGAAATTGCCCGTTGGGAAAAAGAAAACGCAGGATTGAAGAAAAAGAAGAAGAGCTGCTTTCAGAGCAGTTGAAGAAGACCAAAATTGAAATATATGAGAGCCTCACAAGCATCATAGTTTCCACAGTAACGTTGTTGGTAGCAATCGTTACGGCAGTTTTGACCTGGTTCAAGTAATGTTCTGAAAAACAGCTCGGTAGCCGGGGAGACAAGTTCTCCTCGTGCTACCAAGTTTATCACAGAGGAGGCAGAAAGTAAATGAAGAAAAGCAGAAGAATGTTTTTACTGGCAATGCTGGTGTGCTTGATCGTTGGAGTTTCAACCGGAATCAGAGAATGTATCGGAGCCGCATGCGCACTGGCATTCGTAAATGCAACACTCGGACTGGAAGATTTAGAGAAGAAAACGGAGGATAAGAAATAATGGATGCAAAGAATCAGCAGGACAGAGCAAAAATGGTAGAAGAAGCGGTTGGCCGTATGTGCCGTCTGGGAATGATGCCACAGGTAATCACAAAATTCAGAAAACAGGGAACGGTTCTTAAATCTGAGACGGCAGGTATTCTGTACGATTTGAACGATGAGGAGAAGAAAGCAGTTGCTGACTGGGAAGAAGAAAGTGGCGGCATCGTATACGCTGCAATATTGAACAATATGGTATTTGGAAGATGCCTGGCGTTGCTGTATGCCAGTGCAGAGGAAGAGGAGTGGGAACTGGATAGAGAAGACCTGGAAGGGAGAGTTCCACTTGCGTATGTGACAAATCTGGATGCTCCGGATTGTTCCGAACTTGGAAGTATTGGAATTGCACCTGCAAATGGCGGCTTAGTAAGAACAGAGTAGGAGGTGGCGTGATGCTGGAATATAACGAGCAGACGGAAAATCTGATGGAGATAGCTATGATGTTGGAACAGCTCAAAGGCGAGAGCGAGTATCTGTTTGAGGTACTGACAGACATTGATAGCATAACCTGGAAACAGAAATTTGTTGACTGGGCGAATGAGTTCACAGAAACCTATGAGCCGAACAGGGATGTGTGGCCGGGAAATTACCTGGAAGTGATTGAGGGGTTTGCCAGAGAGAAAATCCTGGAGTTCGCCGGAGTGGAGGAAAAGGAGTAATGATACTGAGAAGAGCAGCGAAAGGCATTGTCAGAAAAGGCAAGAAGCCGAGTGTATACAGAATCGGGTTCAACGATGGAGATGAAACAGAGCTGACCGCAAATGGTATAAACGAACTGGAGAAACTGTGGTTGTCTTTATGCCCGGAATTTGAATGCGAGCCGGACAGTGTGGACTATGTAGAAAGAGTAGGATATGAGGAGGAAGACTGATGGGAAAAGAGTATGAGGAAATCAAGGCTGAGATAAGCGTCAGAATCAGCACAGAGGACATTGACGATATTGTTACAACGGCGCTGGAGGGTGGCATTTGTTACTGGTGCAAGCGAGCAGAAGTCAAAGGAAAGTATCTCGGAGAATTTGCATCGGAGCAGATCAGCAGAGGAGGAACCCTGGTACTGCATGATTCAGTGGACGGCAAGAAGAGAGAACTGAACAAGGAAAAGTTGCTCAACGGCGTAAAACAGTACCTGGAGGACGAAAACAAGCCGTACAATATCCTGGTGGATGCGGAAGACTCTGTAGGATGCAGCAAAGGAGTCTATGAATTGGATTGTTGCATGGTAGATGCGACAGTGGCAGACATGATTATCCAGTATGCGATATTCGATGATGCTATTTACGGATAGAGAGGGAACGAGATGAGAAAAGTATATCAGTGCGAGCGTACAGTACTGCCGGTTTGGTGGATTACATTCATAGATAGAAATGCGTTGGGAGAGGAAATCGTAGTAGAGTTTCGCAAGAACGAAAACACGCATGGTAAGCATTCACTTCCAGCATTGTGGAAGAGAAGAGGGTTCGTAGATAAAGAACCGGAAACGTGGTGGGGCGTTCAGACCTATGTAACGGACCGGCAGGGCAGATGTTCCGAAAAGTACAATCCGACAACCAAGGACGGAAAATTGAATTTTGAATGGCTGCTGGAGGCAACCGAAGAAAACCAGCAGAAGATAATTGATGAGATTTATCGCAGAGCGAACGCCATCTGGTACAGGGAAGATTGGCATCTGGAAGACCTGGAAGAAGCAATCCGGAACGCAGGCCTGGAAGTAACCAAGGAAAGAGTAGACAAGCTGTTGGAAGAGTGTCACCGGATATTTGATGAT
>ERZ773107.3433-NODE-3433-length-10255-cov-3.188431_pt1 | contig 10255 bp, 6 predicted proteins | sample MGYA00580571_ERZ773107 | MGnify/ENA primary metagenome ERZ773107 (study PRJEB29015, sample SAMEA2737843) | human gut metagenome | biome: human gut; feature: human-associated habitat; material: faeces | place: China | collected 2012 ... | reverse complement strand
AATACGGCTGCAACATGGAGTTCGGCGGCGATGACCAGTGGAGCAACATGTTAGGCGGTACCGAGTTGATCCGCCGTAAGCTTGGAAAAGATGCATACGCTATGACCATCAACCTTCTTTTAAATTCCGAGGGCAAGAAGATGGGAAAAACACAGTCCGGCGCTGTATGGCTTGATCCGGAGAAGACATCTCCTTTCGATTTCTTCCAGTACTGGAGAAATGTCGCTGACTCTGACGTTTTAAAATGTATCCGTATGCTGACCTTCCTTCCGCTTGAAGAGATCGACGCCATGGAGAGCTGGGAGGGCGCACAGCTTAATCAGGCAAAAGAAATTCTCGCATTCGAGCTGACCAAGTTAGTCCACGGCGAGGAGGAAGCCACAAAGGCAAAAGAGGCATCCCACGCATTGTTCGCAGGCGGCGGTGATTCTGCCCATATGCCAACTGTCGAATTAGCTGGTGCTGATTTTGCAGACGGAGATATGGATATCCTTGCCCTCCTGGTAAAGACAGGACTTGCTCCATCCCGCTCCGATGCAAGACGTGCCGTAGAACAGGGTGGTGTCACTGTCGCTGATGAAAAAGTTACAGATATTAAAACCTCTTACAACGCCGCTTCCTTCGGGGCGGACGGACTCGTTGTAAAACGTGGTAAGAAGAAGTTTGTAAAAGTTGTTGTAAAATAAACCGTCTGGAAATTTTCTATTGTCAAAACCAAAAACAGGTTATGAGCCCTATGCTTCATAACCTGTTTTGCTTTCTGATTTTTTTCCATTCATCTCCCAGATACTCTTGCTGCTCTTCCCCTTACTCTACAATAATTTCCTTATAAAAATACTTCAGGAATAAAACCACTGCAAGCACTGCCGTCAGAAAGTCTGATACCGCCTGTGAGGCGATCACTCCTTTATAGCCGACTGTATGTACCGCTGTGAAAATGACAATTGCAAAAATCACGCCCTGTCTGCTGACTGATAACAGAAAAGCACCGAATGCTTTTCCTGCGGACTGGCAGAGACAGGTTGTCACGAGGACGATTGCTACAAATGGCATTCCAATCTGCTGGAAGCGCAGCATCTGCGTTCCGGCTGCTACAATCTCCTCGTTTGCCATAAACAGATGGATCATCGGACGCGCTGATACCGACAATACGATAGCAAGCACAATGGCAAGTCCACACTCAAACATGTAACAGAACTTTAAAATTTCTCTGACACGCTTTTTATTTCTGGCACCATAGTTATAGCCAACCAAAGGCTGTCCGCCGAATGCAAAGCCGACGAGGATAAGCACGGCAATCATGTTGACTTTCATGACAATTCCCATCGCAGCCACTTTTTCATTGCCGTATGGCAGGAGCATCCGGTTCATTAAAGCGATACCAATACTCTGCATCAGGTTAGTGATGGACGCCGGAATCCCGATGGCGAAGATCTGTACAAGTTCCCCTTCCGAGATGTAAAATCCCTTTGGGTTGACCGACAACTTTTTGCTTTTCTTCAAAAGGATTACAAAGAAATAAACATCTGTACAGACATAGCCGATCACGGATGCGACCGCTGCTCCTGCTGCCCCGAGTCCGAGCACTGAAATAAAAATTGGATCTAAGATCATGTTTACCACCGCACCAAGAACTGTGCCGACCATGGACTCATTTGCCATGCCTTCTGTACGGAGCAGGTTCGACGGTGCCAGTGAGAAGATGATAAATGGGGAGCCGAGCACGATTCCGGTATAATACTGGGATGCATACCGGATGGTATCTGTGTCCGCGCCAAGCATGTGCAGGATCGGCTGCCGGAATCCCATCATGATAAGAATCACGAGAATTCCGCAAAAGAAGGCGCCGTAGAAGCAGAAGACGCTGATTCTTTTTCCGTCCTTGTCATGCTTCTCGCCGAAAAGCCTTGAGATAATAGAACTTCCTCCAAGACCGAAGATGTCCCCTAATGCGATCATTAAGGTGAAGACCGGAGCTCCTATGGAGACTCCTGCGACGAGGTTGGTGTTGCCAGTGCCTGCTATGAAGTAGGTGTCTACCATGTTGTAGATGAGGGAGACTACCATGCCGAAAACTACGGGAAGAGCCAGCTTGAAGTAGGCTTTGTGGACTGGGGCAGTTTCAAAAAGATCGTTTTGCATTTTTATTTTTCCTTTCTTAGTTGGGGGCGAAACTCGAAGGTAGGTTATGGCACTTGGGAGGCAGAGGCGGCTCTGAATGGAGACACGCTCTCGCTCCGTGTCGCTCGCAGCGGTACTAAGCTCCCAACCTCGCATTTCAGTAGTTTGGCTAGCCACCATAAAGCTGCTCGGCTGCGAGCTAAGGACCGGCGGCTCCCCAAGGTCTCCATCCAGAGCCGCCCCTGCCTCCCAATCATCTCTACCTTGGTTTCGAGTTTCGCTTTTCATGACGGAAGATGATTAAAAAACTTTGCTTCGTTTCTTTATGATAATGGAAATGGTTGCTTTTTGTTGTGACATATGTCACAATAAATTTATATTTTTATAAAAATTGCAGGCTGTACGATTTTCAGTATGTATTTCATGTCAGAGACGGTGGAACATACAAATGCGATTGGTATTAAAATACGGAGGAAGGTTATGAAGCAGATTCAGGATGACGCGTTATTACAATTTTATATGGAAAAGTATGGAATTGCGGAATTGTTTGAGACGCGGGGATTGACGTTCCGTCTTTATGAGTATGAGCGGGGGGAGATTTTGAATTTTATCCGGGATTCCTCGCAGTGTCTGCAATTTTTTGTGAAGGGAAACGCCGTTATTTATTCGGTGCGGACAGACGGGAGCCGGTATCCGCTTTGTAATCTTGATTCTTTTACGATGCTGGGGGATATGGAATTCTGTGAGGAGCAGTCGCTTCCGTTTCTGGTTGAAGCTTTGACCAAGGTATTGTGCGTGGAATTATCACTTTATGAGTGCAGGGCTTCTATTTCGAACGACCGTGTTTTTCTGCGGTATGTGGCGCGGTCTGTGGCAAAGAAGGTTGCCTTGGTACTGCAGGCAGACGCGGTTTATGCCACGTTAGAAGAGCGTTTTCTTCATTATATGAGGCAGGAATGTCCACATGGCACCCTGCGCGGGGTTGAGACTGCCGCGGTTTCCCTTCATTGCAGCCGCAGGCAGCTGCAACGCGTTTTAAAGCAACTGACCGCAGAGGGAAAGATAGAAAAATGCGGCAAGGGAATTTATCGCCTTACTGCATAATTTTACTTATCTGTTGGAAAGGAGATATGCTTATGCTAACCATCGATGATCTGATTGCAGTAATCTCGCTTTGCGCGACATTCTATAGTCTTGGTTATATGCATGGAAAGCATGATTCCAAGACGCAAAAATAACCGCCCCCTGACAAGTCGCGGTTATTTTTGACTACACTATCAGGTGAATCGCCATTGGTAGCACCTTTTCTATACTTATCTTATCATTCCTGTATTTTTATGTCAATCACTTTTCTTTACTGATACAGTCTGACTTCCCCACAGATTCCGCTCTTGCACTTCGGATCGTCCTTCGGCATTCCGTAAGGGCTCGGTGTTGTGGACATCTCGCGCTCTAAGGTTGTGGCAACCTCGATCACGAGCTCATTTTCTCCCTGTACTGCTGCATCTGACAGATCATAAACGTAGGTCGGAACGATCTGGATACCAAGGCTCTTTCCGTTTAAGAAGACCTCCACACCTTCTGCTGCGTCCGAGATCTCCAGAATGGCATGTGCCGGATCTGTAAGCTGAATCTTCTTCTCATAGCGGACGAAGCCGGAGAAAAGTGGTTCTTCCTCCTCAAGATGATCCGGAAGGGAAACTTCCTTTCCTGCCCCAAAATCCGGATAATGGATACTGCGGCAGGTGGAACGCTTCCAGCCATCAGCCAGAGTTTCCGGTGTGCCGCTATATTTGTGGATACGCTGCTGTACAGTTTCTGCTGTTCTGTCTTCTTCCACTGCCTTCTGTGCACGCTCGTTTTCCGGTGTACTGTTCTCTGCCTGACTGTCAGCCTCCAGAATCCAGATGATACTCTTGCGCGGCTCAAGGCTCACTTTTACTGCATTAGAGTCCTCTCTTTCCGTGTATACCGGATACAACTGATTCGTCCATGCATCGTAGCCCATGATTGTTCTCCTGTTTCCTGCCAGAGTTCTGACCGCTTCTGCAAGTTCGATCGTTCCCTCATACGTCTGATCCCCCTCATTTACAAGGTATACCATGCCGCTTCCGTCCCCATACTCATAATGAGTCACACGGATTCTGTCGTTTGACGGGGCAAGTGCTACCGTATCTGCGAGCTTTTCTGCTGCCAGGTCTGCAAGTTCTTCATAAGAGATCACTTCTGCGTGCTCTAGACCTGCCGCCATATCTGCTGCATCAACTGACACATCGCAGATCCCAACCGGCTTTGCTCCGATAAAGTATACTTTCACACCTGCCGCTGTCATCTCTTTCACTGCCTTTGCAAAAGCTTCGGTTATATAATGATACTCTGTCACAATCAAAGTGTTATAATGCTGTGTATTGACCACAAGCTGTCCATCTGCGATCTGCGTATGGTAAAACTCTCTCTCTGCAAACACATCCTGCGGGATAATATCATAATCTGCCTGTCTGTCGTAAAGGATCTGTGCTGCTTTTCCGCTGCGCTCCACGTCTCCTGTCCAGTCGGCTTCGCCATCATAAAGGATCGCCGTATGCACCTCATGTGTCCCGTCTGTGATCAGTTCACATATGCGGTTCATATATTTCATCAGCTCACCGAAATGACGATACTGCGGATTGTTTCCGTGTGCATAAAAATGTGGCGGGCAGTCCGGATCCGGGAACTCTTTTGCGGTAAATGCATGCGGTACATAGTGGTTTACACCGCGTACCATGAAGTGGTCTGCCAGATATTTTTCCAGCTGTACGCCCTCTTTCCAGCCGTAGTTACCGAAGATCTCACACATGGAATCGCCATGCTTGTGCGGCTCAATCGCAGCCGCGGATGATGCAAGCTTGCCGAGTACATAATGGTAGAACATGCCGTTTCTGTGCTGGAATGTGCCATTGTTGTAGCAGACATTTTCCTGTCCCGGAAAAACCTGTCCCCCGATATCGTCAATTCCTGCCATGTCCTGTCCGCGCAGTCCCCTGAAATAGTGTCCCAAGGAGCTTCCCAGTCTCGAATGATGGTCATCGTCCTCAATCAGGTGACCGATATATTCCACACCGTGCTCTCTGCACCAGCTTCCGACCTGCTCGGAGAAGTTCTTCTGGATCAGTCTTGTCACCGCATCCATATAGGTATAACGCAGATTTGCAGTCAGATCCGCATCCGCTCCGTTCTCCCACAGAAGTGGAAGCTCCCAGAAGTTCTCCTCCCCGATCTCCTCTGACAGTACTCCAAACAGATCACTGCTCCATGGAAAATCTACCATTGTCCCAAATTTATCTTCTATCTCATAAATATGTCCGTTTCCGGTCTCCGGCTCATCGGAGAAAAAGCCTGCGATTGTGCTGCCGAACAGATCTTTATAGTGTGCATAGTGCGGTTCATACACTGCATCTAATAAAATCTTACAGGACTTCGCATTCATCATATTGATATAGGAACGGTGGTATCCGAAATTCCTAGAAAGGTGCATCGTGTAAATCTTCCATGTTCCTTCCGGGACCTCCCAGATCAGTTCCCCTGCCTCTGCCTCTGCGGCATGGGTATCCTCCGCTTTCTGTTCCGGTGTTAAATTAATACGGTATGCCGGATCCATAAAACCATTTTTTCCTTCATCCACGCGCACGGCATAGATACCAAGCAGCTCATCGTCGTCAAATACCGGGATCTCCCCCTGCATGACCCAGTTTTCCACCATCGTCTTCTGAAATGGATCCGGGTGCTTTAACTGTTCTTCTGTGATTGTCACCGTCTCGCCACCTGCTGCTTCCTGCACCCTGCAGCAGATGCTCTGTCTGCGCATCTCAACCGACTCTTTCTCCACGGCACCGTTTGCAAATCCGGTCGGGAAATGGCTGTCGTCTAAGATCCAGACTTTCATGTTCCGTTTCTTCGCCTCGTCTAAAATGACATCCATATCCTGCCACCATTTTTCCCCGCAGAAATCCGGATGTGGACGGCTCTCCACACACACGGCACCGATATTGCTCTTATCGATCACATCCATATATTTGCGGAGTACTTCTTCTGATTCTCCATGCTGCCAGAAAAATGGAAAAATAAAATTTTCGCCCTTTCCTGTCAGAAGCTTCTCTATTTTCTCGCTCATTTACCTTCTGCCGCTCCTTTCACCTTGCACGATCATCCTTTTCTCTGTGCAATATAAATCTGTATTTGCCTGCGTCAGGCAGCTATTTATTCCGGAAGATTTCTGAGCCAGCAGTCTGCAAGATCTGGCCACATTGCTACGCTCTCGTTCGGAATTCCTTTCGGAATATATTTTGTGCGCTCCTCCTCCGGCATAGTGAAAAACATCATCATATTTTTCACTCCTTCTGTCGCCTCCATTCTTCCTTCTTCCACTTCTTTCATAACACTCAGGAACTGCTCAAGGGTATAGTTTCCGCCACTGTTGCTGTTCTTTGCCCACTCTTCATTTGCAAGGGAAAGCCCGTGCCGTCCTGTCTCAAACAGATGGATGGCAAAATGGATGCCATGCTCCCTTAAAGCTTTTGCCATCAGGATGCTGTTCTCCACTGGCACTGTCTCATCCGGGATTGTCTGCCACAGGAAAATTGGAGGTGTCTGCTCTGTCACCTGCTTTTCATTGGAAAAATAGGTGAGCTCCTCCTCTGAGGCGTCTGCCCCAAGCAGTGCGGTGAAGGAATCCCTGTGTGCAAATTCTCCGGAAGTCACAACCGGATAGGAAAGGATTGCCGCATTCAGGCGGTTCGAAATACTCTTATATTTCTCATTGCCATCCTCCACATCCCCTGCATGGACACAGAGGCTTCCAACCAGATGTCCTGCTGCAGAAAAACCGCACGCATAGATCTTATCTGGATCCACGCCATAGAAATCCGCATTCGCGCGGATCAGGCGGACTGCCCTTGAAATATCGTGTAACGGCTGCATCTTTAACGGTGCTATATCTGCAAAATTCGTTGTATACGTCAGCACAAATGCCTGATAGCCCTTCTCATAAAAACACTTTGCCACGATCTCGCCCTCCGTCGGGGATACCATACGGTATCCGCCTCCAGGTGCAACAAGCATGCATGGTCTCCTCTTTCCGTCCTCATGTAAATAAATATGAAGGTTCGGCACAAAGCCGAATGCACCTTCGTACTGATATTCGCCGTCTTCCCACAGTAAAATTGTCTGTTCTGTCATTTTTCCACCCACACCTTTCTTCGTTTCTGCCAAAAAGTCCCACTTCCTAGAGTGCCCGGACTTCCCCTTCTGTGATTCCGCTCTCATTGAACGCATCCACACGGACGAAATAATCCTGTCCTTTGACTAACGCACCAATTCTGTGCTCTGTCACCTTCTCTCCGTAGACGATCCAGCTGTGATAAAGCTTATCTGCGCGGTGGCCCCACAAAATGTTATAGCCGACCGTATGTTCTGTTTCCGCAGATACAATCATATCCAGTCTGTCCTCACTTCTTATGGCTGTAAACTGTGGTGCCTGCGGCTTCTCACCATCCGCTGTTCCGAATACACGGAATCCGGAGATACATGGTTTCTGCGCATATGGCACTTCATAAACCGTCAGCTTCAGATACTGTACCTGCACGCCTTCTTCCCGCACAACAAGATCATGCGGCAGATCGGTCTTCGCATCGGACTTGTCCTCGATCACTTCATAATGGACGCCATCTGCCGATCCCTCTAATTTCCATCTCGTCACATAGTCCACGGTGTCAATATATCTTGCCTGTGTCTGGCTTCCGCCGATCTCGCCAGGAACCGGGATATCAATATTGTCATCTGCAAAGTTAATCTGCACGGCATGAACCTGGCATTTCTTTTCCAGGTTTAACGTGAGTGTGCTCTCCCCTGCCGTCGCAGACTGCCACCAGTTTGTTGCATCCTCATTCACTGCAAAAGCTGCCTCTTTCCCCGGCATCTCAGAAGATGCCTCCACCGGTTTCCGATAGCTTAACAGATACCACTGTGGCTGTTTCCATGGGTCCGCCCCCTCGTTTTCCTCCACTGCGATCGGCCAGTCCCCGTATCTCTGGTTGCAGAACAGCTCTCCGTCTGCATCAAAGCCTGCTTTCCAGAGACCGACACGGCGCTCGAACTGATGGTTCACGCTGATACGCATTGTGGAGGTATGCCAGAGATTGTTCTGTTTATCCCACATCGTGGAACCATGTCCTGCCCCCGGCATGAAGCCTCCCGGATTGTAAGAGTATGGGTTATTCTCTGCCGGTGCGAAAGGTCCGAGCGGGGAATCTGATACGTAGACGCCATCTGCATAGACGTTGTATTCTGCTCCCGGGCATGCATACTGTAAATAATATTTGCCCTGGTACTTGTCCATCCACGCACCCTCGATAAACGGTTTATTGGAAAACATTCCCTTAATCAAAGGAATCAGTTCTGCCGGAATGGAACTCTCCGGCACATTCGGCTGTGAAGCGAGGAACGCCTGATATTTTGCCTCTACCTCTTCTTCAGAAGCCGGGAACATACTGTTGTCCACACCGACCCTCTCATATCCTTTTTCAAAAGGTGTTCCGTCGATCAGCGGGATTCTCTCCCCGAGAGGCTTCATCGTCTCCGGATCTAACTCCACGCCCCAGATCGGTGTTGCATTCGAGCAGCCCCAGTAAAAGTAGACTCTGCCGTCATCATCGACAAACATGTTCGGATCCCAGAAATCAAATGTTCCAGGGATTTCCTCATAAGGTCCGTTTATGATGTCTTTCGTGCGGTAGTGATTGCAAATCTCCCCTCTTTTGGAAGCGCAGAAATACACGTAATCCCCCATCACCCGTACATCCGGCGCATAGTCGTAAAGCGGCAGGTTCTCCGGCAGTTTGTGTGACTCCCAGTGGATTAGATCCTCAGACGCCCAGACGCTTAAATTCATGGATGCAAAAATATAATAAGTTCCTTTGAAGCAGATCATAGATGGATCTGCAGCCTCCCTGTCAATCTGAATCTTACCACCATTTCTCGGATCCTGATTGAACTGATAACGGTAATTGACGTTGATTGGATTACAGTAGTATTTCATGTGTTCCCTCTCCCTTTTCTTTTTTTCTTAAGGTATCAGAAAAACTGCAAGCTCTGTCTGACGGCAGAATTTTGCAGTTTTTCTGTTTACAGCCTTATGCTGCTGCAACGTTACCTCTTATGCTAATTTTAATACAGTATTTAATACTCTTCTTGCAGTTACCTGAAGCTCTGCCCTTGTGATCGGATATCTTGCCTCTTTGTTATCAACGGCTCCCATCATGTCAGCAAAATCTGCTTCCATTCCAGGCATTGTGATATCATTTCCGGCATGGATACAGCCAGATGCTGTTCCTGCTGCGTGCTTGTCTTTTCTGCCGCCAGCCTGTGACATCATGCCGCCAACGGCATACCAGTCGGTCATGACAGTTCCTTTGTAGCCCCACTCATCACGGAGTACATAGGTCTGGATGTCCTTGCTGTTGTTTGCATGCTCGCCGTTTACAAGATTATAAGAACTCATCACGGTCTCCGGTGCAGATTTTTCTACACAGATTTCAAAATTTCTTAAGTAAATCTCACGGATCGCACGCTCGGATGCAATACTGTTTGATGCCATACGGTTGCTTTCCTGGTTATTTAAAGCAAAATGCTTGATCGTGGTACCACAGCCCTTATGAGCCTGTACCCCAAGTGTGATCGCTGCTGCGATGTTACCACTGACAACCGGATCCTCGGAATAGTACTCGAAGTCACGTCCACAGAGCGGGGATCTCTGGATGTTCATAGCAGGTGCCAGCCACAGATTCACACCGAACTGCTCCATCTCCTGTCCCACCATGGAACCAAGCTGCTCACATGCCTCTACATTGAAGCTCTGTGCCAATGCAGTTCCGATCGGGATGGCGGTACAGTACATATAGTTGACCGGCGCGTCTAACTCTTCCTGTGTTGGCTTTGGTGCCATCTGTGCCATCATCTGAAGCTGCTCCGGCTCCATGGCAAATACATCATCAAATGATTTATGAAAGCTATCCAGATCTTCCCCTGGAAGTCCTGCGATCAGATCCAGATGCTGGTGAATATTTCCAAAGCTCTTCACCTTCGCAGTCACATTTCTGAC
>ERZ773107.3419-NODE-3419-length-10274-cov-7.874450_pt1 | contig 10274 bp, 9 predicted proteins | sample MGYA00580571_ERZ773107 | MGnify/ENA primary metagenome ERZ773107 (study PRJEB29015, sample SAMEA2737843) | human gut metagenome | biome: human gut; feature: human-associated habitat; material: faeces | place: China | collected 2012 ... | reverse complement strand
TGCCGTGTCATAGCAGAGCACCTTGTCACTTGTGACGATATAGCAATTCGTTCCAACCACATCAAAATAAGGAATATAGGTATCCTCATCGATTTCAAATGTCACTGTTTTGCTTCCATCTGTACAGTCAATTCCATACAAACCTCCCTCTGTATCGCGCACGATCAGCTGTTTATTACTGTCAAATGCTGCAACTGATACAAAGGCATCTTCTGCTGGCATTTCAATGGAAAATGTATGTGTGCTTCCGTCCGCGTCCACAATTGTAGCCGGGCATAATCCGTTTTCTGTGTAATCAAGAAACGCAACTGTTCCATCCTTTGCGACTGCGACATTACTGTAAGAGATATCTTCAAGCGGTGTTGTCTCCCAGCTTCCGCCTCCATCACTGCTTTTTGCCACATAGATGCCATAATCTGCATCCTGCCCTACAATTTCAAGTGTTCCATCTGACAGTGCTTTGAACTGTAAAATGCTATTGATCTCTTCCGGAAGTGCTACTTTTGATTCAATAAATCTTCCTTTGCCGCCTCCTGCGCTGCCATCAGCATTCGTGCCACTGCTTTCTGTTCCATCTACGCCTCCGGCTGTATTTTTTCCGCATCCAGTGAGCATTCCTGCTATCAATGTCATCAGAAGAACTAAAACCATTGTGACAACTAGCATGCTTAGTTTTTGCCTGTTTTTTATCTTTGCATTTTTCATTTTGTTTTCATGACCTTTCTTTTTATTTTTCTTTTATAATTGCAGCTCCACAATCATCGCCAGAACAAGCAGCTATTCCTCTGCTTTGGCATTCTACATGTAGTATTTTTCGTTTCTGGTTTTATCTTACAGAAGAAATCTTAGAAAAATCTTTAAATTTGGCTTTAATTGTTGTCTTTAATTTTATTTTTTGCATTGTATGTACGCTTTGCGTGTGTTATAATACATAAAATTATACGCAATGCGTGTATTTTGTGTATGATTGTTACTTCCTCCACAGGTGCATGCTACGCTGAAATTGCAAATATTTTTGGATCAAAAACAAAAGTCATATTATATCAGGAGGTTTTTATGGATAGCAGAGAATATTTAATTGAATTGAGAACAAGTACCGGCATGACACGCAGAGAATTCTGCGAATATTTCGAGATTCCTTACCGGACACTCCAGGACTGGGAACTTGGAAACCGCAAAATGCCGGATTATCTGTTACGGCTGATGGCCTATAAAGCTAAAATGGAAAAACTCGGAGGGGAGAAAACGAAAACAAATGAGTAAAATTATAAAAGATACTATTCATGCAAATGGGATAGATATTGGCATTTATACCTCGGATTTTGAAAACGAATACATTTCATTAACAGATATCGCTCGTTATAAAAGCGATGATCCAACTGCTGTAATTCAAAATTGGCTTAGAGGACGAGATGTTCTGGAATTTTTAGGTTTATGGGAGCAACTACATAATCCTAATTTTAAACCCCTCGAATTCGAGGGGTTTAAAATGCAAGCTGGCGCTAATGCTTTCACAATGTCACCAAAAAAATGGATTGAATCCACAAATGCAATTGGCATTGTAAGTAAGTCCGGCCGCTATGGCGGAACATTCGCTCATTCCGACATTGCCTTTGAATTTGCCTCCTGGATTTCTCCTGAATTCAAGCTATACATTATAAAAGATTATAAACGTTTAAAATCAAAGGAAAACAGCCGGTTATCCTTGAATTGGAATCTAAATCGGGAGCTATCCAAATTAAATTACAGAGTTCACACGGATGCAATTAAAGCAAACCTCATTCCACCAGAGCTTACTTCTAAGCAAATTGCATATACATATGCAAGTGAAGCAGACTTATTAAATACCGTTTTATTTGGAATGACCGCAAAAGAGTGGCATGATAAAAATCCTGATAAAAATGGAAATATCAGAGATTATGCCTCTATCTCTCAGCTATTAGTTTTATCTAATATGGAAAGCTACAATGCAATTCTTATAAAACAAGCAAAACCTCAGCCGGAACGAATGCAACTGCTTCATGAATTAGCCGTCCAGCAAATGACTACCCTAAGTGCTCTCGAATTAAACAATCTTCCTGGTATCGAACAGAAATAATCTACAATTTAAAGATTTTTCTAAGATTTCTATGCTATACTCATCCTTATAAATCTCAGGAGACATTATTATGCGTATTTTATTGATTGAAGATGATCTGAATTTTTGTGAAACCCTGCGTTTTCAGTTGGAGCAGGAAGCTTATGAGGTGGATGTATGCCACGACGGACGAGACGGTCTTGACCTCTTCTTACAGGACGCGCACGACATTGTCCTGCTCGACCGCATGCTCCCGACTATGAATGGTCTGCTCGTGCTGCAAAAAGCTAGACAGGCCGGAATTTCCACGCCTGTCATACTGATCACCGCCCTCGGCGAACTTTACGACCGGATTGAAGGACTGGATGCCGGTGCGGATGATTATATTGTAAAACCATTCGCCTTTGAAGAACTGACTGCCCGCATCCGCTCTCTCGGCAGACGCAGCGGTAAATGGGAAGATGACAATTTACTTACTATCTGCGATATCAGTTATGACTGCAACGCAAGACTGCTAAGTGGATCAACAGGCTCCATCCGGCTCTCCGGCCGTGAGGGCAGATTGCTGGAAGTTCTTCTGCGGAGTTTTGAGCTCGTCATCCGCCGTGAAGTTCTTCTTGTCCGTGTCTGGGGCGTGGATGCAGAAGTGGAGGATTGTAACCTCGATACTTACATCCATTATCTGCGCAAGCGGCTCTCCTACGTTGGAAGCACGCTTGCCTTAAAAACCATCCGCGGTGTCGGATATACGCTGGCTTCCTCCTGATCCCTGATTTTCCATATAAGATCATGAAGCTTCTGTATAGCTGCCGTTACTTTTCAATTATTTTATCCTTATTGCAATTTACAGATACCTTTTTTCACTATCTGCTTTATGTACATTATCCGGAGGTTACCTCATGTTTCCACACTTTACCTTTTCCGGCACAACCTATCAGGCTTTGCACCGCAAACTCACTTTATTCTGTACCTGCGTCACACAGATCATTCTCCTTGCCTTAAGTGCTCTGTGTGTTTTTGTTGCAGAAAAAAATATAAAGCAGGGAAACGAAACCGCTTTTCTCACAGAGACAAGTTCTGTCATTTCCCATTTGCAGGAGCAGGATGTCATCTCACACCAGTGGTTAAACCAGTTACAGGAAAACAGTTCTATCCAGATTTATCTTTATGAGAATGGGACTCCACTCTTTTATGACCAGTATCATCAGACAACTGCAGACGAGCAATTATGTGAAAATGCACTTCTCGCCGCAGAAGATCTTACCGGGAACCCTCCTTTTTTCACGAAAAATAAAAGGCTTTCCTCGCATACGGAATATCAGTTCAACTCCGGCGATAACATTCCCTACATTGCATCCGTCGGCAGTATCCCAAAAGGCGGCAGCTACTTAAACTTTCTGATCCTGCGCTCGCTCGCCGAACAGTCTCACCAGATGCTGTCGTTAAGAATTATCGTGATCATTGCAAATATTGCCGCATTTTTACTGCTGTTTCTCTTTTTCCACTTCTTCATCCGAAAAATGTTAGAACCAGTCGAAACTGCACAGAAAAAGCAGACACAATTCATCGCCTCCGCCTCCCACGAGCTACGCACCCCATTAGCGGTTGTCCGCTCCGGCTTGGAATCCGTTGAAAAATGTTCGAATGAAGAGGAGCGAAACCACTTTCTCCATCTGATGTCCGAGGAGACCGTCCACATGAAACGTCTGATCGACGATATGCTGCTGCTCGCAAATTCGGATGCTGACACGCTCACCATCAAACCGGAAGCCTGTCAGCCGGATTTGCTGCTCTTAGACACTTATGAAAAGTTCGAACCACTGGCAAAGAAAAACGGGCTTCACCTTATCCTCACTCTGCCGGAAGAAATTCTCCCGGACTGCTTCTGTGATATCCACCGCACAGAACAGATTTTTTCCATTATCGTGGATAATGCACTCTGTTACACACCATCCGGTGGAAAAGTGACACTCTCCTGCCATGCTGAAAATGAAATGCTTTGTTTTCTATTCGAAGATACCGGATGTGGAATTTCAGAGGAAAAGAAATCCCATATTTTCGAACGATTTTACCGCGCCGATGATGCCCATACCGACAGAGAACACTTTGGACTTGGACTCTGCATTGCGAAAGAGCTCACCGAAAAGCAAAATGGGAACATCCAGGTTGTGGATGCTCCCATTTCCGGCAGCTGCTTTATAGTACAATTGCCATGTGCACTTTAATTTTTATGTGATCTCTGCGCTCTCCTGTCAGATTATATTTTTCCTGCTATTCTACATTTTTCAGTGCCTGATCCATCGGAATACGCTTGATCCTTCTGAAATCCAATACCATAACAAGCAGATATCCGATTAGGATAAACAGGAACATTTTCACATAGCCCAATGTGCTTATGCGGAAAGCGTACCATCCACTGTAGGAAAAGAGCATGATCCTCCAGACAGCCTTCATGATGACGACACCTAAAATCACGCTGGCAGCATCAATCACCACAAGCACGATCGTCGTGGACAGCAGATATAAACTTGCAATCTCCCGATTCTCATAGCCCAGGATTTTTGTCATGGAAATTGCATTTTCGTTCTTCTCGATGATCAGCTTCGTGAGCAGATAAATCAGTACTGCGGATAACAGGATGCACAGATACTGGAAGTAGGTCATATAAGAGCCCATGGAATGATCCAGCTGGTCACACATTTTCGTAATGTCGTGTTCTGTGATGACGGTTGCGATCTCATCCTCATCAATATCTGTGATCTCTGAATCCGAGAGATAGCCTGTGAATGCATCACTGTCCATGTCAAAGATTTCACAATACTGTTCATTTGACAGAAATACTGCCAGCGCCTGACTGTGATCATAGATTCCTGCAACCTCAAACTCATACTGTTTGTTCTCATATTTTTCGTCAAGAACCACTGTGTCGCCCACGCTCAGACTGTATTTATCTGCATAGGAAGCAGAAATATATGCCTCGTTTCCTTTCAGGGCAGACAGGTCACTGATTTTCACATACCGGCTGTCATCCTCGATTCCGTAGACCGAAATCTCCTCATCTAACGTATCACTCTTGTGCTGCAAAGATGTCATATTGAATTTCTCTGCATCTTTATTATCCGTTGTGATAATGTCTCCATCCTCATTCTCATAAGACTTTAACACATACTGGTAGTTCGTAAACATCATATCTGAAACATTGGACTTGTAATAGTCGAGCGTCTCCGGCATACCAACCGCCATTGCAAGCATAATGCCGATAAACCAGATCCCCACAAATAAAATCAGGTAATTCGTCACGTTCTGGAACATGATACGCAGGCGGAAACGGCTTAAAAAGCTCCATTTTGGCAGGCGCATCGCTTTTTTACGTTTTGTTTTTTTCAGATCATGACGCAAAAACTGTAATGGTGTATGCCGCATCATTTTTATAATGACGATGAGATTGACCACAAGCATTAAAACAACCGGAATGATCGTTGTCTTGAAAAAGGCATCCGGGTTCCAGACTGTCTGATAAGTTGGAAGACTGTAGCTGTTATAGTACATGCCGACAACTACATTTTTAAATACGGTATAGCCGAGGATATTTCCAACGCACGCTGCGAGAAGTGTCACGATCACCGGCATGGAAATATAATGTCTGACCAGTTCACCTCTCGTATAACCGGAAGCTCTCAGTGTTCCGATCGTAGAAGCCTCCTTCACGATCGTGTTGCTGATGGTCACTGCAAAAATAAATGCAATGATCACGATCAAAATATCCAGTAAAACACCACCCATAGCTTTGTCTGAACCCATATCATCCGTTGCAAAATTAATAGCCGGATTTGCATAGCGTGGCATATAGTCCTCTAACTCTTTGTCATCACACACTACCTGTGTGAGCAGTGCTTTCATGAAATCATCAGATTTTGCTTTCTGCTCCACTTCATCTGCAGGAGTATCCACATAATTCCATGTGTAAGAATAATGAACAGTTTTATGTAAACTATCAAATCCTTCCTGTGTGACCACAGCCACATCGAATTTGATCGCATCAAACATCATATCCGTTGACTTCTCATGCAGTGTCGCATAATTGACATAGGCGATCAGTCCGACAACTTTGAACCTCTGCCCGCTGACAGAAATCTCATCTCCCACTTTGACGCCGACATTGTCTGCATGCATACGGTCAATTGCGATCTCATCCGCTTTTTCCGGAAATGCTCCGTCAAGCAGACAGGCAAGATCCACGTTATCATTTTTTGCATAGACACGGATGTTTCCTTCTGCCTCGCCGTCGTTGTTGTAATCTTCCTCCTCATTTCGGAAGAAGTTCTCATATATTTTTACCGGAACTTCTGTAAAATCAGGATCGTTTAACTCATATTTTTCTTCTGCGTCAGCATATTTATCATCGATTTCCTCTACGATTTCATCCCACGCCTTGTCGTAGGCTTCCGGGTAAGCCTTCTCATCAAGCTTTTCGTCCAGCTCTTTTTTCGCTTTGTCAAGATAATACTTTTTGACGTCCGCCTTTGTTCCTGTCTCAATGGCGGTGAGCAGCGTCTCATCTGCCTTTTTGTCCAGCTCAAAATGTCCATCCTCTAACTTGTATTTTGTCACACCCTCATTTGCTGCAATAAGCATACTCTCATTTGCAACATACATACCGGAAACAAAACCAATTGTAAGAATGAGGAATAATGCCACCACAAGATATTTTTTCCAGTCACCGAGCAATTCACGCGGAATGCGCTTGATGAGCGGATTTTTAATTTTTTTCTTTTTCATAACCGCCACACTCCTTACCACTCAAGATCTGCTGCTGAAATCTTGTGCTCATTCCTCTCGTTGTGGCGGACGGCTCCGTCACGAAGCTTGATGACATGGTCTGCCATGTTTTTGATTGCCTCGTTGTGCGTTACCATGATGATCGTGTTTCCATATTTTTTGTTTACATCTTCGATCAGTTTTAAAATCTCTTTGGAGGTGTTATAGTCCAACGCTCCGGTCGGCTCATCGCAGAGCAGGATATCCGGGTTCTTCACAATCGCACGACCGATGGAAACACGCTGCTGCTGACCGCCGGACAACTGGTTCGGCAGCTTGTATCGGTGCTCGTAAAGTCCAAGTGTATGTAACAGGTCGTCGATATCCAACGCATTGTCAGAAAGGTACGCTCCGACCTCAATGTTTTCCTTCACGTTCAGATTGGCGATCAGATTGTACATCTGAAATACATAGCCGAGATGTTTTCTGCGGTATTGGGTTAGTTTCTTCTCACCCATATCTTCGAGCTTATCGCCGTTGATCGAGATGTAACCGGAATCGGCACTGTCGATTCCTCCGATAATATTTAATAAAGTTGATTTTCCCGAACCGGACGGTCCAAGCAGAACACAGAACTCTCCTTTTGCCACGGAAAAGTTCATTCCGCGCAATACTTCCTGACGTGTTTCTCCACTTCCAAAACCTTTTTTCAGGTCAACGATTTCCAAAAATTTTTTCTCTTCCTCTGACATATGCTCCCCTTTTCAAAAAACGTATTTGGCAACTGCCATTTTTGGTGTTTTAGTTAGTCACTACTAATCTCAAGAGGATTATAGCACATGATATTGGGGATACAAGGAAGAGATATTGTTGTTGAGAAATTTTGTCAGTTAAATTAACTATTTGATTACATATTGACCTTTGATACTATTCGATATAATATATGTATATACAGTTAATACTATATAACAAAGACTGTCGCATGAAGTGCGTGTAGATATCGATTATGAAACTAAGCTTCATGATCAACAATATCTTTTTTAAAGGAGTGAACATTTATGAGCGATCAGGTTGCCATCAAAACATGGGGAAATAGTCAGGGAATACGTATTCCAAAGAATATTCTTGAAAAACTTGGACTCCATGTCTCAGATACTTTACAAATTGAAGTAATTGATGATTCGATTGTTTTGAAAAAAGCATTTAAACACAAAACATTTGAGGAACGCGTTGCTGAATACAATGGGGAAATTTCAATTTGTGATTATGATTGGGGAGAACCTGTCGGAAAGGAAATTTTATGATGAATTTTTCGCAGGGAGATATTATCAAAATTTCTAATTTAAAAGATGCAATGCTTGTTGTAAGTAAAAATGAATTTATTAAAAAAACAGGTGTTTTTCACGTCTGCCCACTTTTAGAGAATTATGCAGAAGGTCCTCTTCACATAAAAGTACGCGGTGTCAAAGACACCTCAGGAACTGCTATATGTGAGCAATTGAAGCTAATTGACCCTTCCGCCAGAAGCTGCAAACGTATCGACCGCGTCCCTTATCATATGATTATGAATGTTTCAGACGCAATACAGGGTATTTTTGAATATGACTAATATGAGAAACAAGGAGACTTCCATGACCGAAACCCTATCAAAAGCCTGGTCATTATTTGACGCAGGCAATTACACTGATGCCGAAACGCTTTATAAAGAATGTTATGCAAAGATTCCTTCCACAGACCATGACAATTACTGGCAGGTTCTCATGGGATTGATTTATGCAGAAAGCTTTCTGGAGCATTTTACAGAAGCGCGTACTTACGCTTCGCAGTTGATTTCGTGTGCAATTGATCACGAAGAAAAACACATTGCAATCCATCAGGCAGGCATGATCGAACGGATGGCTGGTGCGTATGACAAGGCTATGAACTTGTTTTTACAGGAAGAAGCACTCATTGAAAAAAATTTCCCGGATGATGCACCTGCCCGCTCCGCAAATCTCTACGAGCAGGGCTATGTTTCCATGAAGCTTCATGATCTTCCTCTCGCGGAAAAAAACATGCTTTCAGCCTTAGATTTTGCTGAAAAGTCGAACGATCTTATCTCCATCGGCTGTTCTTACCGCGGTCTTGGCGAAATTCTGAAAGCGTCAGAAAAAGCAGAGGATGCGGCTGTCTATTTTGAAAAAGCTATCATCGCTTTCCAGAAAGCCGGAGATACCTACGGTGTGGCAGAAGTAAAAGAACTCATGTCAAAATAACATCTTACATAAACATACTTATGTTCACCACATCCGTTTTTAAATGAAACATGTTTTTCAAAAAATATGCATGTTTAGTTTGACTCTCTGTTGCGGTTCACTTGTACCTTGTTCCAGTAACGGCTCACTCTCTTCGCTTCCTGCGATGTTTAGATGGGTATTTCCCCACTGCTGCATTGCTTCAATGATCGGCGACAGAGTCCTGCCAAAATCCGTCAGACTGTACTCTGTCTTTGGCGGCAAAGACGATACCCGTCCTGTCTCCGGCTCTTTTTATGTAACTACTTCGTTTTCCCCTCTCCCTCGAAATACTCCTTCACCAGCTTCACAACCACACCTGATAATAAGAATACTGCGATCAGGTTCGGGATTACCATAAGTCCGTTGAATGTCTCTGCGATGTTCCACATCAGTCCGAGGTTCATGGTCGCACCAACGATCGCCACCAACGCATATAAAATCATGAACGGCTTATTAGCCCACGTTCCAAATAAAAATTCAATACATCTTGTTCCGTAAAGTCCCCAGCCAATGATCGTGGAGAATGCAAAACAGCACATTGCAACCGCAGTAAAAATAGATACCCAGCCACCATATACGGAGGTGAATCCGCTGATGGTAAGCTCTGCACCTGCTGCCTCGCCATATCCAACCGGAACTCCGCTGCATAAAATGACCAGTGCGGTCAGTGTACAGATCACGATCGTGTCCACAAACACTTCGAAAATACCGAAAAATCCCTGTTTTACCGGTTTTCTCGTATCGGCACAGGCATGTGCGATCGAACCGGTTCCAAGTCCTGCCTCATTGGAAAAAATACCTCTGGAAACACCCTTTTTCATACTCATGAAAAAGCTTCCCACTGCTCCGCCTGTCACGGCTGCCGAGTTAAATGCACCCTCAAAAATAGAACCGAATACCGTTGGAATGGATCTGAAATTGATCAGTACAACACCAATCGCCAATAAAATATAAATGATCGCCATAAATGGCACCAGTTTCTCTGTCACCTGTCCAATTCTTTTAATTCCACCAATCAAAATTAATGCGATCAGTGCGGCTAAAACTATTCCGATGACCAGGTTTAAGGTCGGTGCGGATTCCTCGGAGAGCAGGTTAAAATTATAAAGTGCTGAGTCGATCGCCGTAGTGATCGTGTTGACCTGCGTTGCATTTCCGGTTCC
>ERZ773107.3407-NODE-3407-length-10309-cov-2.727326_pt1 | contig 10309 bp, 9 predicted proteins | sample MGYA00580571_ERZ773107 | MGnify/ENA primary metagenome ERZ773107 (study PRJEB29015, sample SAMEA2737843) | human gut metagenome | biome: human gut; feature: human-associated habitat; material: faeces | place: China | collected 2012 ... | reverse complement strand
GGAGCAGACAAGCAGGTGGATTACTTCAAGCTTCCAAAAGAAGAAAATCCGGCGATGGGCTATCGTGCAATCCGTATCTGTTTGGATCGGGTTGATGTGTTTAAAACACAGCTCCGTGCAATTTACAGAGCGTCTGTTTATGGTACTGCAGCCATCATGTTCCCGATGATCATCTCAGTCAAAGAGATCCTTCGGATCAAAGAGATCGTGGAAGAGGTTAAGGCAGAGCTGACAGCGGCAGGAATTGAGATTGCACCAGTTGAATTGGGCATTATGGTAGAGACACCTGCAGCAGTCATGATCAGTGAAGAGCTGGCAAAGGAAGTATCCTTCTTCAGTATCGGTACAAACGACCTGACGCAGTACACTTTGGCGATCGACCGTCAGAACCAGAGCCTTGATACCATTTATGATTCCCATCATCCTGCAGTGCTTCGGATGATCCAGATGACGATCGAAAACGGTCATAAAGGCGGCGCATGGGTCGGCATCTGCGGAGAACTTGGAGCGGATACAACGCTGACAAAGACCTTTGTGGATATGGGAATTGACGAATTATCCGTTTCCCCGACCTATGTGCTGGGGCTTCGCAAGGCGATTCGGGAAATCTGAAAACAATAGAATGCACGCTCCGCGAACATTTTATTGTCATGAATAAAAGCAATGCCGCACACAAATTTCTGAAGCGGCACTGCAAAGAGAATAAGAAGTGACCACAGGAGGAACAGAACATGACACAGTTTTCTTACACAATTCAGGATGAACTCGGTCTTCATGCAAGACCGGCAGGGCTTTTGGCAAAGGAAGCCGCAAAGTTTAAAAGCACTGTTACGGTAGAAAGCGGCGCAAAAAAGGGAGATGCAAAGAAGATCATGTCCCTGATGATGCTGGGCGCAAAGAAAGAGCATACACTTTCCTTTACTGTAGAAGGAGAGGATGAAGAAGCCTGCGCAGCAGCACTGGAAGCGTTTTTAAAAGAAAATTTATAAATCGATAACGCTGACAGTTTTCCAAAGTATTCGTTAAGGTGTGTACCTTTATGAATAAATCCGCGGCCAGGGCGGAAACCACAGTGCAGAAAGAATCTGCATTGTATTAAACAAGAAGGGGGTAACTTTTATGAAATGGTTACAGAAACTTGGTAAGGCTTTAATGCTTCCGGTAGCTTGCCTTCCCATTTGCGGTATCCTGATGGGTATCGGTTATTTACTTTGTCCGTCCACCATGCAGGGTGGTGACGTAGTTGGCTTTGCTGAGACACTGGGATTTTTCCTGGTAAAAGCAGGCGCAGCTTTGATCGATAACATTGCGATCCTGTTCGTTATCGGTGTTGGTGTCGGCATGTCCGATAAAAATGACGGCACCGGCGGCCTGGCAGCTCTGGCTTCCTGGCTGATGATGACAACTCTGCTTTCCACAGGTGTGGTTACAACCATCATGCCTTCTATGGCAGAAAAAGAAAGCGCTATGCTGGCATTTGGAAAAATCGCGAACCCTTTCATCGGTATTTTAGCTGGTGTGATCGGTTCTACCTGCTACAACAAGTTTAAGAGCACGAAGCTGCCTGACTGGCTGGCATTCTTCTCTGGCAAACGTTGTGTAGCGATCATCGCAGGCGTTATTTCCATCGTTGTTTCTGCAGTGCTGCTGTTTGTATGGCCTCTGATCTTCGGTGGTCTGGTAGCTCTTGGTGAGGGCATTGTAGGCCTTGACGCTGTAGGCGCAGGTATCTACGCATTCTTAAACCGTCTGCTGATCCCTGTTGGTCTGCATCATGCATTGAACAACGTATTCTGGTTTGACACCATCGGCCTTGGCGATCTGTCCCACTTCTGGGCAGGTGAGACCAGCGCAGACGTAAGCTGGAGCCTTGGTATGTACATGTCCGGTTTCTTCCCTTGTATGATGTTTGGTGTTCCCGGTGCAGCGCTGGCTATGATCCAGACTGCAAAGAGCACGAAGAAGAAAATTGCAATCGGTCTGGTTGGTTCCGCAGCTCTGTGTGCATTCATCTGCGGCGTTACCGAGCCTTTTGAATTCGCATTCATGTTCCTTGCACCCGGTCTGTATGTTGTATACGCTCTGCTGTACGGCATCTTCACCGTAATCACTGTTTTAGTTGGCTTCCGTGCAGGCTTCTCCTTCTCCGCAGGCGCAACAGACCTTCTGTTCTCTGCATCCCTGCCGGCAGCAGCAAATACCTGGATGATCATTCCTCTGGGCATTGCAGCATTCGTTGTATTCTATCTGGTATTCCGTTTTGCGATCGTGAAGTTTGATCTGAAGACTCCCGGCCGTGAGGATGATGATACAGAAGCTGAAAAGCAGGTTGTTCTGGCAAATAACGACTACACCAAGGTTGGTGAGATCGTGCTGGAAGGTATCGGCGGCAAGGATAACGTTGTCAGCCTGGATAACTGCATTACCAGACTTCGTTTCGAAATCAAGGATTACACCAAGGTTGACGAGAAGAAGATCAAATCTGCAGGCGTTGCAGGCGTTATCCGCCCCAACAAGAACAATGTTCAGGTTATCGTCGGAACCAAGGTTCAGTTTGTAGCAGACGAAATCCAGAAGATGCTGTAAAACATTTTTACAGTACAGGAATTATCGTTTACATTCTTATCGAAGGGAAAAGCCCTCCATTCGATAGATACAGGAAATTAAATATTGACAGTGCCCTGCGGCACGAAAAACCTGGCACATCGGAGGCTCCTCGCAAGAGGGGCTTCCGATTCTTTTTCAAAACAGCGGAATGTTTGTAAAGCGTACCTTCTGGTGTTTTACAGTCGCAGGATCTGCACATTTGGTTTTCCGACACAGCCCAGGCGCGTGTGAACTGTAATCTTATGAGTAAACCTGGGACAATTATTTTTTTAAAACAATTGAGAAAAAAGTCGGGATGTATTAGAATGAATAGAGTAGCCGGAGAGGTTCCGGCACAAAATATATTATCAGAAACGGGAGAATAAGCGATATGAGAATTATCAAAACCAAAGATTATAACGATATGAGCAGAAAAGCTGCAAACTATATTGGTGCACTGATCATCAACAAGCCTGACTGCGTACTGGGTCTGGCAACCGGTTCCACACCGATCGGCACTTACAAAAATCTGGTAGCTGGCTATGAAAATGGCGACTACGATTTCTCCAACGTAAGAAGCGTAAACCTGGATGAGTACAAGGGCCTGCCCAAGGAGAACGAGCAGAGCTACTACTACTTCATGCATGACAATCTGTTCTCTCATGTAAATATTGATCCTGCAAACACCCATCTGCCGGACGGCACAGAGCCTGACAGCCAGAAAGCCTGCGAGGAATACAATAAAGTGATCGCATCCATGGGCGGTGTTGATCTGCAGCTGCTGGGTCTTGGACATGATGGACACATTGGCTTCAACGAGCCTAACGATGAGTTCGACAAAGAGACTCACTGCGTAGATTTAACAGAGATGACCATCGAAGCAAACAAGCGTTTCTTCAACTCTATCGATGAAGTTCCGCGTCAGGCTTACACCATGGGTATTGCTACAATCATGCGTGCAAAATGCGTCCTGATGGTTGTCAGCGGCAAAGATAAAGCAGAGATTTTAAAGAAATCCTTCTTTGGACCGATCACACCTCAGGTTCCGGCTTCTATTCTGCAGCTGCATCCGAACTTTGTTCTGATCGCAGATGAGGACGCTCTGTCCGCACTTTAATGCATTCTGTTGTTTGATTTGCCAAAGAAGGAGGCAGGAGACCATGGTTTTACAGAGCAGAAGAGTTTGGCTGGCAGGACAGTTTGTTCCCGCTCAGCTGGAAGTAGCCGATGGAAAAATCGTAAACGTATATCCTTTTGGGACAAAGACTGCAGATGTGGATTACGGCAATAAGCGGATTGTTCCCGGTTTTATTGACGTGCATACGCATGGTGCTTATGGATTCGATACCAACGACGGCGAGCCGGAAGGTCTGCGCGACTGGATGAGACGGATTCCGGAAGAAGGCGTTACCTCGATTCTTCCGACAACCGTAACTCAGATGCCGGAGGTTCTGACCAAAGCGGTTGCAAATGTCGCAAAGGTTGTGGAAGAAGGCTACGAGGGTGCAGAGATTCTTGGTATCCATTTCGAAGGGCCTTATCTGGATATGGAATACAAGGGTGCACAGCCCCCGGAAGCGATTGCAAAACCGACCGTAGAACAGTTTAAAATGTATCAGGAAGCCGCACATGGCATGATCAAATACATCACAATGGCTCCTGAGCACGATCCGGAATTTGCGTTGACGAAATACTGCAGCCAGAACGGTGTAGTAGTCAGCATGGGACATTCCAGCGCGTCGTATGAGCAGGCGCTGATGGGAATCGCCAATGGCGCGATGAGCATGACACATGTATACAATGGAATGACGCCTTATCATCACAGAAAGCCCGGATTGGTCGGAACCGCGTTGCGCGTCCGCGATATTTACGGTGAGATCATCTGTGACGGCTGTCATTCCCATCTGGCTGCACTGAATAACTTCTTCACCGCGAAAGGAAGAGATTATTCCATTATGATCAGTGATTCCCTGCGTGCAAAGCACTGCCCGCCCGGCGGCAATTATGAGCTTGGCGGTCATCCGATCGAGATCGGAGAGGACGGTCTGGCAAGATTAAAAGGAACTGATACGATCGCCGGAAGCACCTTAAATATCAACAAGGGTCTGCGGATTCTTGTGGAAGAGGCGATGGTTCCCTTCGATGCAGCTTTAAATTCCTGCACGATCAACCCTGCCCGTGTTCTTCGGGTAGATGACCGGAAGGGTAAATTAACTGCCGGCTATGATGCGGATATCGTTGTTCTGGAAGACGATTATGCGGTTGCACAGACCTATTGTAAAGGAATTGCAATGTTATAAAAAATATGAGATACTAATGGGGCATTTTAGGCACAGCCTGAGATGCCCCTGATGTTTTATGAAAGGAGACTCTGTGATATGACAGATCTGGACTGCAAACAGACCGAAAAGCTGATTCCTCAGTTTTTGAAGGACGAACTGGATAACCGCACGGAAAAGAAATTTTTAAATCATGTGGATGGATGCAGTTCCTGCCTTGAGGAGCTGAGCATACAGTTTCTGGTGACAACCGGGATGCAGCGCCTGGAAAACGGCGATACGTTCGATTTAAACAGAGAGCTGCGCATGCGGATTGATACAGAGAAGCGACATCTGCATATCCTGAGTTCTTTACAGCATGGGCTGTATGCGACAGAAGCGATGGCGATTCTGGCGGCGACTATGATTTTGACGATGGTGGTATTATAAATGAGTGAAAAACTGGTTTTAATTGACGGACACAGCATTTTGAACCGCGCCTTCTATGGCGTGCCGGATTTATCCAATTCCGAGGGGCTTCACACGAATGCGATCTATGGCTTTTTAAATATTTTATTCAAGCTTCTGGAGGAAGAAAAGCCGGAATATCTGACGGTCGCGTTCGACGTGAAAGCGCCGACGTTCCGGCACGAGATGTACCCGGAATATAAAGGGACGAGAAAGCCGATGCCGCAGGAGCTGCACGAGCAGGTTCCTGTGATGAAGCAGGTGCTGCATGCCATGGGAATCCGGACGATGGAGCAGCCCGGACTGGAAGCGGACGACATTTTGGGGACGCTTGCAAAGCGCGCGGAAAAAGAGGGGATGGATGTATCCCTGGTTTCCGGGGACAGGGATCTTTTACAGATCGCGAGTGACAAAATTAAAATCAGAATTCCGAAGACCAAGGGCGCGCGGACAGAGGTCGAGGATTATTATGCAGCAGACGTCGAAGCAAAGTACGGCGTGACGCCTGCCGGCTTTATCGAATTAAAGGCGCTGATGGGCGATACGGCGGACAATATCCCCGGCGTGCCCAAGGTCGGTGAAAAGACGGCTTCCGAGCTGTTAAAGCAGTTTCAAACGCTGGACAATTTGTATGCGCATGTCGAAGAGGTGACGAAAAAAGCGGTGCGAGAATCGCTGATCGCCAATAAAGATCTGGCATATCTGAGTCTCGATCTTGCGACGATCCGCATCGACAGTCCTGTGGTGCTTGACTGGAATGAAGCGCGGCTGGGAGAGCTGTATACAGAGGATGCGTATCAGCTGTTCCGGAAGTTGGAATTTAAAAATCTGCTTGGACGATTCGAGCAGAAAGAGACGAAGCAGGATAGCTTGACGGCAAAAATTCATGTGACGAGTGATTTGGCAGAGGCACAGGAGATTTTCGAGGCGGTCAAAAAAGCGGGACACTGTGGCTTTGCAGTGTTATCCGATCAGAAAAAGTGCAGAAAAATAGAAGAAACCGAGTTTTGCGGACTGGCGTTGTGCTGGGGCGAAGAAAAGATCGCAGTGCTTCCGGCGGAGGGCTTTTTGACCGCGCAGTGGCTTTGCAGTCAGCTTTCCGATCTGTATCTGGCGGGCATAGACCTTTCTACGTTTGAAATCAAAAAAGCGTATCCGGCGCTTTTGTCCAATGGAGAAAAAGACCAGGACAGCTGCGGTACAAAGACGCTGTTCGATGTTTTGATTGCCGCGTATCTGTTAAATCCGCTCAAAAACGATTATGAGCCGGAGGACATTGCAAAGGAGCAGCTCGATCGCATGATCCGCACGAGAAAGCAGCTGTTTGAAAAGCTTTCTTTAAAAGAAGCATATGCGCAGAGACCGGAAGAATTTTATGAATATGCCGGAACACTGGCGTATGTGTGCTATGCGGCTGTGCCGGTGCTTTCCCAAAAACTGGAAGAAACCGGGATGCAGAAGCTGTTTGATGAAATCGAGATGCCGGTATCTCGTGTGCTCTATGAGATGGAAAAAGAGGGCGTGCTGGTGCGCAGACAGGAGCTGCAGGCATATGGCGATGCACTGGTGGATCGGATTAACGAGCTGGAAACAAAAATCCACGAAGCGGCAGGCTGTGAATTTAATATCAATTCGCCGAAGCAGCTGGGAGAGATTTTGTTTGAAAAGATGGGCTTAAAGGGCGGAAAGAAAACCAAAACCGGATATTCGACCGCTGCAGACATTCTGGAAAAGCTCGCTGCAGACAATCCGATTGTTGCGGATATCCTGGAATATCGGGGACTGACGAAATTAAAATCGACCTATGCGGACGGTCTGGCGGATTATATCGAGGAGGACGGCAGAATCCATACGTCCTTCAATCAGACGATCACGGCGACCGGACGAATTTCTTCAACGGAACCGAATCTGCAGAACATTCCGATGCGTACAGAGCTGGGACGGCTGATCCGCAAGGTATTTGTGCCAAAGGACAACTACTTGTTTACGGACGCGGACTATTCCCAGATCGAGCTTCGTGTGCTCGCGCATATTTCCGGGGACGAGCAGCTGATCGAGGCGTACAAAAGTGACGCGGATATCCATCGGATTACGGCATCCAAGGTGTTCCATACGCCGTTTGAGGAAGTCACGGACTTACAGCGGCGCAATGCAAAGGCGGTCAATTTCGGTATCGTTTACGGCATCAGCTCCTTTGGTTTGAGTCAGGATCTGAGCATCACGCGGAAAGAGGCAGCAACCTATATCGAGCAGTATTTTGCAACCTATCCGCAGGTCAAGACATTTCTGGACAAACAGGTGGAGGATGCGAAGCAAAACGGTTATGTGACGACGCTCTACGGGCGCAGACGTCCGATTCCGGAGCTGAAATCCGGCAATTTTATGCAGCGTTCGTTCGGTGAGCGTGTGGCGATGAATTCCCCGATTCAGGGAACTGCAGCCGACATTATCAAGATTGCGATGATCCGCGTCGATCAACGCCTGCGCCGCGAAGGACTGCGTTCCCGCATTGTCCTCCAAGTGCACGATGAACTCCTGATTGAAACCTGGAAAGAAGAGCTGGAACAGGTGCAGTCGATTCTGGCGACGGAGATGAAACGTGCGGCGCAGCTGCAGGTGGAGCTGGAAATCGATATGAAGATGGGAAATTCGTGGTTTGAAACGAAATAATGGAAAGGTACAGATAAACATGAAGATAATCAGTATTACCGGAGGCGTTGGTTCCGGTAAGAGTGAGGTCCTGCGTGTGCTGCAGGAGGAATTTGACGCGGAAATTATTAAGGCAGATGAAGTGGCTCACCAGCTCATGGAGCCGGGTAAGAAAGGCTATCAGCATGTGGTAGAGGCGCTGGGTGATTCCTTTTTAAATAAGGACGGCAGCATTGACCGCAAAAAGCTGGCGGCGCTTATTTTCCAGAATAAAGAGGCGGTGGAGACGATGAACGCCATCATCCACCCGATGGCGTGGGAGGAGATCCGCTATGCGATCAACCATTCTGACAAGGAGATCATCGTTGTGGAGGCAGCTCTCTATGATGACGACCATAATGCGATGTTTGATGAAATCTGGTATGTATACACATCGGTGGAGAACCGCATCAAGCGTCTGATGGCAAGCCGCGGCTACAGCGAGGAAAAATGCCGGGGCATCATGGCAAATCAGGCATCCGAGGACGATTACCGGAGTTTTGCGACGCGTGTGCTGGACAACAACGGCGGGATTGAGGATATTCGGAAGCAGATAGCGTCATTTTTAGGAAAAGAGGATTAGGATACATATGCGGATGGTTAGTATTGCCAGCGGCAGCAGCGGGAATTGTATTTATATAGGAAGCGACAACACCCACGTTCTGGTGGATGCGGGGATCAGCAACAAGCGTATTGAGATGGGGTTAAATGACCTGGGGCTGAATGCGCGGGAACTGGATGGAATTCTCATCACGCATGAACATTCCGACCATATCAAAGGGCTCGGCGTGCTGGCGCGCAAATATGGCACACCTATTTACAGCACAAAAGAGACATTAGAGGAAATTCAGGATTCCAAGAGTCTTGGCGAGATTCCGGAAGATCTGATGCACCCGATTACGCCGGATGTTGATTTTATGGTAGGAGATCTGGAAGTCAAACCGTTCCGGATCGACCATGATGCAGCGAATCCTGTTGCCTACCGGGTTCAGAATGAAAAAAGATCGGTGGCGGTGGCGACGGATATGGGGCATTATTCCCAGTATATCATTGACCATCTGCAGGGGCTGGATGCGATTTTGCTGGAAGCCAACCACGATGTCAAAATGCTGGAGGTAGGACCGTATCCGTATTACCTGAAGCGTCGTATCTTAGGCGATTACGGACACCTTTCCAATGAAAATGCGGGACGGCTTTTAAGTTCCATTCTGCATGACAATTTGAAGCATATTTTCCTGGGGCATCTGAGTAAGGAAAATAATTACGAAGAGCTGGCATATGAGACGGTGCGTCTGGAGATCACAGAGGGAGATACGCCGTATAAGGCGAATGATTTCCCGATCACAGTGGCAAAACGCGATGCAGTGTCGCAGATTGTGACGGTGTAGAAGACGTAAAAGTATTAAAATTGGTTATACAAAGTCTGAAAACAAGCCAGAAGATATATTTGGGGTTATGGCTTGGAGGCATGGACAAACGTGTGGGGTTGACAGAAATATCGTTACTGTACACGCATACGTGTCCAGTAACGGAATATCATTTTAGGTGTAAAAGTCAGCAGCCGGATGGCAGTTGAATTTTTATAGAAATTAGTAAGTCATAAAAACATTTCCGCCATAGGACGGAGAGCACACAGGAGGATGAAAGCTATGAGTAAGATTATTATTACTATCGTTGGACAGGACCGCGTCGGTATCGTTGCAAAAACGTGTAATTATCTGGCTGACCACAACATGAACATTCTTGACATCACGCAGACGATCCTGCAGGAATATTTCAATATGATGATGATCGTGGATATTTCCGGTTCCAAGACATCCTTTGATGATATGGCGCATGAGCTGGACAAGCTGGGACAGGAGATCGGCGTAAAGATTCTCTGTCAGAGAGAAGAGATTTTTACCAGTATGCACAGAATCTAAGCAAATATTTTCAGAAAGGACGTAAAACCAATGATTAACATGCAGGAAGTTCTGGAAACTAATAACATGATCGCGCATGAAAAACTGGATGTGCGGACGATCACGATGGGTATCAGCCTCTTAGACTGTGTGGACAGTGATCTGGCGAAGATGAATGAGAAGATCTACAATAAGATTACAACTTATGCGAAAGATCTTGTATCGACCGGCGATGCCATCGGACGTGAATTTGGGGTTCCGATCGTCAATAAACGTATCTCGGTTACTCCGATCGCGCTGGTAGGTGGAAGTGCCTGCAAGAAGAGCGAGGATTTTGTAGAGATTGCGAAAACACTTGATAAGGCAGCGAAAGAAATCCGGGAAACCGTCTTAAAAGAAATGAATTAC
>ERZ773107.3390-NODE-3390-length-10360-cov-4.726929_pt1 | contig 10360 bp, 9 predicted proteins | sample MGYA00580571_ERZ773107 | MGnify/ENA primary metagenome ERZ773107 (study PRJEB29015, sample SAMEA2737843) | human gut metagenome | biome: human gut; feature: human-associated habitat; material: faeces | place: China | collected 2012 ... | reverse complement strand
TTGATAGTGTATTGTTATGAAGGATTCGTAATAGAATCCTTCATAAATGTTTCAGGGAAATATGTCCAGTATGGAATAATCTCTCCAAATTTCTTGTGTGGTGACGCTCGTCACTCCGGAATCAGGGTAACGTTGGCAAAATTCTTCTGTTCTGTCTTCTCGTATAATTAGGAATTTGTTTTTGTAGCTCACTTCGTATCCATATTTTTTTATTATACTTTGGGTTTGCATGATGAGTGAGTCTACTCTACATTTGTAGGTCCCTTCATATCCTTTTCTCCCATCGGGAAAAGTCATGGTAAATAGTCGGGTCTGGTTGTCGAATGTATAGCGTGTACCGTTTCTGTTTTTCAGTTCCTGCATCAGTTCTTTTTCTATATTTTGTTTGGTTTGTGTGTCTTGTGCTTCTACTCGTACTTCCGGTTTGACATAAGGATGAGCTCCGTTTTCCACTTCCACATCCTTGCTTCCCCACATGGTGGTTTGTATTTTTATTATTTTTACCAGTTTGTTATTCTTGTCCAGCACATGTATAGATGATTCTCCTTCGCAAAGTGGAAAGATACATACGACACCGAAATGTTCGATTCCGAAATATTCCGTTTTCAGTTTTTCTGGATCGTTGTTCTTTATTGTGTAACCATTTGTTTGTTCGCCCAAGGAGGCATTGAATGGATGGCCTACGTAAGCTTTGTATTCACTCACAATATCTGTTCCTTCTTCCGGTTCCGGAGGGAGGATTTCTTCTTTGTCTGAGCATCCCGATAACAGTGTCAGACATAATACTAGCGTTAGTGTCAGGGCGTGTATTACGTCCTGACTGAGGTTATTTCTTTTGAATGTCATAGATCATTTGTTGTTCTTGTGTATAATATACAATGTTTACGTCTTCTGTATCTGTGTGGAAGATTACATCACAGTTTATACCGTTGTTTGCTTTAAAATAGACGGCCGAAGAACCTTTTCCCCATCCCATGTTGACAGACCAATATAAATCACTATTTGGTGAACTCGATTTTTTGGTAGTACAGTATCCGTCAATAATCCAACCATGACCCGGTTTGTCTTTGTATGGATCTTTTGTGATAGGGAGACGATTGTTGTCAACATAGTGTCCGTTTCCATAAAGAAGTATTGGATTATAATTTTGTAATGACTGTTTAGCCAGTTCCGGATTGAATCCTGTGCTTCCTGAGTAGGTAGTCATTGTTTGAAGATATTCCAACATGCCTTCCGTTGGGGTTGAGGTTGAAGCGATACCTCTTTTTATAATTGGGTTATTGTCCTCGTCATAGGTATTAAAATCTACATAGTTAGGAAATGAGCGAGTTTTATTGTATATAGCTCTTAACAAACTGGCAGTCATTTCGATTAAATCAGGTGAGCTGTAGTATGTAATTGTTTTTTGAGCGGTCAGGTAGTCCCAATCTATTAAAATTTGTCTACCTGCTGCTGTTTCTCCCACCATGACTGGTTTCAGTATACTGAATAATGTAGCAACCGCTATATTTCCACATCCCACTAAATAATGCCCCTGATATGTTCCCATATGCCCGTCCCATATATTTCCTATGGGCATTTGATCGTTGTAAGGTGCTTCTTGATGCCATACAATATCTGATATGGGAGGTACCATAGATACAATTCGTGAAGGAATTTTGCTTATATCAATGCCATTGATAGGATTATATTCTCTTGAATTGCTGTTATCAATAATAGTAATATTTCTTTTTATGATGTCTTCTGTAATTTGTTCCTTGGATATATTTAGGGATTGGCTGATTTTGTCGAGAGTGGAACTTCTTTTCTCTGATTTAAGTTTTTCTATATATTTAATATCTGAAAGGATATTTAGTTTTGCTATTTCAACCAAATATCTCATATCTATGTTCATAGGTTGGGAAAATTGATAGTTCTCTGTAAATAACAGAACTTTCGGTGCTCTTTCATCACCACAAACAATTGTCATATCTTTTGTTCCGCTATTATTAGTTAGTTCAACTTCAAATATAGGTACATTTATTTGAATGGAGTCTGCTGAACGGGAGTGATTCCTGCTGTTTGTAAGATAATATTTATTAATAATGGAAATCTTGGGCTTGTCTTCTTTTGTTGTAATGAATTGTTTTTTAAATTCTGAATTGATACGTTTAAAGTCGTAAATTACATTTGTAATCTCGTCTTCCGATAGTTCTTTGGGATTATCATACGCTATGCTGGCGTATTCATTCGATGTCAAAACCACTTGGTTGGTTGGGTTGTTGTTAACTTCTGTATTTTCTAATTTATCAGTACACGATATAAGAATAGATGTTATCAATATGAGTTGTGATAATATAACCTTTTTCATGGCATTTTTGTTAATGATTGAATGATAAAACTGGCTAAAAGGTTGCGTTATTGATATCTTTTAGTCAGTTTTGATATATGAAAATTATTTTTTTCTGAAGTCTGCCATTATGGTCATAGCATTGTCTTTGAAAATTAGTGGAATGGCAGTTTCAAAAGTTATTGTCGATGTTTTTATATCCATTAAATAGTAGCCATCCTGATAACCGTTTCCGAAGCCAAAATTAGCGTGTAAATAGCATACGTCCACATCGGAAGGAACATTGTCTATCCTACCATAGCATTCTTTTATTCCATCAAGAATGAATGGGGTGACTCCATCGGTAGCTATATTGTCAGGTTTGCCGTATATTAATACAGGTTTAGTTGCTTTTAAGGAATTCTTGACAGTATTGATATTCCATGATGTCTTTTTGCTATAATTGAAGTAACTTGCCAAATAATTCTCCACATCAGACATTAAACAAGTTGTCCCCGTAACAATTCCTTTTGAGTCTTTGACTACAGAAGATTTTGTATAATCATAGATATTTTTGAATAGCCTGCCTACCATTTCTCTTTTAGCTAAAGGATCACCGGAGTTAAAATAATCTGGTGCTTTGATTTCTTTATTTTCAGTCAAATAACTCCAATTTATTTGTAGGCTGGCTGGTCTCATCGTTGGCTCCAAACTAGCTAGAATATGCGCTACCACAATTGCTCCATAGCCTACAGGATAATTTGTATATTCTGACCATCCCGGACCATACCTATCACAATTGGCTTTTGGTAACATACAATTATAAGGTTCCCATTGTCCCCATGCCACAGGACACATAGGAAATACTGCAACTTTGACCTTTAGATTGGAAGGAACTTCTGTTATAGGTTTAGAGCGGCTGATAGAGCTGTTGTTTATGATAATTTGATTCTTGATTGCTTCATAATCGATGTCTTTGGATGTTATGTATAGTTCTTTGGATATTTTCAAAACAGCAGATTCATACAATGAATCTTTAATCTCATCAAATTTGGTAACTTCATTGCGGATGTACATTTCGCTCCATTGAAGCAAAGCGTTGGGACTTGTGTAAAGAGAATCCTGGTTTTCCTTGATGTTGTCTATATATGCAAGGATGTGTGGGGCTCTTCTATCTCCCGAAACAACAGCCATTCCTGTGCCTGTTTCTGATGTGAATTCTATTTTATAGATAGGTATTTGTTCCTCTGTACTTTCAATATTCCTGGCATCTGCTTTGTTTTTAGATAAATAGTATTTCTCTTTTATCTGAAAGATGTTAGGCTGAAAAGTAATACGTGAATGGGCATTATTTTTTAGTTCACTGCTTTGGAAGGTTGTCAATAAATTGAATACCTCAGTTTGGCTAAGTTCCGGAGAACTTTTGTATCTGATGCTTAATAGCTCTTCTGGTGATAGTTGTACTTCCTTACTAGGGGGTGTTATATCCTCTATTTCATTTGATTGGCATCCGGCAATCATCAATGAAAGGGATAATAAACAGAAAATGATTTTCTTTTTCATCTTGTTTCTTATTGTTAGTTCTGTAAACCTATATTTTTACTTAGCACGGATATTTTTTATGCAATCCATTTTATAACACCATTCCTTTACGCCTCCTGCTTCAAAAAAGGTTCTTGCGTTTCCGTCTAGTTGATAATACCCTGTGTTTTTATCAGCCCACCCCAAATTTGCGTGCCAATATAAATCATTCGTCTTAACCATTTGGCGAGTTTGACTAGCTTTTTCGGTGATTAGAAGTCCGGAAATGATAAAAGCATGGTTCGTAGTTAGCATAAGCACCGGATTGTTATTTCTTAATGAGGCCCAAACTTGATCACCATCAAAAGGGGCTTTTGGATTATATTTAAAAAATTTGTTCATCGTATTTAGCATATTCTCTTCAGAAACACCACTTTCAAGTACAGCACCATCCCAATCTTTTTTGGATGTAGTTTTATTCATATTATAGAAGTTGAGCATAAGGTATTGAACTTGCATTTGAGCTTGCCCCTGTAAATCATTGATAGAGGCTTTTTGGGTCATTTTAATAAAGTTAGGCATATAAGTCATAGTACTGTTGGGTAAAGTAAAGGTAAGAGGGGGAGTATATTTTTGATGAGTATATCCCATTATTTGAGCAAGTGCCACATTGACACATCCTACAGGAAGTGCGTCCATTTTCTTTCCATTATTTTCAGTTCTTATCCAATCTACTTTATTTTCTTCTCTGAAAGCCCAATTATAGGGATCGTCTTGTCCCCAATTGGTCTTGACTAGAGGAGATATTGATGATGGTAGTTTTTGTATTCCCTCGGGAGGACCTTGTACAGCAGTTGATCTAGATGAATAGGTATCTGTTAAAATGATATTATCTTGAATTTTTTGGTAGTTAATTTCATTGATAGGAATGTTTAATTTCTTACTAATTTTCTCCAACGTTGGCTGTTTTAGCGAATCTACCAATTCTTTTGTTTTAATGGCTTTATAAAGATAGCTGGCTTTTGCTGCATATAATAGTTCGTTTGCTCCGCTCAGTTGCATTGCATCATCATTGCCTTTATTGGGAATAAATGCTATAATAGAAGGAAGTTCTGCATTTGTAGCTACTACAGCCAACCCATTTACAGTATCGTTTTGAAATTCAACTTCACAAATTTCAGATATGATATCATCTTCTGGTAAGGCGGTTCGGGAAGCTATTTCTTTATTTTGAAATTCTCCTTCTTTATTTATATATGTTCTTTTTGTAATCTTAAATGATGCACTAGTGCTTCTGCTTACACCATTATTATTCATATTGGCAAAAGAACTTACCATATTGAAAATATCTTTGTCTGTAAGCTCTTTTGCATCATCGTAGGCGATACTGAGGACTTCGTTTTTATTCAACTTAACCTTTTGGGAATTAGTAGAAAGGTTATTGGTGCTTTCATTCGAGCAGGAGAATAATGTAATTCCTGCAAAGAATAGTGATAATGGAATGATTTTCATAAGTTTGTTATTAGTATATCTATAGTCTTCTTATATAACCACTCCTTTTATATGTAAAGGAATGATTTTATTACTTTTAGATATTGTCAAAAATAATGCTTTCATAAATACCCCTTTAGAGGATGGTTTGTATATCACTTTTACAGTTCCAATTTTTTGAGGTAATACTGGTTTTGTATCCCAAATGATTTCCATACAATCACAGGATTGCTTTATGCTTTCAATTATTACTGGAAAAGAATTATTGTTCTTAAACAGGAAGGAACATTCCACACTATCTTCACTCGATATACGACCGAAATCATGTATAGTCTTTTCAAAAGAAATTGAAGTAACAAGATCTAGTTCTTCAGCTGGGTTACCAATTTTCTCTTTTATTGAATTATACAATAAATTATCAAAACGATCATTCATCTTTAAAGCTTGATCTGTACATTCTATAAAACGAACTGTCTACTCCTTCAAAGTTCAAAAAAGCTTTTGATGCTTTCTCATCTCTGCTGTACTCAAAATTATGTACATAAGCTCCACACGGAATATCCTGTGGCACATATGGTGGATCAAACGGAAACGGATACCGGATGTTTGTATACTGGTGTGTATCATATCCTGCCATCTGCCATACACTTGGAACCTGAATCTCATCAAAATTTTCTGTATCATAATTCTTCTCAAAGAAAGAATCCTGAATGTCATAGATGCTGTTAAAATACTGGAATTTCCAAGTTCCATTCAATAACTGCATACGATCTGATTCTTCTCTGTGTTCCACCAAGTTATCCATTCTTTTGGATGCCGGAATATAATAGGCTCTGGCTGGCATTGTGTTTTCGTGCAGTACGCTTAGATTTTCATAATAACGTGGTACGATCATAAATAACTCTCCTCCAATACATATACTTTTTTGTTCTTTGTTTCCCTAAAGCAAACCTTATACTTTACTTTTTTGTTTACGTTCCTTAGTTATGCTATATATATAGCTTATCCTAATCCGCAAAATATGTCTATAAATTGGATTAGACAAAATATGCACTAAATGATACAATGATAAAAAGTGCGAAAAGAGGTGCTGTCCTATGTACTTGAACACCGGTTATTTGAACCACTCACATATGGATTTCAAAGACAAAAGTCGTCCGCTGATTGTAGGTAGCTGTGGTACTTACCGTCTTTCCAGACATCCCAAACTTCCTACCTACCGTCCAAGGGGTCGTCTGGATTATCAGATTATATATATCACTGCTGGTTGTGGGCATTTTCATTTTGATAATGTAAATAATGAAACGATTGTTCCAGCCGGCAACATTGTACTGTACAGACCGAAAGAACTCCAAAAATATGAATATTACGGAGAAGATAAGACAGAAGTATACTGGATTCACTTCACAGGAAGCAATGTGAAAAATATCTTACGTCAATATGGGTTTCCGGATAAAGAACGTGTCTTTCAAGTGGGTACATCTAATGAATATGAACAAATTTTCAAACGTATCATTATCGAGCTCCAACGCTGTCAAGACAATTATGAGGAAATGCTTGTCCTTTTGCTACGTCATCTTCTGATCAGTTTCCACCGGGAACTGACAAGAGAGCACATATTAAAAAATGAATATCTTGATCATGAGATGGATAATGCTGTTACCTTTTTCAGTGAAAACTACAATCAAAATATCAATATTGATGATTATGCTGCCTCACGAGGCATGAGTGTCAGCTGGTTTATCCGAAATTTCAAAAAATATACCGGTTCTACACCAATGCAATTCATTGTGGGAATCCGCATCAACAATGCTCAGATGTTACTTGAAACAACAACTTATTCCATCAATGAGATTTCTAAGATTGTCGGATATGATAACCAGCTTTATTTCAGTCGGCTTTTTCACAAGTTGAAAGGATATTCGCCGAGAGAATACCGAAAGCTGAGAAACAAATTCTGAAATCCACAAAGAGGATACCACCGAATTATCAAAACAATGATTTGTGATATCCTCTTCTCACTTTTGCTATTCTTATTTTACAAACTCAGCCGAATAATAATACATATACTCATTATCTGTATCTATGTATTCTCCTGTAATGTCCTGTATCGGCAACGAACTCACTCCTTGTTCGCCATAGATCAGTGCTGCCAATCCTTGCTCTGTTCCGTACTCTATCGTGCTTTTGTTCTCTATAGAGGTCGCAGATCTTCCATAATATTCTCTGTTTGCAACACCTTTCAAGATTGGCGTTTCTGTCATATATTTTGAATATTCATCTGCTGCAATAAGCTTTGCAGTAAAATTATCAAAATCCGGAGTGATGACGATCAATCCATTTTTTGCAGATTTCACGTCCTCATAGGAAAGTTCCAAAACTCGTTTATGAGAAACTCGTTTTCCAGAATGATATTCTGACAAGTAAACGTATAATGCTTGAAATGTATCTTTTGAATTGTATCGAAACATCATGGTTCCATCAATTCCGGACAACAATTCAGCCGTTTTCATTTCTACACTATCCGGATCTACTGCTTCTATATAATTTTGTGGTTGCCGCAATTTATTACATACCATGATTCCAAGAGTAATAGCAAATACTCCCACAGCAATAAGAAGTACAGCAATAATCTTCTTTAAATAACGCTGTTTATGACTACTATCTTTTGATATCTGTATCAGTGTATCTTCCGATTTTTTTTCTACATTAGTTACCTCAATATCTTCACCTGCCAAAAATTCATTTAGACTGATGCCTAATATTTCACATAATTCTAAATACACAGACACATCTGGTAAACAAATCCCACGTTCCCATTTGGAAACTGACTTATCACTCTTACCCAGTTTCTCAGCAAGCTGTTTTTGAGTCATACCAAGTTTTTTTCTTTTTTCTGCAATATAGCTTCCGATTTTCACAAGGTCCATAAATACTTCCCCCTTTCAGAATTATAGTATCTATTTTGTCCCAAAAAGTACACCCCTTAATGGTAGAATCGTATTATATAGGCAGAATCTCATCCAATTTCATAAAATAAAAAGGACGCTGTATGCTCTCGTTTCTTTCGGGGCTGCAGCGTCTTTTCTGCTTTCACGGCTCGCGCAGACCGCAGGGCAGTCAAACAGATTTTTCAGCAGACATAGTTTAAGCCCGATCGATTGTTTTTTCTCTCGACCGGGCTTTTAATGAATTTCCAGTAATTTCATTTTATACACCTGCTGCTTTCATTGATTTCGGGGTATTTCGTTATGTTCCTTTTGGACCGTACCTCCTGGATTTTTTTGTTTTTATTTTTTCCCTATGGGCCTCTGCCTTTCATTGGAATCATCTCCTTTAGGTTCTATATGTAAACTCTTCAGAGATTTTTTTGATGTTCAGATTAACTATGCCATTGGACTATACCTCTTACTTTCTTAGATTTTGTCTTGATGTTTCTTTTTCGTTTTTATTTTTGTTCTCTTTTCTTTTGTTGATCTTATATTAACTCATCTTCTCCGTTTTGTCAATACTTTCTTTTAATTTATTTTACATTTTATTATTTTCAGAATATTATGACATCAAGATCGAAAGATCAGAAACCTGATGCAGTCTCACTTACAAAGAGGCGGCCGCAGGCTTTCGCAAAATTCAACCCCCGGCTTTTTTTGACCCACCGCAGGGCGATCCTGCTCCCTCCGGAACTCCACAGAATCTTCTTTCCAAAAGAGGAGAACGAAAGACTCCGCTGTCTTTGCCTTTCGCAAAGTCCAGCGGAGCATTTTTCCTATATTCTTTCTTCTCTTCTTTATTTCTTATTTGCAAAGTTCTTCGGCCAGTGCCTCGATCTCTTTTACGTTCTCTTCCTTCACAGCGGACATTACTTTTACATTATTCTCTGTCCAGGTGATATTTTTGCTCTTCTCAAACATACCTTTCATCACTTTCGCTGCGGTCGGTGCCCAGCTTCCGTTTTCGATCAGACCGATGGTGCGGTTCTGGTAGCTGCGTTCTGTAAGATTCTCAATGTAAGTACGCATAAATGGGAAAATATCTCCATTGTATGTAATTGTGGCAAGTACCAGTTTGCCGTAACGGAAAGCCTCTTCCACTGCTTCTGCCATGTCATCTCTTGCAAGGTCAAATACAGTTACTTTCGGACAACCTTTTTCTTCCAGTTTCTGTGCCAGAAGTTCTACTGCTTTCTTTGTGTTTCCATAAACAGATGCATAAGCGATCACAACACCTTCGCTCTCCACTTTGTAGGAGGACCAGATATCGTATTTCTCAAGGTAATGTCCCAGGTTCTCTGTGAGGATTGGTCCATGAAGTGGACAGATTGTCTGGATATCCAGAGTTGCGGCAGCTTTCAGGAGTTTCTGAACCTGTGCACCGTATTTTCCAACGATTCCGATATAGTAACGGCGTGCTTCGCAGTCCCAGTCTTCTTCTACGTCAAGTGCTCCGAATTTACCGAAACCGTCTGCTGAGAACAGAACCTTATCAGTACTGTCATATGTAACCATAACCTCCGGCCAGTGAACCATTGGTGCAAATACGAAAGTCAGCACATGTTTTCCAAGTGTCAGGCTGTCACCATTTGCAACTACCAGCTTCTTTCCGTCCAGATTCAGGTTTCTGAAGAAATTTCCCATCATAGTGAAGGTCTTGGTATTTGCAACTACGATTGTGTCAGGATATGCTTTCATGAAGTTCTCGATATTTGCGGCATGATCCGGCTCCATATGCTGTACTACCAGATAATCCGGTTTCGCACCGTCCAGGACTCTGGCTACATTTTCAAGCCATTCATCTTTGAAATTAGCATCTACGGTATCCATAACTGCGATCTTTTCATCCATGATCACATATGAGTTATAGGACATACCGTTTGGCACTACATACTGACCTTCAAACAGATCTATCTGATGATCATTTACACCTACATAATAAATATCATTTCCGATTTTCATGATAACATGTTCCTCCTTAGCGATATCAGGGCCGGTCAAATCCGGTTAAAAATTCCAATTTTTTTATTTCTGAACCTATTATATCCAC
>ERZ773107.3386-NODE-3386-length-10366-cov-3.028901_pt1 | contig 10366 bp, 7 predicted proteins | sample MGYA00580571_ERZ773107 | MGnify/ENA primary metagenome ERZ773107 (study PRJEB29015, sample SAMEA2737843) | human gut metagenome | biome: human gut; feature: human-associated habitat; material: faeces | place: China | collected 2012 ... | reverse complement strand
CTGTCGGCGCTCCGACCAGCTTTGCACCGCCGGTGGAACACACCCCTGCTCCGGAAGCAGAGCCTACCCGGGTGCTGGATGCCGCCACCCGCGCGGCGTTCCCCGGCAGCGGTGCAGCGGCTGTGGATGATGAGGGCACCCGTGTGATGCCTGCTGCTGCCCGCCGTGCCGCCCCGGCCCGCCAGCCGGAACCCGAGGTGGAGCAGTACGATGAGGAGGACGATGCGGAAGAGAGCCGTGACGGCATTGCCGAGACCCTCGTCCGCTGGGTCCCGCCCATCACTGCCATCGTCTGCGCAGGCATTGCGCTGTGGGGCTTCGTCTATTATCAGTTTATGATGTAAATGAATGACGGAGGAGGCTGCGCTTCCTCCGTTTTTTGGTTGTACGAAGGAGAAACGTTATGCCTGACGAAGCACTGCAAACCGCCTTTGAGATCAAAACTACCTGCGATGAGATCAGCCGCAAGCTATTGCGCTGGCACTGGGAGAACAAGCCCGGAGAGCACAGCCTGGGAGCTCTGCTGGATCACATCCGCACCCGCCAGCAGGAAAGCCCCGAATATTATGACCGTCTGCCCGATCTGACGGGCCGGAACAGCTGGCAGCAGCTGGATACCACCCTGTGTATGCGGGTGCTGCTGGACCCTGAAAAGGATGCGGCCTGCCCGCTGGATCTGCTGGGCAATACGGAGCACCCCGCTGCTGCCCGCCGGGCCTGCAACGCGGTGCGCACTGCCCGCAACGAAGCGGCCCATGCCTCCGACCGCATGGCGGCTGCGCAGGCGGCGATCCTCTTCAACGAGGCAGTGGAAGCACTGGAAGAAGGCTATGCGGGCGCGCCCCTGCGCACCAGTGAGCTGGGCCAGTATTACCGGCTGGCTGAGGATTATCTGAGCCGCTGCGGGGCCAAAAAGCCCATTGCGTCGGCGGCCCCGGAAGAGAAAGCACCCCGCGCGGCAAAGTCCGGCCAGAGCACTGCGGGCAGGAAAAAAGAGGGGACTTCCGGCAGTGCTTCCCGCCGCAGCACAAAGCAGAACACGAGCGGCCGCAGCTCCGGCGGCAGACCTCAGAACCGGAAGCAGGGCGGCAGCCGGAACAGCCGTGCCCGGGCCAGGCAGAAGCAGAAACAGGCCAACCGCACCGTTCTGCTGGTGCTGCTGGCGATCCTGGCCGTGGGTCTGCTGATCCGCGGCTTTACCATGAACTGGCAGTGAAAGAGTGAAGGAACTATGAAGCAAAAACTGATTTTTCTGGATATTGACGGTACTTTGCTGCCTCCCGGTGAGATGACCGTTCCGGCCAGTGCCGTGGAGGCCATCCGGCAGGCCCGGGCCAACGGCCACAAGGTGTTTCTGTGCACCGGACGCAACCTGCGCATGACGAAACCGCTGCTTGCCTACGGTTTCGATGGCTTTGTCTGCTCTGCAGGCGGCTATGTAGGCTGTGATGGGAAAATTCTCGTGGATCTTCCCATGGAGCCTGCGCAGGTCGAGGGCCTGCGGGAGGTGCTGGGGCGTGCCGGTGCCGAGTGTACACTGGAAGCCCGGGATGATACTTACGGCGGCATCAGGATGATCGAGCGGTTCGCCCATTTGTTTCCCCGCAAGCCGGGGCAGCTGAACAGCGAGGCCGAGCGCTGGCGCAAAACGATGGAGTATGGCTTGACCATCCGGCCTATTGAGGAATACCACGGGGAGCCGGTTTACAAGGTGGTGTTCATCGCCCCCAACGAAGCCTGCCTTGCTGAAGCGAAGCAGCTGTATGAGGATCAGTTCATCTTCTGCGAGTCCCGGCTGGGGGATACCCCGTCAGCCATCGTCAACGGGGAGCTCATCAACCGCAAGTTCAACAAGGGCACCGGCATCAAGGCCATTTGCGATGAGCTGGGGTGTTCGCTGGCCGATACCATCGGCTTTGGCGACAGCGACAATGACCTGCAGATGACCGATGTGGTAGGCATCAGCGTCTGCATGGCCAATGGCTCTGACAACCTGAAAAAGCTCTGCGACCGCATCTGCCCGGCTGTGACGGAGGACGGCGTGGCAAGGGAGCTCAAAACTCTGGGCCTGATCTGAGAGCAGCCTTCCACAAAAGAAGAGATGATAACAAAAAATTCCCGCTCCATCGAGCGGGAATTTTTGTTAGAGAGGGTTATTTCTGATGGACTGCCTTGTGATATACCGCGTAGGCGATCACGGCAGAGAGGGCCTCTGTGATCCAGAAGGCGTGCCAGACACCGGTAGGGCCCATGCGGCCGCACAGCACCCACGCAATGGGCATGATGAAGATGATATAGCGGCAGAGGGAGATGATGAGGGATGGTAATCCCATTCCAAGTCCTTCTAAAGCTCCCGAACTTGTAACTGAAACAGAAGATACAAGGAATCCGAGGCAGATAATATGAAGAGCAGAGGAACCAATCTTTATGGTTGCAGGTGTAGCTGTGAACAGATGGATCAAAGTTCCTGGGATGCATAAGCACAGGACAGTTCCTACTGCCATAATCGCCAGCACAAGGATTAAAGAGGTCTGATAAATTTTATTTACACGGCTATGTTCTTTTGCACCATAATTGTATCCAATCAGTGGTCTCATCCCCTGAATGACTCCGTTAGCAGGAAGATAAAGGAATGTCTGTAATTTGTAATAGACTCCAAGCACAAAGACATAAGACTGACCAAAGCCTGCAAGGATTACATTTAATGATGAAATGAGCAGGGATGGAAGAGCCATGTTCAGACTTGCAGGAATCCCGATGGAATACATTTTTTTACAAAGTGCAAAATCAGGTTTAAAATAAGCTCTTCTGAATTTTACAGAGATTGGAGCAACCATATAAAAAATCAGATAAAGGATTGCACTGAATGTCTGTCCGAGACCTGTGGCAAGGGCAGCACCCTCGATCCCGAGTGAAGGAAATGGTCCCAGTCCAAAAATCAGAACCGGATCGAGAAAAATGTTGACGAGACATCCGCTCATCAGACAGATCATGGAGATATTCATTTTACCAACAGCTTGAAAAACCTTTTCAAAAACCAGTTCCCATGCAAAAAATACAGAAAATAAAAATACGATTTTTGAATAACGAAGCCCTAAATTGACAATTTCTGCATCGTTGGTAAAGAGACTGAGGAAAGGGTGGATAACTACAAGGCAGATAATCATCAGGAGAATACCATGAAATGTTCCAAGGAGCATTCCCTGACTTGCCGCCTGATCTGCTTTTTTCTGATCTGCTGCTCCCAGATAAAAGGAAATGACGGCATTAATCCCAATTCCAAAACCGATCATAACTGCATTGATCAGATTTTGAACAGGGAATACCAAAGAAAGTGCGGTCATTGCATTTTCACTGATCTTAGCAACAAAAAAGCTGTCAACGATATTATAAAGTGAATTTACGAGCATAGACACAACCATTGGTAATGACATTTTTAACAGAAGGTTCAGGATTGGTTGTTCTTTCATATAAGTTTGTTCCATTTTCAGACTCCTTTCGGGATTTCTCAGTTGTTAAGCATACGACAAAGATCCAATGGATCTTTTTTAGTATTAATAAGTTATGACATAAAAAAACCACATGACTGCCAGGAAAAGTAGTCATGTGGCGAAAAGTAGTATCACATTATGCCGGAAACCATTTGCCCGTCATTCATCGTGATACTCCAAAAATCCACATCAGTTTTAGAAACTAATTATATCGCTGAAATACGGAAGTGTCAAGGATAAATGGGCATACAAAAAATCCATGAATAATCGCAAAAAGAGCATACGAAAAATCCACCATACGCTTCTACAAGTCATACAGTGGATCTTTCAATTTATTCCATCCATTGGAATATCCTCCTTCTTCAATTAATATCTATTTAAAACTATTATCTCAAATAGTGAAATTTTATTTAAAAATTAACGTCCCATTGGATTGTACCTCTTTTATAAAATTCGTTCTTATGTTCTTACTTAGAATTAAATTAGCATCCCATCGGTCTGTACCTCTTTCATAAAATTCATATCAGATTAAAGTTAAAGACTTTTTATCCCATTGGATTGTACCCCTTTCGTAAATTTCGTTCTGGATTAAAATTAATGTCCCATTGGTCTATACCTCTTTCATTAGATTATTGGATTAAGTTTAAGTTTTTGGTGGTCCGTACCTCCTTTTCTTTTATTTTGTTGACTATATATTAACTCTCAAAACACGTTTTGTCAATAGAAAATCTGATAAAAAATAAAAATAATTTAAATTAACAGAAAATAAATGAAAATATAAAAAATATACAGAACTGAAACAGGGCAGTATGCGACTGGATTTTTTAGAACCTTGTCCTTATACTAAAGGATAGAAAAGGGAGGCAATAAAAAGATGAGCAGAAATGAGAGAGTCAGTTGTGAGAGCTGTACTTATTATATTTATGATGAAGACTATGAAAGTTATGTATGTGATAAAAATATGGATGAAGATGAATATATCCGTCTGATGACAGATCGTCATTTCCAGTGTCCGTTTTACAGAAATGGTGATGAATATGCAGTTGTCCGTAAGCAGATGTAGCATTCTGCTGATTGTATAGAAAAGAAATCTGTGGTATGATGAATACGAACATACATTCGTAAAGGCGGCATGAAGAAATGATAAAAAAAGAGAATGATTCTATTGTATATGAAAAGGTAATTCCGGCACATGGAGCAGAGTATGTATCATTTCCGGAGTCTATGAGACCGGAGATTGGCGATTATCTCAGATCGCAGGGGATTTCCCGGCTTTACAGTCACCAGGCGGAGATGTTCGTAAGGGCCGGTGAAGGAGAAAGCCTGGTCATCACGACAGCGACAGCAAGTGGCAAAACTTTGAGCTTTTTGCTGCCGGTATTGCAGAAGATTTTAGAGAATCCGCTGACGCGTGCGATTTTTATTTATCCGACGAAAGCACTTGCAAGTGATCAGTATCGGGTATTGGCTCCTGTACTGGAGTATTTTGGTGAGGGGCGTATATCGGCAGGGGTCTATGATGGAGATACGATGCCTGCAGAACGCAGCCGGGACAGGAAGAGTGCGAATATTATCCTGACGAATCCTGAGATGCTGAATGCAGCTTTCTTGCCTAACCACAGTAAATATGGATTTGATTTTATATTTGCCAATCTGAAGTATATCGTGATTGATGAATTGCATAGCTACAGAGGAGCATTTGGCGGGCATCTTGCCAATATTTTCCGGAGAATGAAACGGATCTGCGGATATTATCATTCCGATCCACAATTTTTATGCAGTTCAGCGACGATTGCAAATCCGGTGGAGCTGGCAGAGAAGATCTGTGGAATAACCCCGGGGCTGATCGAGCGAGATGGCTCACCGGCACCGGAAAAGGTATACAAGATCCTGCAGCCACCGGAGATAAAAGGAGCGAATGATAAAGTATATGGAAGATATTCGGCTTCAAGTGTGGCGAAAGAGCTGATTCCGGAGCTTGTGGAAAAGGGAGAACAGTTTCTTGTATTTACACGTAGTCGAAGAGCGGTGGAAGTTATTTTAAAGGAATCGAGAGACCGGTTGGAGGACGCCGGATTTTTTGGAAAAAAGGGGCAGACGGACAAAATCGCCGGGTATCGTGGAGGTTATACTCCATTGGAGCGGCGTGAGATCGAGCGAAAGATGATGGCAGGAGAGCTGACAGGCCTGATCTGTACGAATGCACTGGAACTGGGAATTGATATTGGAAAACTGGATTGTACAGTGCTGGTAGGATATCCGGGGACAAGAGCTTCTTTCTGGCAGCAGACAGGACGGGCGGGAAGAAGTGGCAGGAGGTGTGTCAATTATCTGATTTTGGAGAATCAGCCGTTCGATCAGTATATTGCAATTTCACCTGACTGGCTTTTTGAAGGCAGAAGTGAAAATGCAATCGTAGATCCGGACAATCTGCTGATCGAGCTTGCACATATACGTGCGGCAGCAGCGGAGATGCCACTGTCTCTGGATGATGTTGCGTTGTTCCCGGATTTGGGAGAGATCATCCCGGTTCTTTTAAATGCACAGGAACTGAAAAGTCTGGCGGGACGTTTTTCATGGGCAGGGTCGGCATTCCCTGCCGGAGATTACAGTCTCAGGAATATGGACAGGACGAGATACAAGCTGATCGTATATCCAAGTATGGAGCATCTGAGAAATGTGCAGGAGAAAAGGAAAGGCTCTCTTTTTATCGGAAAGGAAATTACTGAGATGGACGAGTCGCAGGCTTTTCATGAGCTGCACCCGGGAGCGGTGTATCTGCATGACGGTGAGCAGTATGAGGTGCTGAAGCTGGATCTGGTTTCAAGAACTGCACTGGCAGTACCATTTTATGGAAATTATTATACAGTTCCATCCGGCACAGAGGATACAAGAATTTTGCAGACCTTCCAAAAAGAAACTTTTAAAAGAATAAAGAAATGTTTTGGTGACATAAATGTAAATGAAGTGATTTCGATGTATAAGAAACTTCAGTTTCATAATCATCAGAATCTGGGCCATGTGTCGCTGACGAGGCCATTACAGAAAGATTACGATACAGAGAGTACCTGGATTGAAATCCCGGAGAATATTGTGGATACATACCAGAGGCTCCTTGTGCCAGATCAAAGAGGAGAACTTGTTCTGAATAATCATTTTGAGGGAATTTCCTATGCAATCAAGAATGCAGCTATGATGGTGACAATGACAGAAAAAGATGACATCGGAGTGATTCTTTCAAATAATGCGTTGATTCCCGGAGCAGAAAGAGGACGAAAGGTATCCTTATTTATTTATGATAAGTATGAAGGCGGTCTTGGTTATGCTGAGAAAATTTATGATCTGATGGAACAGATCATTTATCAGGCAATCGAGCAGGTTGAACATTGTCCGTGTAAGGACGGATGTCCGGTCTGCGTAGGAAATTATACACTGGATAAAAAGACAGTGCTGTGGGGGCTGAAGAATTTTATAGAAGAGAGTGAATCTCCGGTATCTATATCAAAGCAGTCAGAATTGTCAGAGATGAACAGACCGGGAATAAAGAAAGAATATTCATTTGAAATGCTGGAAGAAAAATGGGATGAGTTCTGTGAGAAGTTAAAAAGGAGCGGAGAATCGGGAGCTGCGTTTTTAAGTATGGTAAAGAAAGTGGAAGTAAAAGAGGAGCGTCTGATCCTGCAGGTTGAAAATTCATTTTATGAAGGATGGCTGCAGGAATGGGAGAATCTGCGGGAAGTAGAGCGTCTGCTCCGTTCGTATGCGATCTGTCCGGCAGATATGAAGATTGAGATTCAGTCAGAGACAGATTGGGAGCGGGTGAAAAAGATCCGTGGAAAACTAAATCGAAGGTATGGAAAAGATGAAATTTGAAGAAGAATGGAGTTTCCTGAATCCCTATCAGATGACAGCAGTTCTTGATGAGAGTCCGGCATGTGTTGTGAATGCAAATGTCGGAAGCGGAAAGACAACTGTTCTGATCGCAAAGATACTGTATTTATATCAGGTGAAGCAGATACAGCCGGAAGAAATGATTGTTCTGACTTTTACAAATAAAGCAGCAGATGAAATAAAAGAACGACTCATAGCAAAAGAAAAGTTTTTAAAAAAAGAAAAAAATGACGAAGAACCAAGGCTGGATGGATTTGGTACATTTCATAGTGTAGCGCTATGGATGCTGAGAGAAAAGCTGGAAGTTGAAAAAGCTGGATGGAGAAAAGATTTTACTGTCATGGCACCGGATGAAGAAGAAGATCTTGCATTAACTCTGACCGCAGAATACGGATTGAAAATAAAATATAAGAACCGCCTGAAGAAGCGGCTGGAGCAGGAATATCAATGGTATCTTGAAGGACGACCGATACCGAGATACAAAGATGATTTGTTCAAATTGTATCCAATAATTGAATCCGAAAAAAAGAAGCAGAATAAGATGACTTTTTCGGATTTGCTGCGTGTCAGTACGCTTTTATTGAAAGGGCAGGATGCTTTTATCCCTAAGTGGATCATTGTCGATGAAGTGCAGGACAGTGATAAGATGCAGATGGAATTTCTGGAGGCTTTGAAAGGCAGGGAGACGAAGCTGTTTGCAGTAGGAGATCCGAATCAGGTGATTTATAGCTGGCGTGGGACAGGAGAGAATATGTTCTTTTTATTAAAGCACCGATTTGAGGCGAAAGAATATTCTCTCCCGGTGAATTACCGTTCTAATGCATTGATCCTGGGAGCGGCGAATCGTTTCCTTCAGTTTGGCAGTCAGATCCGGGCGAGCAGAGAAAAAGGTGAGAAGGTCAAAATTGTTAATTATTATGATCCTTTTCAGGAGGCAGAGGAACTTGCGTTGCGGATAAGAGAGCTAAAGGAGCAGGGACTGACATATCGGGAGATGGCGGTATTTTATCGGTTACAGCGTCAGGTGGATGTGCTTGCAAAAGTGTTTGAACGCTAGGGGATTCCATATGAAGTTTCCGTAAAAAAGAGCCTACATGATATTCCGGTATTGAACTGGTTTGTCAGAGTATTGAGATTCTGTGTAAATCCATTGGATGAGCAGTCCGGGATTGCAGCAGTCGCAGATAAAGAATTTGGCGAGTTTGGAATGACGCGGAAAAAGGCAGAAAAAATCATAAAAGAGAAAAAGCTGTCCGAGAGTCTGCTTTATGAACAGATGACCGGATTTCAGGCATGGGTAGTGGATAACTTTGGGAAATTCATGAAAGAAGGTGAAAAAGAGCAGAAAATCTTTGAATATTTTCACTTAAAAGAGTTCCTGCGTCCTACGGTGGAGAGCTATACTGAAAATGTCAAAAAAATAAAGAGCTTTTTAAAGCAGTTATGTTCATATTGCGGTTCGATTGATTTCCGGGGGCATCTGAGGGAATTTCTGAATAGTTCAGAGCTTTATGGATTAAAGATGGAAGCAGGAGAAAAAGAAGTAGGAGCAGAAATGAATCCTGAAGACCGGAAAGATGCAGTACAGCTTATGACGCTGCATGCATCCAAAGGTCTGGAATTTGATACGGTCTTTCTGATTGGTGTGAATCCCGGTCTGATCCCGCTTCATTCAAAAAATTATGAACAGGAAGAAGAGGAACGAAGGTTGTTTTTTGTGGGGATTACCCGTGCAAAGAATCGGTTGGAACTTTCCTGGTATACGAATCCGGGTGAACCGGGGATAGCGGGTGAGGAAAGCCGTTATCTGAAAATGATTCCGCAGGAGCTGTTGGAGGGAATGCCGGATGAAAAAGAAAGATGGGCTAACCTGCAGCAGTTAAAGAAAGAAGTTCAGGAAAAAGCTCAGGAAAAAGCTCAGAAAGAAGTTCAGGAAAAAGAGCAGAAAGAACTTCGGACAGAACTTCGGCAGGAAGTAAAACTGGAAGATCAACAGGAACAGGCTGACATGCGGGCTGGCATACAGGCGGTGGTGCAGGTAAGGCATCCGAAGTATGGTGTCGGAGTGTTAAGATCGGAAGATGATCTGATGGTTGAGGCAGAGTTTGACGGATACGGAGTGAAGCAGTTCCTGAAAGCATTTGGTGAAGTCGAGATAATAGGATGAGTGAAATACAAAGGAAGTGAGTAAAATGAATGAAGCCACGCAACAAAATCGTTTATTTGACAATAAAAAACTGGCTGCACTTCTAATTCCACTGGCAGTAGATCAGCTCCTTAATTCATTTATGGGAACTGTGGATACACTGGTAGTCAGTAATCTTGGCTCAGCAGCGATTTCAGCAGTTTCACTGGTAGATTCGATCAATATCCTGATTGTTCAGGCTTTCTTTGCACTGGCATCAGGTGGAACAGTTGTGTGTTCCCATTACCTTGGATGTGGAAAAAAGGAGCATGCACAGGAGGCAGCAAGACAGTTGGTTTTCATTACGTTCGTATTGTCGGCGGTGATTGCTGGAATGTGTCTTTTATTCAATGGTCCGATGTTGGCACTGATCTTTGGAAAAGTAGAGAGTGCGGTTATGGTGAATGCCAAAAAGTATTTTTTCTTTTCTGCAATCTCGTATCCATTTGTCGCATTATATGATGATGGATCGTGCATCCTGAGGGCACAGGAGAACAGTCGTCTGCCGATGCTGATCTCGGTTATTTCAAATATCCTGAATATTATTCTGAATCTGTTATTTGTATGGGTGTTCCATTGGGGTGTTGCAGGTTCGGCAACTGCAACGATGCTGGCACGTATGTTCAGTATGGTTACAGTGCTGGTAAAACTGAGGAATCCACAGTTGGAGATCCAGTTGAGAAAGTATTTTACCATCCGGCCTGACTGGGATGAGATTAAAAGAATCCTGAGGATTGGTGTGCCGTCGGGGGTGGAGAACAGTATGTTCCAGTTTGGAAAGCTTGCGATCCAGTCGACT
>ERZ773107.3382-NODE-3382-length-10375-cov-2.799612_pt1 | contig 10375 bp, 7 predicted proteins | sample MGYA00580571_ERZ773107 | MGnify/ENA primary metagenome ERZ773107 (study PRJEB29015, sample SAMEA2737843) | human gut metagenome | biome: human gut; feature: human-associated habitat; material: faeces | place: China | collected 2012 ... | reverse complement strand
GAAATCCATTGTGAACTGAACTCTGTGGTTGCCGTCTTCGTACATAGGATGGTCGTAATTGTCGGTAAAGAAATTCTTTAGCCGATGGGAAATGGTGAAGCCACAATGTTCGTAGAAAGAAAGCGTAGAAGGTACATCGCCTGTACCGACCAGCAATTCTGAGCATTTCCCCCGATAATGATCAAATAAAAATTGAATCAAGCGTTTTCCATATCCCTGCCGCTGGAAAAAAGAGATCGTAGCTATGTTCTTGATTTCATAAATTCCTTCCCCTTCACGGGTTACGACACAGCACGCTTTCAATCCGTTATCATACAAGACAAACATATCGCCACGTTCCAGATAGCGGTCGATCATACTCTCCTGTTCATCAGCCAAAAGCAACAGTTCCAAGAACTCTTTTTTATCCGAAATTACTTTTTTTATCTCCATATTTTAAAACTTTGAACCTTTCATCAGTATCTTGCAAAGGTATAAAAATTCACCTGATAAACAATTTCCCGAAAGTATATCTTGAAAAACCGGCTCAGCAATCTCGCGCTATCAATACAAACGCTGAACTTTAAGGGCATATTCTTGTTAACTTCTCACTATCGTGACTGATAGTTCTGTGACAGAATTCCGAACAGGTTGTATCTCACAGATGAATAACCAATAATAAACCTATAACTAAAAATCGAAATTATGTGTACGAGAGTCGTTTATTCAGGAAGCAATGGTATGGTAGCAACCGGTCGTTCTATGGACTGGAAAACAGATATGCACAGCAACCTTTGGGTGTTTCCCAGAGGGATGAAACGGAACGGAGAAACCGGAGAGAACTCGCTGGAATGGACTTCCAGATACGGTAGCGTAGTGACTTCCGCTTTCGAGATCGCCAGTACGGACGGTATGAATGAGAAAGGATTGGTCGCCAATCTGCTTTGGTTGCCCGAAACCGAATGCCCCGTAAGAGATAAGAATAAACCGGGGCTTGCCATTACAGCCTGGGTGCAATATATGCTGGACAATTTTGCCACCGTAGAAGAAGCCGTAGCATACATTGACGAAGATACCTTTCAGGTCGTTTCGGATATGATGCCGGACGGTTCCCGTCTGGCCACTTTACATTTATCTATTTCGGATGCTACAGGTGACTGTGCCATTTTTGAATATATCGGTGGGAAACTCACGGTATATCATAGTAAGGAATACAAGGTTATGACCAACTCTCCTACTTACAACAAGCAACTGGCACTTAGCGAATACTGGAAATCGATAGGAGGACTGAACTTTCTGCCCGGTACGAATCGCGCTGCCGACCGCTTTGCCAGAGCCAGCTTCTACATCAACGCATTGCCCGAGACCGATGATGAAAGAATAGCTGTTGCCAGAGTATTCAGTGTTGTACGCAATGCTTCTGTTCCTTACGGGATATCCACTCCCGAAAGTCCCGAGATTTCCACTACGCAATGGAGAACCGTTTCGGAAAGCAAGAACCTGAGATACTTTTTCGAATCAAGTCTGACTCCGAATACCTTTTGGGTAAATCTGAAAGATTTCGATTTATCGGAAGGGGCTCCGGTGTTCAAACTGTCTATTGCCAATGGAGAAATGTATCATGGAAATACAGCCAAGAATTTTAAAACAGCGTTGCCTTTCAAATTTATGGGCGTAAAGGGATAAATTGATAGCAGCTTGCTGCATCACATATATCAGAGAAGTATTTTCTCCACGTCTTCGGGAACATATACTGTTCCCGAAAACTCCTGAGCAGCTTCTTCCGTATAATACAACAAAATATTTCCGAATACTATTCACGCACCACACCACTGACTTCCATTTCAAGGAAGTAGTCATTCTCCAATTTAAAGGTGTACTAAAGAATCAAACAATCATCCAAATCAATAGAAAAATAATACAATGCACTTGTTTTCTCTTATTATTATCGTTTACTTTGTTGGCAAAAATTAATTAACGAGCCATGAAAAACCTACTATTAGCAGCCATGCTTTTCTGCACAAACATAGCCATCGCACAAGGTACTATAGAAGATTACCGTCGTGCTTACTCAGCAGGAGAAAAATTCAGTGCAAACAAAGTATCCTATTCCAATGTCAATCCGGAGTGGATTGGTAAAACGCATTATTTCTGGTATGTACGAAATACTCCCGACGGACGTATCTATGTATTAGTGGATGCCGACACTCAAAACAGAAAAGACTTGTTTGACCACAAACTCGTGGCAGCAGCTTTAAGTGAGGCATCGGGACGCAAAATAGAAGCCACTTCTCTTTATCTGGATCGTCTGTCTGTCAACAACGGACTGGATACGCTACGTTTCGTTTTCAACAATCATCGCTGGATGTATGTCATCGATAAAAATCAGCTGACAGATGAAGGTGCTCTGCCCACTCCACGCAAACAACGCCACTGGATGGAAACAGATGATGAAAAGACGGCTGCTCCCGTCACCTCTCCTGACAAGAAATATACAGCATTCATTAAGAATCATAATATATATGTAAAAGAAACAGCTACCGGAAAAGAAAAACAGCTAAGTCTGGACGGTACTTTGGGAAATTATTACTCAGCCTATATTCGCTGGTCTCCCGACAGCAAAAAAGTCGCTTCCTGCAAGATTCGTCCGGTAGAAAAACGCTATGTATATTATGTGGAATCCTCCCCAAGCGATCAGCTTCAACCCAAACTCCACAAACAAGAGTATGCCAAACCGGGCGATGAACTTCCGTTTAAGATACCCTGCATATACGATGTGGAAACAGGACACAGTGTGATTCCATCGACAGATTTATTCTCTCAACAATATTACATTACGGCCCCCGAATGGAACAGCGACAGTCAAGCCATCACTTTCGAATACAATCAGCGCGGACATCAGGTCTACCGGGTATTGGAATTTTCTGCCGCAACAGGAAAGGTACGCCCGTTAATAGAAGAGACAAGCGACAAATACGTTAATTATTCCCGTCGTTTCCGACATGATTTACAAAATGGAAAACGAATGATATGGATGAGTGAACGTGACAACTGGAATCACCTGTATATGTATGACCGTACTACAGCCCAGCCTATTCGTCAGATAACCAAAGGCGAATGGTACGTACGTGATATCCTCCGGGTAGATGAAACCAACCAACTTATTTATTTCTCGGCAAATGGCGTACAAGCTAAAGAAGATCCCTACCTGATCCGTTATTATCGTATCGGCTTCGACGGTAAGAATCTCACTTGTCTCACTCCGGCAGAAGGAATGCATAATGCATGGTTCTCAAAAGATATGCAATATTTAGTTGATGTATATTCTATGGTAGACAAAGCTCCTGTAGCCGTACTCCGGGATGCCAAAAACGGAAAAGTCATCATGCCACTTGAAACGGCTGATATCAGTCGTCTGGAAGCTGAAGGCTGGAAAGCTCCCGAAGTATTCACCGCCAAAGGTCGTGACGGAAAAACGGATATGTGGGGAATCATCATTCGTCCCAGCAATTTTGATCCTGACAAAAAATACCCCGTTTTGGAGTATATCTATCAAGGACCGGGTAATCAATACGTACCCAAAACCTTTATTCCTTATAACTACTTTATGAGTGGTATTGCCGAACTCGGTTTTATTGTTGTCATGGTAGATGGGATGGGAACTTCTTTCCGTTCACGCACTTTCGAAAACGTATGTTACAAGAATCTGAAAGATGCCGGATTGCCCGATCATATTGCCTGGATAAAATCCGCTGCCCAAAAGTACCCTTATATGGACATAGATCGTGTCGGAATTTATGGTTGTTCCGCAGGTGGACAGGAATCAATGACAGCAGTACTGTTTCATCCCGAATTTTATAAAGCAGCATATTCTGCCTGTGGCTGCCATGACAATCGTATGGATAAGATATGGTGGAATGAACAATGGCTGGGTTATCCGGTTGGTGAACAATATAAAGAAGGATCGAATGTTGAGAATGCTCACTTGCTCAGTCGCCCGTTAATGCTGGTAGTAGGTGAAATGGATGATAACGTAGATCCGGCTTCTACCATGCAGGTAGCAAATGCGTTGATCAAAGCCAATAAAGATTTTGAGTTAGTGGTTATTCCCGGTGCTCACCACACTATGGGAGAAAGTTTCGGTGAACATAAACGCTACGACTTCTTCGTGCGCAATCTATTAAATACAACTCCGCCGAAATGGAATGAAATAAAATAGTGAATACTTTGTAGAACAGTATCCACTACTTTATTCATAATCCGGTCAGTTACTTTTTCTATGCTCCAGAATCGTATCCATATTTTCCAAAGCCCAGCCCACTAATCCTTCAATATGCGGAATCAAAGTTCCTCCTGTATCTGTCAGATAATACTCTACACGGGGAGGTACTTCCGCATATATTTTCCGTTCAATCAAACCGTCAGATTCGAGCGTACGAAGAGTAACAGTCAGCATCCGCTGTGAAATATCCTCTATCGTTTTATGAATATCGCTAAAACGCATCGTACCATTCGCATTCAAAGTTATCAGTACCAGCATCGACCATTTGTCTCCCAAGCGGCTTATGACATCTCTTACAGGGCAATTCCCTGTCGGGTGAAAGTTTTTCATCTTTTTAACGTTTTGTATTATACTGAGTTTCAACAATAGTTACTTCCATGTAACTACCTTATTCTAAGGTTCGTTCTTGTATTTTTCAATTAAGGTAGATACATTTGCATCACAAAAGTAATAAACTTACTAAAAATAACTATTGTTTCATTTAAATAATTATGATTATGGCAAAGAAAGTAGCAGTTTTAGCAGTGAATCCGGTAAATGGTTGTGGTTTATTCCAATACTTGGAAGCCTTTTTCGAAAATGGCATTTCCTATAAAGTATTTGCCGTATCGGATACGAAAGAGATCAAAACCAATTCAGGAATGGTCCTAATAGTAGATGATGTGATTGCTAATCTAAAAGGGCATGAAGACGAATTTGATGCACTTGTATTCTCCTGTGGAGATGCAGTACCTGTATTCCAGCAGTATGCAAACCAGCCATACAATGTGGACTTGATGGAAGTCATCAAGACTTTCGGAGAAAAAGGAAAGATGATGATCGGACACTGTGCCGGTGCAATGATGTTTGACTTTACAGGTATAACAAAAGGTAAAAAAGTCGCTGTCCATCCGCTGGCCAAACCTGCCATTCAAAACGGAATTGCCACGGATGAAAAATCTGAGATAGATGGCAACTTCTTTACTGCACAAGATGAGAATACGATCTGGACAATGTTGCCGAAAGTCATAGAAGCATTGAAATAATGCCGGAAAGTATAGAAAGGAATAAATCCACACACAAAAAGAATTATTCATACAATTGAATAATAAACTCATTCGTTCCTTTAAAACCAACGGCCCGTTCCTCGGTGTGCAACGGGTCCTTCCTTTAAAACCAACGAGCCGTTGGTTTTAAAGGAAAAACAGTCACCCATACAACATTCATAATCAACAATTTACGCATTCTGCTTTTAACAAGCAAATATTGCAGCTTCATTCATCAATAAAAACAGACAACAATAGGCTAATTATTGATAAAAACAAGTGCATCCTTTTTCGTACACCTACATATTTTTGGTTTACACATCCGTATAAGGTCGGATTCGAAATTCCTTGAGCAATACATCTACTTTATTATTTTTTAATTGGATGCCATCGTTTTTCAGATTGTTTTTAGTACTTTTGCCCGTATCAAATCAATAAATAATATATCGAACACAAACATCATACTCTCATGAATATGAAAAAATATGTGCTAGCATTTTTTCTATGTTTCATATCTATTACTCCTATTTTAGCACAAAGAGACCACATAGATATTTCAAACTATATTTTATGCATCAATTCCTATGCAGAATCTTCTCCTTGGAGTAACAGGATGATTTCAACCGTATCGGAGTACGTTCAAAAGAACCCAAAACTGGCATTATATGCGGAACATATGAATACTTTAATGATCGATAACGATACGATTTTAGGAGAATTCAAGAATATGATCTCTCAGAAATACGAGCATCATCGCCCACGGCTGCTAATATTATTAGGAAACCCTTCTCTATTACTACGTGATGAATATAGAGAGCTTTGGGGAGACATTCCTATTGTACTCTGTTCGGAAGAAAAGTTTATAGGTCCTAAAGACACCTACATCTACAAACAGCCAGTTACACAAGCGGAGCGTGTTCCGATCTCCCAACTTGCCGATCCCTACAATCTGGTACTTTTATATTCAAACCTTTATTTACGGGAAAATATCCAACTGATTTCTCACATAATCCCTGATATGAAGAAATTCATATTTATCGGTGACGAGCGAGAAATCAATCAGACCAATAATTTGGAAATACAGACAAAGTTAAAAACCATAAATCCTAATATTGAATACCAGTACATCACGCCACAAAAAATGACAACGAACCAATTATTGGATTCATTGTATCATGTTGATCCGAATACAACCGGAATTTTATTTGCTTCCTGGTTCTACAAAACGACATTTGCAGGTAATACTTCATTGGTTACCAATGCTCACAAACTTATCGTAACAACTACAGCTCCAATTTTCACCCTTAATATGGCTGATATAACAGAAGAAAACGGTGGCATGATAGGTGGTTATACTTATGACCAAAAACACTATAACCAGCAATTAATTCATACCATTTCAGAAATACTTACAGGAAAGCCGGCTAGAGAAATTCCCTTTTATATGCCATCAGATGGCGCACCTATTATCAACTATACGATATTACTCCGTAAAGGATTCTCTCCTTCCATGTGTCCTCCAAACACACATTTTCTGAATAAACCGCTTGGATTCTGGAAACAGAACAAATATTTCATTATGGGTACCTTGTCTTTTATGATATTACTGGCAATCGTATTCTTTTATCGTATCCATAGCCTGAATAGCATCAAAAAAGCACAGCAAAAAGAAATTGACGCAATGACAAATTATAAGAATCTGGTTAATAACATGCCCATTCTCTATATGCAGGAAGAAGTGCTTGCTGATAAAAATGGCATTCCCGTAGAACTGATTTACCGCAATGTGAATGCGCATTTTGAGAAAAACTTTTTCCGCAAAGAAGAAGTTGTCGGGAAAAAAGCGAGTGAAATATTTCCAGAATCAATGCCGGACTTCCTGCACTTCACTCAAATAGCCTTATCAGAAAATAAAGTAATAACATTCCCCTACTATTTCAAAAAAATAGATACCTTCTACGATATAGTACTTAAAGCAAACCGGCAAAATAATATGATTGATGTATTTTGCCTGAACAGCACAGAGCTCCATAAGGCACAACAAAAGCTAAGCACTATCAACAACAAACTCGCCATGTCACTTGACGTAGCTAATATCGTGCCATGGAAATGGGATTTGCGAAGTAAAACAATTTTACGCGACATCAACAAACCGATAGAACTTAGCACACAAGGAAAAGACGTTGCCGAAGAACAACTGGCAGTACCCGACTATCACTATTTTTCCAAGATATTTAAGGAAGACCGGAAACGGGTAGAACAAGCTTATCAGAACTTAATAGACGGTCATTCGGAAAAAGTAAAAGAAGAATATCGCGTAGTCAGCACACAAAAAGGATTTCATAGGATAGAATGGGTGGAAGCCCAAGCAGCCGTTGAAACGCGGGATGAGAATGGCAAACCATTGACTCTTGTTGGCTCCTCACTCGTTATCACTGAACGAAAAAAAATGGAGATGGAACTGATTAATGCCAAAAACCGTGCCGAAGAGTCCAATCGGCTGAAGTCTGCTTTCCTTGCCAACATGAGTCATGAAATTCGTACTCCTCTAAATGCTATCGTCGGTTTCTCCGGTATATTGGCATCCACCGAAGAAGAAGAGGAAAAACAAGAATATGTCAGTATCATTGAAAACAATAATACGTTATTATTGCAGCTCATCAGTGATATCCTTGATTTATCAAAAATAGAAGCAGGAACATTGGACCTGCACTATTCCAATGTTGAAATCAATGATTTAATGAAAGACCTGGAAAACATGTGTCAACTGAAACTTAAGTCGGATGCTGTCAAACTGGAATTCGTAGCTCCTGAAGAACCATGTTTCGCACATATAGAAAAGAACAGGTTATCTCAGTTAATTATTAACCTGGTGACGAATGCCATAAAATTCACCATTCAAGGTAGTATCCGATTTGGATACAAACGTCAGAACAATGAATTATATTTCTATGTGGCTGATACAGGTTGCGGCATTCCTCAAGATAAGCAAAAAAGTATTTTTGGACGTTTCGTCAAATTAAATTCATTTGCACAAGGTACGGGTTTAGGACTCTCAATCTGCCAGACACTTGTCGAACACATGGGAGGTAAAATCGGGGTAGAATCAGAAGAAGGAAACGGCTCTACATTCTGGTTCACTTTGCCTTACAAGCAAGCAGAGACTGTTAAGAAGAGCCTTCCAAAGGACATACAACCTATTGCCATAGAAAAGGATAAGCTGGTAATTTTGATTGCTGAAGATAATGAAAGCAATTATAAGTTGTTCGAATCTATTCTAAAATATGATTATCATCTGCTTCATGCCTGGGATGGTCAGGAAGCTGTAAACATGTTCAAGGAGCATAATCCACAAATTATATTAATGGATATCAATATGCCTGTCCTGGATGGATATGAAGCAACCAAAGAAATCCGCAAGTACTCTGCCAAAGTACCGATTATCGCCATTACGGCTTTTGCATATGCTTCAGACGAGCAACGGGTGATGGAAAGTGGTTTTGACGGGTATATGCCGAAACCTATCAATGCCCGTCAGTTGAAGGCGCAACTGACAGATATCATGCAAAAACGTATTGTATTGCTATGACTTATGTGTTTCCTTACTATCTTTGCAGTTCGAATATATACCACAATATCAATTTATGACTGAAGAAAAAATACATAAAGAACGTCATGGCAGCTGGTGGGCACTGAGTCCGTTACTCGTCTTTCTCTGCCTTTATCTGGTAACTTCCATTCTTGTTAATGACTTTTATAAAGTACCCATCACTGTGGCTTTCCTCGTGTCTTCCTGTTACGCAATTGCCATTACGCGAGGATTGAAGCTCGACCAGCGTATCTACCAGTTCTCCGTAGGAGCCGCCAACAAGAATATCCTTCTGATGATATGGATATTCATCCTTGCCGGAGCTTTCGCACAAAGCGCCAGGCAGATGGGAGCTATTGATGCAACCGTCAATCTGACACTGCATATCCTCCCTGATAATCTGCTATTGGCCGGGATATTCATTGCCGCCTGTTTTATCTCATTATCCATCGGAACCAGCGTAGGGACAATTGTAGCCCTTACTCCCGTTGCTGTCAGCCTGGCCGAAAAGACAGAAATCGCCCTTCCGTTTATGGTAGCAGTCGTTGTCGGAGGTTCTTTCTTTGGAGATAACCTGTCGTTTATATCCGATACGACCATTGCCTCAACCAAAACTCAGGAATGCGTGATGCGTGATAAGTTTCGGGTAAATTCTATGATTGTGGTTCCGGCAGCGATTATCGTACTGGGAATCTACATTTTTCAAGGACTATCCATCACTGCGCCCGCACAAGTACAGACTATTGAATGGATAAAAGTCATACCTTATATAATAGTACTGGGAACAGCCATTGCCGGAATGAACGTGATGCTGGTATTAATAATTGGTATCCTGACCAGCGGTATCATCGGCATAGCTACCGGAAGTTTTGGCGTATTCGATTGGTTTGGGGCAATGGGTACGGGTATCACAGGCATGGGTGAATTGATCATTATCACATTACTGGCAGGCGGTATGCTCGAAACAATCCGTTATAACGGAGGTATCAATTTCATCATCAAAAAACTGACCCGTCATGTCAACAGCAAGCGTGGTGCGGAACTGAGCATCGCCGCTCTGGTAAGTATCGCCAACCTATGCACTGCCAACAATACGATTGCCATCATCACCACAGGACCTATTGCAAAGGATATTGCAAAGAGATTCCATCTCGACCGGAGAAAAACAGCCAGTATTCTGGATACATTCTCCTGTCTGATACAAGGTATCATACCCTATGGAGCACAAATGCTGATTGCTGCAGGGTTAGCCAACATCTCTCCTATCAGTATCATCGGCAATCTCTATTATCCGTTTACGATGGGGATCTGTGCCCTGCTCGCTATCCTGTTCCGATATCCGAGGAGGTATTCATAAGAAAAAGAAAGGAAATATTTGTCAATCAAAAGAAAAGCTGTATCTTTGCGCCCGCTATTACGAGTTAGTAGCATAATTCAAATCATTAATTAAAAACAATTATTAAAAATGGCAACTAGAATCAGATTGCAGAGACACGGACG
>ERZ773107.3378-NODE-3378-length-10388-cov-3.175748_pt1 | contig 10388 bp, 9 predicted proteins | sample MGYA00580571_ERZ773107 | MGnify/ENA primary metagenome ERZ773107 (study PRJEB29015, sample SAMEA2737843) | human gut metagenome | biome: human gut; feature: human-associated habitat; material: faeces | place: China | collected 2012 ... | reverse complement strand
CTTTGCAAATAAGGTCTACAGCGAAAATACCCTTGATTTTGGTATCATAATCTTCCTTGTTGCCACCTTTTTCCTGACGGTCTTCTTTGACCTTGTGGTTGCTATTGAGATCGGTGTCGTACTGGCTGCGCTGTTATTTATGAAACGTATGGCTGAGACCGCCGACATTAAGGCATGGAAGTACACAGACTCCTCGGATATCACTCCAGGTGAAGCTGAGAAGCTTCGCGACATCCCGCATTCCATCAGCGTCTTCGAAATCTGCGGACCGATGTTTTTCGCGGCTGCTGACCAGATTTTAAGCATTAACAGCAACCACCACACGAAGGTGGTTGTCATCCGTATGCGAAGCGTACCTGCCATTGATGCAAGCGCCATGAAGTCTTTGCATGAGCTCGCAGACCGTGCGAAGAAGAAAAATATCACACTGATCTTCTCCCACGTCAATGAGCAGCCGATGAAGGTTATGACAAAGGATGGATTTGTGGATCTTATCGGAAAAGACAATTTCCATGCGAATATTGTAGATGCGTTAGATTATGCGGAGACACTTGTAAAATAAAAAGCTGCTGTTTCTTCGCCAGAAAGCCTGAGCTTTTGCCTCCCCTGTTGGCAGGTCAAAAGCTCAGGCTTTCTTTTACATTCTGTCAATAATCGTTTCTAACTCTTCACAGTACTTTCTTGCATCCTCGAACTTTCCTGCCTGAAGAAGGAAAGCGATCCGGTTCTCGGTCTCTTTCTTCTTCTGCTCGAGTTCAAGGTAGTCTTTATCAAAATGATCCGCATAAATCATCTTCCGGAATTTGCGGATGCTCATCTTTCGAAGTTTCTTATCTTCCACGTACAGAACATAATCCATACAGTTTGCCACTGTATAGAAATCGTGGGAAACCATCAGGACTGCCCCCTGATACTTCTCAATTGACGCCTCTAATGCGAGCTGGGAATACGTATCCAGATGGCTGTTCGGCTCGTCTAAGAGCAGCAGATCCGCATCCATGCGCGAGATCTTTGCCAGCTGTAACAGGTTCTTCTCCCCACCGGAGAGATTCTCCACCCGGTTATAGGCAAGCTCCTCCTCAAATCCATATGTCTTTAAATACTCGATGATATCGGCATCTTTTTCAAAGCCCGCGTCTTCAAAGTTTGCAAGCACCGTCTTCTTCTCGCGGAATACTTCCCCGTGCATCTGTGAGAGATATGCGACCTTTGCTTCCGGATCCAGCTGGACTGCCGGATTTGCATGTCTGTAAATCTCCCGCAAAATAGTCGTCTTCCCTGTTCCATTCGGTCCCACAATGGCCACTTTTTCCCCCGCCTGTAAAGAAAAGGAAACATCCTCTAAAATCTGTCTGTCAAAAGCGACACTGTAATGCTCCACGCTTAAAACCGGCTGGTCTGCAGACTCTGATACTGTTTCCGGCTCTGCTTTACTTCCGTTCCGCTGAGCCGTCGTATACAGTTCGATTGCAGGCTGCTTAATATCTACAAACGGTGATCTGGTCTTTCTCGCTTCCAGACGCTCTAATAACGATACCCTCGCCTTTAAGGTACGTCCCTTTGTCGCACTGTCCACACGGGTTGCCTCATTTCTCAGGCGCTCCACAAGTCTCCGGTTTCTCTCAATCTCCTCAAGGTCTGCCGCTGCGAGCTCCTGCTGCTCAATTTTCATCTGAAGCATGGCAAAGTTGTATTCGATATAAGTGCCGTCGAATTCTTGTATTTCCGCATTTTCCAGATGCAGAATCTTATTGAAACAGTGATTCAGCAAATAGCGGTTGTGCGTGATGACGAGCAGTGTCCCCTTGTGCGCATTGATCAGATTTTTCAGTGCATTCAGGTGCTCAAAGTCCAGGAACACATCCGGCTCATCCATAATGACAAACTTCGGGCTGACCATCATCTCCCGGATGACCTGCACCAGTTTGAATTCACCGCCGCTTAAATTAGTCAGCAAATGATTCTCGTAATCCTGCAGATTGGCAAGCTTCAACTGTTTGCGGATGTTACTCTCATAGAAGTCCCCGTCGATCGCCTGGAACTCGTCCATCGCCTTCTGGTAATGCTCCATCACTTCCTCGAAATCCTCCGCCGTCGCCATTTCATCGCAGATCCGGTTGATCTCGCCCTGAAGACGCACAAATTCATCACTGAGGTAATCGAATACGGTCATTTCCGGTTTATCCTCCACGGAATAGAACTGGCTGACATAGCCGATCCTGCCCGGTACTTCCACCGTCAGCTTTCCTTCATATAAATAGTTGTCCGGTTGTAAGATCATATCCACTAACGTACTTTTTCCGGTTCCGTTCGTGCCGATGAAAGCACAGTGGACATCATCCTCTAATGTAAACGATATATTGTTATATAAATCCTTCTGTGGGAAGGAATAGGATAATTTTTCCGCTTTTATCATTGCAATCCCCATTCTCTCTTTTCTGTTTGCTTTGCAGACATCGGTATTGTAACATATCTTAATTCCGGCTACAATGTAAAAATACGATGCCTTCCATCTTGTATTTCTTCCGGTCCTCGCGGAGCGTTTTTCATTCATAGGATATATTTTCCTATGAATGAAAAAAATTCCTTCCAGAACATCCTTTTTCGTCTGCTCCGGAAGGAATCTTTTTTTATTATTTGCCAAAATGGAAGAATCCCTTTTTCTCATAAGGTTCACTTTTCGACGATACCAGCTCGTATCCGATTCCCTTAATCTCCTTCTTCGCCCATGGAATATCAATCTCACGGTCACTGATAATGACCGTCTCCCCATCCTTCGCGGAGGAGGTCACTTTCTTCACATTGAAATTCTTGCGGATCAGGTCATTCATATGAGATTCGCACATTCCACACATCATACCATCGATTTTCAAAGTAGTTTTTATCATCGCGTTCTCCGCCTCTCTTCTATTTCCTTGAGCGTATACCCCTGTGGGGTACTTGTCAATTCAAAGAGACGTTATTGAGAGATATTCTCAATTTATTATAACTTCTTAATGCGCTCTAACGCAGCCAGCGTATTCTCATAGCTTCCGAATGCAGTCAGTCTGAAGTATCCTTCTCCGCTTGGACCAAATCCGGATCCCGGAGTACCTACCACATTAGCATTCTCTAATAAGTAGTCAAAAAACTCCCATGAGCTCATCTGATCCGGTGTCTTTAACCAGATATACGGTGCATTCACGCCGCCGAATACAGTATAGCCTGCATCTTTTAATCCCTGCTTGATTGTTGCGGCATTCTTCATATAATACGCTACCTGCTCTTTTAACTGTGCTTTTCCAGCCTCCGAGTAAACAGCTTCCCCGGCGCGCTGCTGGATATACGGTGCACCGTTGAACTTGGTTCCATGGCGCCTTGCCCACATGGCATTTAACGATACGTCCCCGCTCTTTAACTCCTTCGGAACAACTGTATAACCAAGGCGGACACCGGTAAATCCTGCATTCTTGGAGAAGCTTTTCAATTCGATTGCACAGGTCTTAGCCCCCTCACACTCGTAGATGGAGTGTGCCACATTTTCCTCAGAAATATAGGCTTCATATGCTGCATCATAGATAATGACCGCACCGTTTTCATTCGCATAATCTACCCATTTCTGTAACGCATCCTTCGTGATCGTCGTACCGGTTGGGTTGTTAGGCAGACACAGATAAATAATATCCGGCACTTCCTTTGGGAATTCCGGCACGAAATTATTCTCCATCGTGCATGGCATGTAAATGACATTGCTCCAGGTCTCTGTCTTCGGATCATAGATACCGGTTCTTCCTGCCATGACATTGGAATCTACATAAACCGGGTAAACCGGGTCGCATACTGCAATACGGTTGTCTACAGAGAAAATCTCCTGAATATTTCCGGAATCACTCTTCGCTCCGTCAGATACAAAAATCTCATCCACAGAGATATCACAGCCTCTTGCTGCATAATCGTTCTTTGCAATAGCACTTCTTAAAAATTCATAACCGAGATCCGGTGCATAACCGTGGAAGGTCTCTGCGTGTCCCATCTCTTCCACTGCCTTGTGCATGGCATCAATAATCGCCGGTGCGATCGGCTGTGTCACATCCCCGATTCCAAGACGGATGATGCTCTTATCCGGGTTGGCTTCGCTGTATGCTGCCACTTTCTTTGCAATCGTGCTAAACAGATAGCTTCCCGGAAGCTTCTGATAATTGTCATTTACTTTAAACATATGATCCTCCTTGTTTTCCGAAGGAAAATACGACCGCCTTTACAGAGGCAGAGGAATTTCCCTCCTTGTCGAAACTTCACTTTACTGTGGTCTAGTATAGCATTGATGTATCCGTGTTGCAAGAAATTTTTGTTTACAAGGAACCAATTGACACATTTTTTCATTTGAGAAAAAAAGAACAGGCATCTCCCTTTCGGGAATACACCTGCTCTCCGGCAAACAATCTCTAATTCAGCAATAAGCTTAAAATCATCTGGGCGGTCTCTGTCAGCCCGGTTCCATTGTCCATGCTGCGCTTCTGCATATAGCGGTGAGCCTCCTCCTCTGACAGATTGTTACGCTCCATCAGAAGATGCTTTGCCTCTGTAATCAGGTCCTGTTCTTCCTTTGTGCGCTCTTTCGGCTTTGCCCGCTGCTTTTTTCTCCTCCTTGCGATGGTGTACTCCATCATCTCAAGTGTCTGCAACAGTTCATGTACCTTAAGCGGTGTGGACAAACAGACAATATTTTGCAGCTCACGCTCTCCGCAGTTTGCCTGTGACGTCACCAGCAGCATCTCAAACTGTGGGGAAAGATATTCGTGCAGCTCTGTATACATCATATCAACGAACCGGTATCCGCATACAAGAATACCACTCTCAAGTTCATTTGCATTCTGGATCGTCTGTGCTCCGGTCGTACAGACCGCATCCACATGAAATCCATTCTGCATCAAAACTTTCTTGATATTCTGCGCGGTTTCCTGTTTTGGAAAAGCAACAATGATGTTCATACTCAGATTTTGTATAAATATTTTTCAATTTCCCACGCGCTGATTTGCGCACGGTAATCTGCCCATTCTGCCTGCTTCGCTTCTATGTACTTCTCTGTGATATGTTCGCCGAGTACTTCTTTCATATAGGAGTCTTTTTCAAACTCTTCGACCGCTTCCTCAAGGTCTGCCGGAAGCGATTCTATGCCGAGCTTCGCCTTCTGGGAAAGTCTCATCTCATAGACATTCTCCGTCACTGCTGCCGGCGGCATGATCTGGTTACGGATTCCGTCAAGCCCTGCCTCTAAGCACACGGCAAGCACCAGATATGGGTTGGCTGCCGGATCCGGGCACCGCAGCTCCACTCTTGTTCCCGTACCCCTTGCTGCCGGAATACGGATTAATGGGCTTCTGTTGGTCGCTGACCACGCGATATAGATTGGTGCCTCATAGCCAGGGACAAGACGCTTATAGGAATTGACAAGCGGATTGGTAATTGCCGTCATGCCCTTTATATGCTTCATAATTCCGCCAATAAAATAATATGCCTCGCGGCTTAAGCCCATCTTGTCATCCGGGTCTGCAAAAATATTTTTTCCATCCTTGGACAACGACATATTCACATGCATACCGGAGCCGTTTATGCCGTATTTCGGCTTCGGCATAAAGCTTGCGAACATCCCATGGCGTTTGGCGATCGTCTTCACTGCCAGCTTGAATGTCATAATATTATCTGCCGTCTTAAGTGCCTCATCATAACGGAAATCAATCTCATGCTGCGCCGGAGCCATCTCGTGATGGGATGCCTCTATCTCAAATCCCATGTCCTCAAGCGTCAGCACCATATCCCTTCTCGCGTTCTCGCCAAAATCGACCGGTCCAAGATCAAAATATCCAGCGCGCTCGTTGCTCTCTGTCGTCGGCTGTCCGTCTTCATCCTGATTGAACAGGAAAAATTCGCACTCCGGTCCTACATCGAACCGGTATCCAAGCTTTGCCGCATCCGCAACTGCTTTTCTTAAAATATAACGCGGATCTCCCTCAAACGGCTTCTGTTCGACCGTATAAATATCACAAATGATCCTCGCCACCTTACCCTGCTGTGGTCTCCACGGAAAAATACAGAACGTATCCAGATCCGGATACAGATACATATCCGATTCCTCGATCCGGACAAATCCTTCAATGGAAGATCCGTCGAACATACACTCGTTGTTCAACGCCTTCTCTAACTGGCTGGATGTGATCGCCACATTCTTTAAGGTGCCGAACATATCCGTGAATTGCAACCGGATAAATTCCACATCTTCCTCCTCCACCATACGCATAATATCCTGCTTCGTGTATCTGCTCATATTTTTATTCCTCCTGCCTTTCCTCTGTCAATCTCTCTTTTTGCTCGGTTCTTTGTGCTCTCTCATATAAGCGAGCACCTTTTCGTATTCCATCGGCCCTCCGAACAGATCCAGTGCACTGCCGATTGTCACATTCAACCGGTCTCTTCCAAGCACGCCAAGCCTGTCAAGATCTGCGAAGCTTCCTACGCCTCCCGCATAGGTAACCGGGATCTTTCCCCAGCTTCCCAGTAACACAGCCAACTCCTCTTCGATGCCGCCGGATTTGCCCTCCACGTCCACTGCATGAACAAGAAATTCATCACAGTAACCAGACAGGCAGTCAAGTATCTCTGTGTCGACCTTCTCCTCCGTAAACTTCTGCCATCGGTCTGTCACAATAAAATAGCTGTCCTCTTTCTTCCGGCAGCTTAGGTCTAACACCAGATGCTCTTTTCCCACTTCTCGCCTCAACTGTTCGAGCCGGTCAAACTGTATTCTGCCATCGCAGAATACATAAGACGTCACGATCACATGGCTTGCCCCGGCATCTAAAAACTGTGCTGCATTACGGTCCGTGATCCCGCCTCCCACCTGCAATCCTTTCGGATAAGCCGAGAGCGCAAGCATCGCCTGCTGCTTTGTCGCTTCGTAGTATTCACTGTCTTTCGCATTTAATAAAATAATATGGCCGCCGCGGATCCCTTCCTTTTTATATAGGTCTGCATAAAACTCTGCATCCTGTTCTGACACAAAGTTTTCCTGAGCCTCATTTCCGGCATCCCTTAAGCTTCCGCCGACAATCTGTTTCACTTTTCCATTGTGAATGTCAATACATGGTCTGAATTCCATTCCATCTGTCCCCTGTCAGTTCATTTTGAATATTAGGAAAGAATCCTGCTTGCAGGATTCTTTGTCTGCGGCGAGTCGCTTTTGCGACATAATACGTCTCCGCCGCAGTGCGATCCTCGCGGAGCGTTTTTGATTCATAGTATGTATATTCCTGTGAATAAAAAAAGGCAACGTACTCCCTTTTGAAAGCGCCGTTGCTCTTACACATCATATCATACCTGTCTGTATTTGTGAATCTTTTTTTCTATTAGCTTTTTTGCAGCTTAATATTAGTAATTCTTATTAGTATGTATTTTTAATAAATCAGTGCTTATATATCATTGACACAGCGCTTTTTTTTTGATATGATACAGAACAATTACTTATATTTATAAACAATACCTTTGATGAAGAAAGTGAGGATACGAAAAATGAGTACAATTATCGGTGAAGGCATTACTTTTGATGATGTTTTATTAGTTCCACAGTATTCAGAAGTAACACCAAACATGATTGATCTGACAACACATCTTACCAAGAAAATCGTTTTAAATATTCCAATGATGAGTGCCGCAATGGATACGGTTACCGAGCACCGTATGGCAATCGCCATGGCAAGACAGGGTGGTATCGGTATTATCCATAAGAATATGTCTATTCAAGCGCAGGCAGAAGAAGTTGACAAGGTAAAACGTTCTGAGAACGGTGTTATCACAGACCCATTTTTCCTTTCCCCTGACCATACATTACAGGACGCTGAGGATCTGATGCGCAAGTTCCGTATCTCTGGTGTTCCGATCTGTGAGAGCGGCAAGTTAGTCGGCATCATCACAAACCGTGACTTAAAGTTTGAGACAGACTTCACCAAGAAGATCAGTGAGAGCATGACCTCTGAGGGTCTTATCACCGCTCCGGAAGGTATCACCTTAGAGGAAGCCAAGAAGATTCTCGCTAAGGCAAGAAAAGAGAAGCTCCCGATTGTAGACAAAGACTTCCACTTAAAAGGACTTATCACCATCAAAGATATTGAAAAACAGATCAAATATCCACTCTCCGCAAAGGATGAGCTCGGACGTCTGCTCTGCGGTGCCGGTGTCGGAATTACTGGAAACATGATGGAGCGTGTAGATGCCCTTGTAAAGGCTCACGTTGATGTCATTGTCGTAGACTCCGCACACGGTCATTCTCACAATATCTTAGAAGCTGTGAAGAAGATCAAAGCTGCTTACCCGGATCTGCAGGTTATCGCCGGAAATGTTGCTACAGGCGCAGCTACCCGTGACCTGATCAAAGCCGGTGCTGATGCTGTCAAAGTTGGTATCGGACCTGGTTCTATCTGTACCACCCGTGTTGTTGCTGGTATTGGTGTTCCACAGATCACAGCTATCATGGACTGCTATGCCGCTGCAAAAGAGTACGGTATCCCGGTCATCGCAGACGGCGGTATCAAATACTCCGGAGATATGACCAAGGCACTTGCTGCTGGAGCAAACGTATGTATGATGGGAAGCCTTTTCGCAGGCTGTGATGAAGCTCCTGGTACTTTCGAATTATATCAGGGAAGAAAATACAAAGTATACCGTGGTATGGGATCTCTCGCTGCCATGGAAAATGGAAGCAAAGACCGTTACTTCCAGGAAGGTGCGAAGAAGCTTGTTCCAGAAGGTGTGGAGGGACGTGTCGCTTACAAGGGAACCCTGGAAGATACTGTATTCCAGATGATTGGTGGAATCCGTTCCGGTATGGGATACTGCGGATGCCCAACCATTGAAGACCTGAAGGAGAAGGGACAGTTCGTAAAGATCTCCGCTGCAGCTTTACGTGAGAGCCATCCACATGACATTCATATCACAAAAGAAGCTCCGAACTACAGCGTAGACGAGTAAGATCAGTAATTCACTGGTGAGCTGCTTTTGCATTGAAAGATAGAATTTGTGGCTGAGTGAACAGCAGATAATAAAATTCATAAATTAATAAGAATTCATTCATAAAATGTTTCGCTGGAATATGTAGAATATATATCAGATGAGTGATGACTCCACCTCTATAGGTGGCGGGCAGCAAGAATGCCTGGGGCATTCTTGAATCAGAAAAAGGCGGGGCAAAGAACGTGCAGATGAAGAGGAACAGAAAAAGAAGAACTCTAAGCACGACAAAGAAGAAAAGAAAGACCCAGCGGAATATCCGGCTGGGTTTTCTTATTCTTGGAATTGTGCTAGTGGTCATGTTGATTATAAAAATAAATAATCCGGGATTTTTTTCCAATAAGTATTATGAGGTGGATACGAAAGCAGTGGATGCATCAAAGCCTGATATTGACGTGGAGCTTCTGACACCGAATCCATATTCCAGATCGCAGGAGAAGACAGACAAGATTACAGGGATTGTTATCCACTATACAGCTAATCCTGGAGCAACGGCTATAGGTAACCGGAATTATTTTGAAGGGTTAAAAGACAGTCACGAGACGAAAGCCAGCAGTAATTTCGTGGTGGGACTGAACGGAGAGATCGTGCAGTGTATTCCGACCTGGGAAGTGGCGTATGCATCGAATGACCGGAATTATGATACAGTATCCATCGAATGTTGCCATCCGGATGCGACTGGAAAGTTTAATGATGCGACTTATCGTTCTATGGTCCAACTGACAGCGTGGCTTTGTCTGAAGTTCAACCTGACAGAAGAAGATGTGATCCGCCACTATGATGTGACTGGGAAAATCTGTCCGAAATATTTTGTGGAAAATGAAGGCGCATGGGATCAGTTCCGGAAAGATGTAAAGTCAGCTATGGCGATGAACAAGAATCCGGAATAGGAATGAATAGAAAAAATAAGGCAGTTGCGAAATAAGATAATTGTTGGTATAATACACCCGGTAAGACAGAAAAGAAGTGGATAAAGAGGCCACATTTGACACAGGAGTAATATACGATGAACGATTTGGAAATGTACAGAGAGAGTCTGGCACTTTGTGATGATAAGATTATTGACGCACTTGTTGAAAGAAGTAAAATTGTAGAAAAAATCATGGCATATAAAGAGGAATATGGTATGCCGATTTTACAGCCGCAGCAGGAGGCAAAACAGGCCTTGAGACTGGAAGAAAAGCTGAATGATAATAAGTACAGAGAAGAGATTATGGATATCTTTGAATGTATCCGTATGAACAGCAAGAAGATTCAGGCAAGAAAGTTATTCGATTACAATATTGTAATGATCGGATTTATGGGAGCTGGAAAATCAACAGTGGCAGAGTATTTAAGTACCATGTTTG
>ERZ773107.3376-NODE-3376-length-10389-cov-10.029805_pt1 | contig 10389 bp, 10 predicted proteins | sample MGYA00580571_ERZ773107 | MGnify/ENA primary metagenome ERZ773107 (study PRJEB29015, sample SAMEA2737843) | human gut metagenome | biome: human gut; feature: human-associated habitat; material: faeces | place: China | collected 2012 ... | reverse complement strand
AAAACACGCACAGGCATCGGCATTTTGCTTCTCCGCCGCCTCGATTCCCGCGCGGATTGTATAGGAAATTCCTTTTTCGCTGTCCGGCGAAAACACCGTCTGCAGACGCCCGGCTTTTACCAGCGGCGCAAGCTCCTCCAGAATCCTTTCATACTGCGTCACAACCAGCAGTTCCCAGTTCTCATGCCTTCCGGCAATTTGGGCCAGCCGGTCCAGCAGATGGCGGTACACCGCCTTTCCATCCAGCGGATAGAGCAGCTTATTTTCCCCGAACCGTCTGCTGTTCCCGGCTGCCAGATAAAGTATCGTTACTCGCATTCTTTTTCCGCAATTCCCATTGCAATCTGCTCGCTCGTGATCGGCAGTTCGCGGAACCACAGACCCGTCGCATTGTAGATTGCATGTGCCAGCGCCGGAGCCGGTGTGTTGATGACGATCTCGCCGATCGATTTTGCACCGAACGGACCGGTCGGCTCGTAGCTGCTCCGAAACTCGACGCGCAGCTTGCCCATATCGAGGCGGGTCGGCACTTTATACTGCATAAACGAATTATTGATCATCTGACCCTTGTCCGTGTACTGGATATTTTCAAACAGCGTCATGCCGATGCCCTGCACCAGACCGCCCTCGACCTGTACGCGCGCAAGGTTCGGGTTGATGACGGTTCCGCAGTCGACAACGGCGGCATAATCGAGAATCCTGACCTCGCCGGTCTCTTTATCCAGCTCGATCTCGACCGCACCAGCCATATAAGGCGGCGGCGATACCGGAGAGCAGTTGCTTTCCGTCGCTTCCAGCGCGATGCCGTTATTGCACATGGCCGCTGTTGCGATTTCTTCCATCGTCATGCTGCTTCCGCTCTTTTCATGCACGACGCCGGTACCGGTAAATTCTGTCTCATCTTCCGGCACGTTCATCCGCTCTGCCGCCAGGGCACAGATTCGTTTCCGAAGCGTCATGCAGGCTTTTTCCACCGCTTTTCCGGTAATATACGTCGTACTCGATGCATAGGAACCGGAGTCATACGGGGACGTATCGGTATCTGCGCCGACAACGGTAATGTCATCCACATCACACTCCAGACACTCTGCCGCCATCTGGGACAGAATCGTATCGCAGCCGGTTCCCATATCGGCCGCTGCGATCAGCATCGTATAGCCGCCGTCGTCGTTGACTTTGATTGTTGCCGATCCGACATCGAGATTGGAAATACAGGAGCCCTGCATCGCCATCGCAATGCCGACGCTGCGCACCTTTCCATTTCCCATATCACGGCACGGATATTTCTCATCCCAGCCGATCATCTCTTTCGCACGCTCCACACACTGGTCAAGCGCACAGCTGTTTGCCGTTTCGCCATAGTAAGCCGGCATGAACTGTCCCTCACGGACCATGTTCTGCTCCCGGATCCGGATCGGATCGATGCCAAGACGCGCTGCCATCTCACTGACAGCAGATTCTACGGCAAAGATACCCTGCGTCGCACCGTATCCGCGGTAAGCACCGGCTGACATTACGTTGGAATACACAACATCATACGCAAACCGGTAAGCCTCAAGAGATCCATACATCGGAATCGATTTGTGGCCGGAAAGGCCGACCGTTGTCGGTCCATGCTCGCCGTATGCACCCGTGTTGGAAAGTGTATACAGATCGATCGCACGGATTCTTCCGTCCTTCATCGCACCGAGGCGGATCGTTACTTCCATCTCATGGCGCGGTGTGGATGCTGTCTGGGACTCTTCTCTCGTAAAGATCATTTTCGACGGTTTTCCGGTTTTCCAGGTTACAAACGCCGGGAAAATTTCGGCAACCACCGTCTGCTTCGCTCCGAATCCGCCGCCGATTCTCGGCTTGGAAACACGGATCTTCGATTTCGGAATGCCGAGTGCATTGGACAGAATGCGGCGCGCATGGTAAACGATCTGGGTCGAGCTCAGCACATTCAGCCGTCCGTAGGTATCCATAAAGCAGTATGTCCGGAACGTCTCCATCATCGCCTGCTGGGCTGCGCGTACATGATACGTATGCTCTACAACCTCATCGCACTCTGCGAGCACGGCTTCCACATCTCCGTTGTGATCTTCCGCACTTGCACAGAGATTTCTCTGATTGTCCGCACCGACCGGACAGAGCGATTTCCAGCTTTCCTCCGGATGCACCAGCAGTTCATTATCCTTGGACTGATGAAAATCCAGAATGGCCGGAAGCACTTCGTACTCTACTTTCAGGAGCTTCCGCGCACGGTCCACGCATTTTTCATCTTTTCCGGCAATAATCGCCACCGGATCTCCCACGTAGCGCACATGCTGATCGAGGATCAGACGGTCATACGGGCTTGGTTCCGGGTAGGTCTGTCCTGCCATTGTAAAACGCTGTTTCGGCACATCCTCCCAGGTATAAATCGCCTCAATGCCCGGAACACGCTCTGCTGCCGTCTTTTTCACGGATTTTACGATTGCATTGGCATGCGGACTCCGCAGTACCTTGACAATCAGACAATCCTTCGGCGCCAGATCATCTACATAAACCGGCTTTCCGGTTACCAGCGCGAGGGCATCCTTTTTGATCACCGGCTTATTCACACTGCAGAGCTGATCGGTTCTTCCCGACCAGTCCGGTTCATAGATATGATTTTCTCTGCTCATGACGCACCTCCCTGCTGCTTTTTCCAGGCAAGGAAATTCAAAATTCCCCGAAGCTGTCCTTCATATCCGGAACAGCGGCAGAGATTTCCCGCCAGATATTCTTTAATTTCTTCCTCACTCGGATCCGGATTTTCCCGGAACAGCGCAATCGCATTCATAATCATCCCCGGATTGCAGAACCCGCACTGCTCGGCGCCCTGTCCGGCAATAAAGGAACCAAATTCTTCTGCTTCCTCCTGCAGGCCTTCCAGCGTATCCACCTTACATCCATTCGCCCGCGCCGCAAGCACCGAACACGACAGCACCGGTTTTCCCTCCAGAAAAACCGTACACAGCCCGCAGTTCGACGTCTCACAGCCGCGCTTCACACTGTAGCATCCCTGGCTTCTCACAAAATCGATCAGGAGCATGTCTGCATCAATTTCCGCTTCCGTCTTCTTTCCATTTAAGATCATCGAAATCTTCATCACTGCTCCTCCTTCTTCTGAATTTCTTCCATACATCTGCGCAGCAGCACCCGTCCCAGATGATGACGATACTCTGCACTTCCGCGCATATTACTGCCATACGTAAACTGATCAGAAATCTCCGAAGCCGCCGCCTTCAGCTCCTCCGCAGATGCCTTTCCAGCCGCCAGCTTTTCCGCCAGCTCCGCCGGAAGCTCTACACGTGCCGCCTTCGCCGGTCTTGCCCCAAGCACCGCACATCCTTTTCCGTCTTCCACCCGCACCGCACACGTCAGCACCGGGAAATCCGTTCTGGAATTTCGATGACTCTGATAAACCGTAACACCCTCATGCTTCTTCACAATCAGCCTTACCAGCACATCCCTGTCTCTCTTTGACCAGGCCAACTCCGCCAGCGGCATCCGTCCCGCATGAACCAGCTCCACCTCCGTATCCAGCGCCAGAAACAGCGTCAGCACATCCGAAAATCCAAATCTGCCGAAAATACTGCCTCCCACCGTAGCCAGATTCCGGAACTGCACCCCGACAATACTCCGCACACTCTCCCGTGCCGCACCGTCGGTATAAGCATTCAGCCCCTCATGCTCCTCCAGCTGCCGCAGCGTCACCATACATCCAATCGAAAACTCCTCCTCGGACTCTTCAATCTGATCCAGTCCCAGCCCGGACAAATCAATCGCCGTCTGCACCTGCCTCTGCCCCATCTTCGTCCAGAGCATCCCGCCCAGGATACAGGCACTTCTCTTCTGATTCAGCTCATACGCCTCCTCCAGCGACCCCACCCGGACATAATCCTTAATCTTAATCATACTTACCCTATATCCTCCATTTTTACTCAATATAGAAGCCCATATATTTGATATTATACCCGACCTGCTCCCCCCTTTCAACTTTTTTCTATTTTTTTCAAAAAAACCCTTGCATTTTCCCTCCACATCCAGTATAATCATTCAATGTCGGAAGTCATTCTGACACAAAACAAAATACATGGACGGATTCCCGAGTGGCCAAAGGGGACAGACTGTAAATCTGCTGCAAATTGCTTCGATGGTTCGAATCCATCTCCGTCCATATGCCGCAGTGGCGGAACTGGCAGACGCCCGGGACTTAAAATCCCGTGGGTAGTGATACCCGTACCGGTTCGATTCCGGTCTGCGGCATTAGTTAAAAATGGGAGAAACGTTGAATTTACAGCGTTTCTCTTATTTTTTTGTTTTAAAATGTTTGAACACCTTTGAACACTTTATGATGAAATACCAAGATTCTGAAAAGCAAGCCTGTCATTCTTCCTCTTATTGACATTCCGCAAGTAATGCAATGTTGTAGCTGTCTCACTATGTCCCATTAAATAACTAAGGGTTGTAAGATTATTTCCGTCAAAAGCTGTTGAAGCATTGTAAAAGCGGATTTTATGACTGGAATGATAAGGAACACCGGCTTCTTTGCAATATTTCTTCAAACGGCGATTAAAGCTGTCTGTTGTCATAATCTCGCCGTTGGGTTCAAAGACATATATTCCATTTGGATTTAATTCCTTTGCTTTGTGAAGAATTTTAAGTGCTTCGTCTGTAAGGAACTGTTTACGGAATCCATGAGAAGTATTTCCTTTCATTTGATTTACTACTTTTACTTTTCGGCTTGAGAATGTTAAATCATCATTCAATGTACGTTCACAGGTCGCCTGTCTGTGAAGATATACAAGCCTGTTATTGTAGTCAATATCTTCCCAACGGATAGCTTTTGTTTCTCCAACACGGATAAAGAGATAGAAAGATAACTGTATTGCAAGAGAATATGGCTCTATGATACACCGAAGATAATTTAATAACTTATGCGTATCATCACGGGAAAATACATTGTCACTTTGTACTTCTACTGGCTTATAGGTAAACTGTTTGAAATTCACATCAGAGACAGGATTATGTGATATAATTTCTTCTTCGATCGCATAACTCATTATTCCATTCAAAACAGAACGGGCATTACTGACTCGCTTGTGCGTGAACTGTCGGTCTTTTGTAGCTTCTCTGAAAAAGCGGATAAGCGTGATTGGTTTGATTTCGCCTATCTTCATTTTAACAAGTTCTGTATCTTTGAAAAATCTATTCCATTCAGATACATATTCTTGAATTGTTTTTGCTTTTACGGAAGTATAATCTCTTTTATACAAAAGCCATTCAGCATATAATTCTTCTAGTGTGACATTCTGACGGTTTTCAGCTTTCTGCTTTTCGATATAAAATCTGATGATTTCTTTTTCAAGGTTCTCTTTACTCTTCCTCTTAACAGGACGGCGTTTGTTAGGTTTGGTTTCATCGGGTAAATAAGTACGCCAGCTTTTTTCTGATTCCGAGTAATAAATTTCATATTTGTGATTCTTCAAGATTTTTTTATTTGCCATAATTTTAAAATCTTTGAAGACTTCATCTGTGGTCATGTTAGCACAGGTGGCTAACGTATTCAATAATGTTATATCTGAAAACGTAACGGGATTATCCATAAGATTCCCCCTTTACGCAAGGATTTTCTTTTTTAATTTTGATGTAGATAACACTGCTGTCCTTTAAGCATGAACCAGTAGATAAGAAAGCGTTGGTATCGTAAATTTGCCTTGTGTATTCTTTCTGAAAGACGATATTTTCTTTTTGTAAGTCATGTAAAATGTCTTCGGTCAGCATGACTTTTGTTTCGTGTGGAACTTTCAGATTTTGAGATTTAAAAAAGGCTTTTTTCTTATGTTCTTTCAAATCAAGGTCTTTTCCAAAATACTTGCTAAGATAACGACCTCTGTTTTCTTTGCTGTCTACATCAATGCGATTGATTTTAATAAATCCATGTGACCATAAATTCTGTAATTTTTCTTTTGCTATATACGGAAAATCAAAGAAAATAACATGATAATGGATTGCTCCACGCTTCTGTTTCTCCCACGTTGCAAGGTATTTTAATAACTGGGTTTTGGTATGGTACAAATAATAATTTAATCGCTGGATAAAATACTTAAATTCTCGGTTAGTTATCAGGATTTCCTGAATGTTTTCTTTAAATGTCAGCGTTACAAATTTTGTTTTGTTATCAAAGTTGCAGTCAACAATACGGGCAATATCCCAACGAGCCTGTTCGTAATGCTTCTGCTTGCGTTTTAAACTGTCATATTGCTTATGAGCTGACATTTCATCAAATTTTTTTCGGTTACTTGTGTCTGTTAAATCTGCCTTTTCTTTCGAGTGAATAAAAATAGGGTTTTCGTAAATATATACTTCTTTTGTAGTAGGAGTTTCAATGATTTTCGTATTGTATGCAAAACACTCTTTTGTTTTGCTCACGAATCTCACCTCATATCCCAATTTTTGTAATGAATGTTCCGATTGTTTTCGGAAGATGTTGTTTTATATATCAAGTATAGAGGTCAGCCAGTTCAGCACCTATGACGTTGTCCGGCACTGACTGGCTGACATAGTAGGGAAATTATTTCATTCCCACTTTTCTGATATTGGAAGCTTCTGCTTTGACAGAAAGACGTCCATTATAGAGACTAGCCCAAGTATGTAATCCATCAAATGAGACTGGAATCTGCCCTTTTTGTTCAAGTTCTTCGTTGGTAACAATCGCTGTGTTAGCTTTAATGCCTACTTTGACTTTTTCAAACTTTAATTTTGGAAGAAGAACTGTATAGTAGAATCCTAATTTTTCTTTTGTAGAAAAGTCTACCCAGTCAGAAACTTCTACTAACTGAAATTCCTCTTGCAGTTTGTCTGGATTTAAAATAAAGTCATTTCCTCTAATCATCGTTTCACCTCCTTACAGATATCTGATTATCAGATATTAAGATAATCTTATGATAAAACAAGCATTACAGAATGTCAATAGAAAATATCTGAATATCCGATAAAAAGATTGACAGAGAAAATTTGATGAAATATAATGTGCTTATAAAGGAGGTTCGCTATGAATAAAATAAAAGAATTGCGGAAAGAAAAGAATATAACCGTTGCGGAACTTGCAAAAGAATTAGGCATTTCACAAAGTATGCTTACGAACTATGAAAATGGAAACGGAACGCCGAGAGATGAATCTATATGGGAAAAATTATCACAGATATTCGGCGTGAGTAAAAGCCACGTTATGGGATTAACTACGGATATTGAAACAGCAAATAAGACAAAACAGTTGAAAGTGGTTGTGGATACATCTCAGCCGATCTCAATACAACCGAAGAATCAGACAGACCTTGATGTATTGATAAAACTGGATTTGATAGACAGTGAAGACATGGAAGAAGTGTCAGAATTTCTTGATAAACTGTTGGCACAGGAGAAATATGAGGGACGGAGAGAATCAAACGTTAAATATGTCGTTGAGTAGAAAATGCTTCTCAGCCGACCACTTGCCCAGTCGACCCGCCGCCCTGTTAGGAACCGTCGCACTGGGCATCCTTGCGGAACGTTAGTTTGCGAAAATACGAACAAAAGAATATAAGGAGAGGGAATAGCCGATACTACTTCAAAAGCAGTAATAGAGTGCTATTCTTTTTTATTATATTCAATGGTTGTAGTTCGGAATGGTTTGCTATTATTGTGCAAGTAATAAGTTGGATAATAGAGCTTGATTTCCAAGGTGGTAGGCGTACCATTGATTTTGTTATGTTCATTTTCAATGTCTTTGATTAATCCATCAATTTCCCAACATTTGTAAACAATTACAGTCAATTCAGTATCTCTGGTATCTGCACTGCTAAAGGATATGCTGTTAGTAATATGATAGTCCGGCAGTCTGAGATAATTATAGAGAACGGTCAGTAAACAGAGCATTGTGATTGTTGCTATGATTTTCTTTTTCATGTACATACCTCTTTTGTGTTATTAACAAGGGACTGACTATATAGTACCTCACTATATAGTGAATTACTACATAAAGATTTAATAAATATACTTTATGTAGAGGTGCGGAACATGAATTATGGACATTTAGAATTAAGAATAGAAGAACTGTTACAAGAAAAAGGTATCAGTAAGAATATGATTTGTAAGGAACTCGATATCCCAAGGTCAAATTTCAATAGATATTGCAGAAATGAATTTCAAAGACTGGACGCAAATTTAATCTGTAAACTATGCAACTATTTTGAATGTGAAATTGGTGAGTTAATTCGATATGTAAAAGAATAAAGTGATAAATGGGTATGCGGAAATAAAAAATATTCGCATACCTTTTTAATTGAATATTTTATAAAATGGAATTATACTGTGAATAACATGAAACAGAGAAATCAAAGTTTGAAGCGGAGGTATGTATTATGAATATAGGATTTTGGTCGTGTATAATTTTGGTAATACCATTTCTGATTATAGGTGTGTTATTTGCGATTTTTAAGGAAAAAGCAGCAAAATTTGTTTCAGGATTTAATTCATTTTCTAAAGAAGAACAGGCATTGTATGATAAAGCTCATATCTCTCGTGATATAAGAAATCAGTGCTTTATGTGGGCTATTATAATGTTGGCAGGAGCATTATTATCCTGCTTTTTAACCCCATATATAGCTATACCAACCTATATTATTTGGTTAGTTCTGTTTTTTAGAGAAGTCCACTTTGATAATCATAAAGCGTTTAAAAAATATTTATTAAAATAAATTATTGTTTGCAGGAGATGCTTATTTATGAAAAAAGGAATAAACAAATACAGATGATAAATAATTTCCTGCTTGTATTGCTGGAAAATCGGGATTCATAGAGTCCTTTTGTGATTTGCAACTGCTGGTTGACAGATTTACAGCCTGAAATGGTGGAATGCAAACAGCAAAACTGTTATATTGAGCTCATAAAATCTGCAAAAGGAGGAAAAAATGATTTTAGCTGATAAGATTACAGAGGAAAGAAAAAAGAATGGATGGTCACAGGAAGAACTAGCCAATCAGTTGGGCGTATCCAGACAGGCAGTATCTAAGTGGGAAAGTGCAGGAGCTGTTCCAGATTTGCAAAGAATTTTACAGATGTCGGAGCTATTTGGTGTTAGTACAGATTACCTATTAAAAGATGAAATGCAAGCAGAAAATATCACCTATCACGAAAGTACTGAAAGCTATGCAGAACCGTTGAAAAAAGTAACTATGGAGAATGCAAATGAATTTCTTGACATGAAAAGAAATGGATCCAAAGTAGTGGCAAACGCAACAAGTATGTGTATCTTAAGTCCAATATTATTGATTGTTCTTGTGACAATGGCAGAAGATAGCGTATTTCATGTTTCGGAATCTCTGGCAACAGTATTTGGATGTGTTTTTTTGCTTGGAATGGTTGCGGCAGCCGTCTTTTTGTTTATTACATATGGAATGCGTGAATCACATATGGAACATTTTGAAAAAGAATGCTTTGAAACAGAGTATGGTGTATCTGGAATGGTACGAGAAAAAAAAGATTCCTATGAACCAATTTTTATCAGAGGAACAGCTGTTGGGGTAGTGCTTTGTATACTGGCAGTGATTCCGACAATTATTGCCGGAGCCATGGAAACGTCTGACTATTACTGTGGTCTTTCCGTTGGATTACTGCTATTCATACTTGCAATAGGAGTGAATCTGTTGGTTCGTGTTGGGATGGTAAAAAGCAGTTACGATACCCTTCTTCAGGAAGGCGAATATACAAAAGAAGAAAAACTGTTTAAGAAAAAGACTGACACGTTTTCTGGTGTATATTGGTGCTTGACTACAGCGATTTACCTTGCATGGAGCTTCTGGACGATGAGCTGGGATATTACATGGATTGTATGGCCGGTTGCTGGTGTTTTGTTTGCAGCATTGCTTGGTGTGGTGAAAATGGTGTTAAAGAATGGCAGTGAAACTCAGCACTATATTTAAGATGGAGTTAAGTTTATTTTCCGCATATTATACTCATCCAGAAATTCAAGTTGATATTGCACTTATTTTAGGAAATTTAAATAAAGTGTACCCTTTGTCAAGGACACTATGACTTTTTCCTTTTCAGATTTCTATTTTATATTTGTTTGTTGTGTAGAGGCATCAACATGATGCCTCTGATTGATTGTTTTCACCTTTTGCTTTAGGAATTATCAGAGGATAAATTCCTGTTGTCATATATTGATAATACTCAACAGGTGACAACCTTGCTAAGTCCCATTGATAACGTTCTGTATTATAGTATTCTGTCCAATCCCTAACTGCGTTTAATATCTCCTCATAGCTGTAGCACTCTGATAGATTTAATTCATCTTTCATATGACCAAAGAATGATTCCTGAGGAGCATTGTCCCAACAG
>ERZ773107.3369-NODE-3369-length-10409-cov-2.733533_pt1 | contig 10409 bp, 12 predicted proteins | sample MGYA00580571_ERZ773107 | MGnify/ENA primary metagenome ERZ773107 (study PRJEB29015, sample SAMEA2737843) | human gut metagenome | biome: human gut; feature: human-associated habitat; material: faeces | place: China | collected 2012 ... | reverse complement strand
TATGAAGCGTCTGGTAAAAAAAGCAAAAGAAACCGGAACATTACTGGAAGTAAATAATTCATCACTGCGTCCGGAAGGATTTCGAGAGAATACAAAAGAGAACTGTCTGGAGATGGTAAAGGAATGTAAAGCACAGGGAGTGATGATCGTGCTTGGCAGTGATTCACATGTGGATGCAGATATTGCAGAGTATCCATATGCGGAAGAAATATTGAGAGAAACAGATTTTCCGGAAGAATTGGTTGCCAATGTTTCACTGGAAAAATTAAAAGCATGTATAAAACATGGGAAAAAACTATAGACTTCGCAATTTTAGTGTGTTAAAATGTAAAAGTAATGAATCTGCTACGAAGGAGATAATGCTATGAGTAAGAAAATCAGAACAGAGGCGGTTGATTATCTGTTTCAGGGAATTTTAAGCCTCAAAGATAAAGAGGAGTGTTATACATTTTTTGAAGATATCTGTACGATTAATGAATTGCTTTCATTATCACAGCGTTTTGAAGTTGCAAAGATGTTAAGAGAACACAAGACTTATCTTGAGATTGCAGAAAAGACAGGCGCTTCAACAGCAACGATCAGTCGTGTGAACCGTTCGCTGAATTACGGTAATGACGGATATGACATGGTATTCGAGAGAATTGGACTTGGGGAAGTCAAAGACGAAAAAGCAGAATAAAGTGCGAAAAAACAGTGCAGATGCATTTGGCAAGAATGCAGAAGCAAAAAAAGAAATAAGACGTGCGGTCTTATTTCTTTTTTTTGGCCGAATCCTTTTTGACACCGGTATTTTCAGAGTGAAGCAGATCGGGGAAATTATCCAAAAGCTTTTCTACAATCTGCTTTTTAACATAGATGTCAAAACTCAGGTTACAGATAAATGCAAACAACTGCAGAGAATCCCTGTCATCTTCCGGTGCTTCATCAAAACATTTTTTAGAAGAATTATAAGAGCGGATAATTTCTTTTTCAAATTCCGGAATTCTGGACTTTTCCAGTTCACATACTTCTTTATAGATAGAAGTGATATCAAAATCCTGATCTGTGTCAAAATACTTATCCGTAATCGGTTCTAACATAGTTTCAATATCTTTAATAGAAAGAAAATTTTTAAAATAATAGATAAAGATCATTATCAGCAGATGCTCTTTGGAGTACTTCTTCTTCACAGGTGGAGGGAGAAGATTGTTCTTGGCATAGTTGTTGATCATGGTCTTGGTAAGGATCTTATCATCTTCATGACGTTTACTGGATGCCAGTTCTTTTTCCATAAAGGTAGTAACCTGATCCATGTATAAATCTATATTCGGAATATCATCGGGTCTCACGTAATCAATCCGTGAGATGCTTGATAAAATGCTGTTCAGCATATCTTTTGTGTCTATTGTCATTTTTTATCACCTCAATGTAATTATTATATAGTTTTGAAAACTAGATGGCAAGCGTTTTTTTATACACGTTGCAGAAAATGTCTGGAAAATACGGCTGAATATCGGAGAAGTTATTGACATTTTAATTGGATATGATAAAATAAGTTCGCTAACAAACAATTTGGTAGCAAACAATTTGAATGCGAACAATTGAACGGAAAGGATGGTAATGTGGAAAGAAAAGGAAGAAAGATCGGACCGGAGATACACTGTGCGGATCTGAAATTGTCAAGGAATTTGTCTGCACATGTGAGAAAGTCCGGAGTGGATGAAGTGACGATGATGCATGGCTGGATTATCGGTTATCTGTATGACAACAGGGAAAAGGAAATCTATCAGAAGGATATCGAGCAGGAATTTAGGGTATCGCGGGCGACGGCTTCGAATATGCTTCAGCTGATGGAGCGGAAAGGGCTGATCACCAGGAAGACGGCAAGCTGCGATGCAAGACAGAAGAAGCTGATGCTGACACCGGAAGCGAGGAAGCTATTAGACCGGGCAGAGCAGGATATTTATGAGATGGAAGCGCGGATTCAGGATGGTTTTTCCGAGGAGGAAAAAAAGAAGCTGCTGGAGTACCTCGACCGCATTATGAAAAACATTGGTGTGACGGAAGAATAAGACTACAAGATATAGTGTTTTTAAAACCAGGTAGAAAAGTGACAATTTATTGCCTGCATTTTTGTACAGATTAGATAAAGGGCGCGTAGTTACTGGGATTGCGGCATGTCCCTCCTTTTTTATGTTTACATAATGAATACACAATCTAGTAATTCATATTGACAAAACCACTAGATGTTGTATAATAGGCAGTGCCATGAAAAATTGAGAAAAGAACGAGAGAGAATAGAAAACGGCATCTGGGAAGAAGGCGAATGACCGTTTACATTAGAATGGAGTGTAGGAAAATGAAAATTATCAAACGTAGTGGAATGGAAGACACTTTCGACATTAAAAAGATCGAATCCGCAATCCGCAGGGCAAATGACAGTGTCATTGATTACGAGAAGCTGACAGAGGAGAAGATTCAGGATATCTTAAAGAATGTTGAGATTGCCTGTGAGAATATGAAGCGTTCTCCAAGTGTGGAGGAGATTCAGGATATGGTGGAGAACCAGATCATGAACCAGAGGGCGTTTAACGTAGCGCGTAACTATATCACATACCGCTATAAGAGGGCGTTAGTCCGCAAATCCAATTCCACTGACGAGCAGATTTTAAGCCTGTTAGAATGTAATAATGAGGAAGTAAAGCAGGAGAATTCCAATAAGAACCCAACCGTCAATAGTGTACAGAGAGACTATATGGCAGGTGAGGTCAGTAAAGATATTACAAAAAGATTCCTGTTAGATGAAGATATTGTGGAGGCACATGAGAAAGGAATTATCCATTTCCACGATGCAGATTATTTTGCACAGCATATGCACAACTGCTGTCTGGTGAACTTAGAGGATATGTTACAGAACGGAACTGTCATCAGCGAGACGATGATCGACAAGCCGAAGAGCTTTTCCACAGCATGTAACATCGCCACACAGGCAATTGCACAGATTGCAAGCTCCCAGTATGGCGGACAGAGTATTTCCCTTGCACATCTGGCTCCGTTTGTGGAGGTAAGCCGCCAGAAGTTCCGTAAGATTGTCCGCAAGGAACTTACTGAGACAGGAATTGAGCCGACCGATGAGATGGTTAATAAGATCGCAGAGATGCGTGTCAAGGAAGAGATCAACCGTGGTGTCCAGATGATCCAGTACCAGGTAATTACTCTGATGACAACGAATGGCCAGGCACCTTTTATTACGGTATTTATGTATCTTGATGAGGTACCGGAAGGACAGCTCCGTGATGACCTTGCATCTGTGATTGAGGAGATGCTCCACCAGAGAATTTTAGGTGTCAAGAATGAAAAAGGTGTGTATATCACACCGGCATTCCCGAAGCTGATCTATGTACTCGAGGAGGACAATATCAGAGAGGGAAGCAAGTACTGGTATCTGACAAAGCTCGCAGCAGAATGTACCGCAAAGAGAATGGTTCCGGATTATATTTCCGAGAAGATCATGAAGAAGTTAAAGCAGGGCAACTGCTATACCTGTATGGGATGCCGCTCCTTCTTAACTGTATACAAGGATGAAAATGACAAGTTCAAGTTCTACGGCAGATTCAATCAGGGTGTTGTCACCTTAAACCTTGTTGATGTTGCATGCTCCTCCGGAAGGGACATGAGCAAGTTCTGGGAGATCATGGATGAGCGGTTAGAGCTGTGCCACAGAGCGTTGATGGCAAGACATGAGAGATTGAAGGGAACACCTTCCGATGTTGCTCCGATCCTCTGGCAGAACGGTGCATTGGCACGTCTGAAGAAGGGAGAGACAATCGACAAGTTCTTGTACGGCGGATATTCAACGATTTCGCTTGGATATGCAGGACTCTGTGAGTGTACCAGATATATGAAAGGGGTTTCCCACACGGATCCGGATGGCACACCGTTTGCGCTGGAGGTTATGCGCCACTTAAACGAGGCATGTGCAAAATGGAAAGAAGAGCACAATATTGATTTCAGCTTATATGGTACACCGTTGGAATCCACAACCTATAAGTTCGCAAAGTGCTTACAGAAGCGTTTCGGAATCATTCCGGGTGTTACGGATAAAAACTATATTACGAACAGCTACCATGTCCATGTCACAGAGCACATGAGTGCATTTGACAAGCTGAAGTTCGAATCCCAGTTCCAGGAGCTTTCGCCGGGTGGTGCGATCAGCTATGTGGAGGTTCCGAATATGCAGAACAATCTGGATGCGGTACTTTCTGTAATGCAGTATATTTATGATAATATTATGTACGCAGAGCTGAATACAAAGAGCGATTATTGCCAGGAGTGCGGTTACTCCGGAGAGATCAAGATCGTCACTGACAAGGACGGAAAGCTGATCTGGGAATGCCCGAACTGCGGCAACAGAGACCAGAACAAGATGAGTGTTGCGAGACGTACCTGTGGGTATATTGGCACACAGTTCTGGAATCAGGGAAGAACACAGGAGATTAAGGAGCGAGTGCTTCATTTATAAAAAGTGATATGAATTACGCCAATATTAAGACTTATTCAATTGAAAATGGAACAGGAGTGAGAGTTTCCCTGTTTGTATCAGGGTGTACGCATCACTGTAAAGACTGCTTTAATGAGCAGGCATGGGACTTCGAATATGGGAACCCGTTCACGGCGGATACCGAGAATGCAGTGATCGAAGCGCTCGCTCCGGACTATATGGCAGGGATCACACTGCTTGGAGGGGAACCGATGGAGCCGGTCAACCAGAGAGGGCTGCTTCCTCTTTTGAAAAGAATCCGGAAAGAACTGCCACAGAAGACGGTATGGGCATATACCGGATATGTGTATGAGGATCTGTTAGAAGGAGGAAGGGCACACTGTGAAGTGACGGAGGAATTGCTGTCACTGTGCGATATCTTAGTGGACGGGCCTTTTATCGCAGAGAAGAAGAATATATCACTTCGTTTCCGTGGATCAGAGAACCAGAGGATCATTGACCTTAAAGCAACCAGAGAAACTGGAAAAGTGGTTCTTGCGATGGAATAAGAAGTTATGTTATAATCTATAGTTGGCAGAAACAGATGGCAGATAAGAAATACATTATCTGCCATTTTGTTTGTAATAACAGAAGTAGCAGCGGTACCGGAGGAAAGAGGTTCTGTGGTATCGGGAACAAAAAGAGGGAGTTTGAAGTTATGAGGAAACTATGCAACACACTGTTGTCAGCGCTTTCCTACGTGCTTGGCGTGTTTGGCTGGGTTTATATCGGAGTGTGGAAGATTCTGACAAAGCCGGTGAAGTATGTGGTGCTTGCACAGCTGGCAGGGGAACTGTCCGCAAGAGGAATTCTTGGTGCATTCGTACAGGGATTTTTGTATCTGTCTTTAGCGGGTGGCGTCTGGTATATTGGTTATATTTTAAGAGATTATTTTAAGGAGAAATAGAGGACAGCATGATTTTACGGGTTCCTTTCTATTATAAAGAGTTCCACTGCATTGCAGATGCCTGTAAGGACAGCTGCTGTATCGGCTGGGAGATTGATATTGATGAGGACACCTTCGATTACTATAAGAGCATCGAGGGAGACTTTGGAAAAAGATTAAGGAGCCATATGGTCTCCGAAGATGTGAACAGCTTTGTTCTGGAGAAGAACGGATGGTGTCCTTTTTTAAATGAGAAAAAGTTGTGTGATATCTGTATCGAGCTGGGGGAGGAAGCGCTCAGTGAGGTGTGTACGGAATATCCGCGTTTTACCGTTGTATATGGCAATGTCATGGAAAAAGCCTTAAGTCTTTCCTGCGAGGAGGCATCGCGCATCTTATTTACCCAGGGAAAACAGACCACATTTGTGGATCTTGTAATGCCGGATGGATGGGAAGATGATGAGGAGGAAGCGGACGAAGAGCTGAGGGCATTCCGGGAACATTTAGAGGACAACAGGGATAAGGCTATCCGTATTTTGCAGAACAGGGAAATTCCGCTTGGAGAGAGGGTGGCACAGTATCTCCATTTCTGCGAGGAGAAGCAGCAGGTTACAGGAGATGATAGACTACAGGAAGAAATGGATCCGGAACTGAATCTATGGAACAGAGTGACTGCGTTCGGGGAGCTTGAAGTATTGAATCATGAATGGCCGGATGCGCTGTCTGAGATGAGGAACTTTTTCGAGACACATTCCTGGAAGAGTGCGATACAGGAGTACGGGGCATCAGAGGATTACCGGGAAGACTGGTATGAGGAGCTGCTTGTCTATTTTACGTTCCGTTATTTCATGAAGTCGTGGTATGATGGCAACCTGCTCACAAAGGCACAGTTTGCCGTGGCATGCACGGTCATGATCCGGGATCTGGATGTGGTACGCTATTTTAAGAACGGGAAGCATTTTTCCCTGGCAGACCGGATCGACGTTGCACGTATCTTCTCAAAAGAGGTGGAGCACTCCGAGGCGAATCTGGATTTGCTGGAAGAGAATATGACGTTTGAAGAGGAATTTTATGTGGAGCATCTGACGGCTCAGATGCAGAGCTAACGAACAGGACAGGGCTTGATACATCAGCCCTGTCCTGTTCGTTAGGGTATTTGTATCGTTTCAATCATTGCAGAAGAAAATTTTGTGTATCGTAATGGGAAATCTTAATAATTATTTAAAACACAGAATCCATGGAATGATGTATGATAAAAAAAGATAGAAAAAAAGCCGGATGACCGGGATCGGCTCTGGTCAGACGGCTTTTAGAATCTTCCTGTCACAAAACGAAGGAAGGTTACCGGTTTCTTTCCCTGGGCGGTTGTCTCTGCAAAATATTGCTCATAGCAGGCAACTACCTGATGGAAGGACATTTCTGGATCAATTTTGTACATGCTGATCGCCTCCTTTTATTTCATGTATGACCACTGATAGGATTTTATGGAATCATATTCGTTGAGGAAGAAAAAGTTCTTTTTCTTCCGTTTGCGAGGTTAGTATAGCACTGCATTTAGAATAAATCAACAAAAAACAAGTAAATAAATTGTAAAGTATTCACAAAAATACAATTTTTAATCAAAAAGACTTGACAGATATACGACGAAAAGAAAAATTACAAAAAAACGGAGTACAAAAGTATGCATCGTGAAGATGAAAGGATATTAGAGGAACAGCGAAGAAAGAGAATCCGGGAGAGACAGAGGCGCAGAAAGAGGAGAAGACGGCAGCAGATCATGATGCGGATCGGTGTATTTGTCTGTTTTTTCCTGCTATTAGGAGGCGTTACTGCCTTTACAAAGAAAACAGTCGCAAAGATGAAACAGGATGTGACAGCAGAAATAACGGTGGATGAGCAGAAATATGTGGCGGAGTCCCCGGAGTTTTCCGTGGAGCTTCTGACACCGAATGAATATTCCAGACCACAGACAGCACTGTCACAGGTCAATGGGATTGTCGTGCATTACACAGCGAACCCAGGGACGACGGCAGAACAGAATCGCAGCTATTTCGAAAGTCTTGCAGAGACCGGCGAGACGTATGCGAGCAGTCATTTTGTTGTTGGGATAGACGGAGAGATTGTGCAGTGTATTCCATGTAACGAGATTGCTTATGCATCCAATGACAGAAACGAGGATACGATCTCCATTGAGTGCTGCATCGCAGACGAGACCGGAAAGTTTTCGAATGCCACTTACCAGTCGCTCATGCATCTCGTGACCTGGCTGATGGGAAGATACGGGCTGACTACGAAGGAGGTGATCCGCCACTATGATGTGACGGGAAAGAACTGCCCGAAATACTATGTGGAGCATCCGGATGCCTGGGATCAGTTCCATCAGGATCTGCTCACGTATATTGATACCTATGGTATTGAAAAAAAGAAGGAAATCAACTAAAATAAAGACTACAGATTTCAGGGCAGAGCGTTTTACAGAAAAGAAAAACAAAAATGTCTGCGAAAAACAATACACAGAGAACAGGGAAGAAGATTTGAAGACAGAATTTGAACAGTTAAGAAAAAAAGAAGCGTTGCGGGAGACTTTAAGTAAGATCCGCAGCGAGATAAAAGAACCGGAAAAAAGGGAGGAAGCCAGAAAAGAAGTGGATGTGGCAGAGCTGCTTACCGGGCTGCTTTCCGAGGAAGATGCGAAGACGAGAAAAAATGCCGCACTTCTGATCGGTGATTTACAGATTGAGGAAGCGAAGGAGGCACTGCTTGCAGCATACCGGGAGGAGAAGACTCTTTTTGTGAAGAGTGCCTATCTGACCGCTTTATGTGAGCTGCATGTAGAGGAATATGCGGATTTTTTCCGGGAACGGTTAGAGGAACTGAAGGCTCTTCCGGCAGTGGAGGAGGAGATGAAGCACCGCAACGAGGAGATCAGAGAGCTTACGAAGATCCTCCAGAAGACAGAAGGAGTGAAAAAGCACCCGTTCCGTGGTTTTACGGCACCGCATGAGATGTTGCTTTTAACGAACCGGGAACAGCGCGAGGTGACCTTATCAGAGGTGAAAGAGATCGGAGCATCCGTGCAGAGACGGGTGGAGCTGCATCCGCTCGGCGTAAAGATTTTTTCGAAGGAAGTACTTCCGTTTGCGAAGCTGCGTACATATCGGGAGCTGCTGTTTCAGATCCATGTGGAGAGCAGGTTAAACGACCGTGCAGATGCTGCGGCGAAGCTGCTCTGGGAGTCAGATCTCTATAAGTTTTTGACAGAGTGCCATAAGGGCGATGCACCGTTTTATTTCCGCCTTGAGGTAAAAGGAAGGGAAAACCGCACGGAGTTTGTGAAGAAGCTTGGTATCGCGTTGGAAAAGGTATCTGGCTGGAAGCTTATGAATTCTACGACCGACTATGAGGTGGAGATCCGTCTGATCGAGACAAAGGATGGCGGATTTGTGCCGTTTTTGAAGCTGTACACGATCCCGGTGAAGCGTTTTTCTTACCGGAAGCATGCAGTTGCAGCTTCTATCCATCCGGCGAATGCGGCGATGATCGTCTATCTGGCGAAGCCTTATCTGAAAGAAGATGCGCAGATTTTAGACCCGTGCTGTGGCGTTGGAACGATGTTAATCGAGCGTGATATTTGTGTTCCGGCGAGGGAGAAGTACGGTATTGATATTTTCGGGGATGCCATTGAGATGGCGCGTGAGAATGCTGCTGCGGCAGGGGATTAATTTTATCCATAAGGATTATATGGACTTTAAACATGCCTATAAGTTCGATGAGATTATTACAAATCTGCCGGACAGAGGGAAGAAGTCCAGAGAAGAGATGGATGCTTTTTATGCAGCCTTTTTTGAAAAATCAAAGGAAATTCTTGCCGACGAGGCAGTGTTGGTTCTATATTCGAACGAGATCGGGTTCGTGAAGAAGCAGCTCCGTCTACACCGGGAGTACCGTCTGATCCAGGAGTTTGCGATCCGGAAAAAGACGGGGGATACCCTGTTTGTGATTGGGTACCGCTCTCTTTCGGCATGCCGGAGAATGTGAACCGGCAGCTGTGTATGGTAAAGGTTTTTGAGTATATAGAACGTTAGTTTTCTTGAATTACAAGGTTTCTATTAATCTTTTGTGTTATTGGATATATCAGTATATAATACATACAGACAATATACATATGATAAATATTCTGTGCAATTAGATATAGGTTACCTCTACAACAGTCAGGATATTTCCGGCTACCTGAAACCGGATATTATAATCCCGGTAAGAAAATCCCCAGATGCGCTTTTCATCATGGATGAAGCGGTCTCTTGGATCTTCGGACAGGAGGGTGCGAACGGTCTTACGGTCTTCCTCACGGATTAAGGCAAGAAGATCTTCCGGAAAATGGATTTCCAGACGGTTATCACGGACGGTGAGAGCGAAGCCGCCTGTGGCATCCGGATGACTGTCGATGTGCGGCAGATAAGGCTTGATATCATAAATCGGTGTGCCGTCTAACATATCAACACCGGACACGGTAAGAACCGGTCCAAGCTTCTCATCAATTGTGACCTTCTCCAGTCTGACGGAGGAGAGCCCCAGTGGATTCGGGCGGAACGGAGAGCGCGTCGCGAAGACCCCCATTCTTGTCCGCCCTCCGAGTCTCGGAGGCGCAACCGTAGCTGCCCAGTTTTTCTTCTTCGCCTTCGAAAATCCCCACATCAGCCACAAATGTGAAAATTCTTCAATCCCCCGCACTGCATCCGGATTCCGGTATTTCGGATGGAACACAATCTGCCCGGTCAGTCCTTCTACAAGTCCGCTCTGCCGCGGTATCCCGAATTTTTCTGGGAAATCTGTATGTATAATCGCTATTTCTTCTAATTCCATATCTAATATCTCCTGATCTAGTTTGCTTATAAGCAACCCAATTTTTTACTTTAGTCCCTATTTACCTTTGTGTGTCTAATATCAAGACAGTATAATTATACATTTCACGAATTGCGTATGCAATTAGAAAATCAAGTAGTC
>ERZ773107.3362-NODE-3362-length-10423-cov-62.527006_pt1 | contig 10423 bp, 10 predicted proteins | sample MGYA00580571_ERZ773107 | MGnify/ENA primary metagenome ERZ773107 (study PRJEB29015, sample SAMEA2737843) | human gut metagenome | biome: human gut; feature: human-associated habitat; material: faeces | place: China | collected 2012 ... | reverse complement strand
AGGATGTTTCCACCTCCATCAACACGCAGATGGACGCGCTTATCCCGCCGAGCAAGATTTCCGGGCTTACGCAGGGCATGTTTGTCGGTTCGGTATCAGACAATTTCAACGAGCGTATAGAGCAGAAGATTTTCCACTGTGAGATTGTCGTGGATGCCGAGAAGGTCAAGCGCGAGGAGAAAGCCTACAAGCCGATACCTGTCATTACCGACTTCACGGATGAGGACGGCAACGACTGTATGAAGGAAACAGTGCAGGCGAATTACAGGCGTATCAAGGAGGAGGTGAAACAGATTGTTCAGGAGGAGTTGGAACGCATCGCTAATGACGAAAATCTGAAACATCTGTTGCAGCAGAAATAGCCGGCAGGCGGCAACGAAAACGGGCGGGACAAGTTTGATACCTTGTTCCGCCCGTTATCTTTACCTGAAGTTTTCCGGATTTTCCTCTTTCAGCAATTTGTTTATGGTCGTTATCGTATGCGTCTGAAAGTAGGTCTTCAGTTCTGCGTCATCTTTCAGGAGTATGCCGCATTCCTCATCATAAGTTCCGATGATATATTTTTTAAGTTCGGAGAAACTTTCCGCAAACGGTATCTGCCTGTTTTCCTGCCAGTATTCGGTTACGGATTCAGTGATAAACGCCTTTAACACGGCTTTTCCCTCTTTGTCCAGTTTCTTGAAGCGTGTCGTTTCACGGCTCACGGGTAACGGCTCCGGCAGAATATCCTCCGGATTCTTGCCGCTGCGCATGGCGGACATGCAACTCTTGCAGATATGTTGTGCGTGACCTTTGCCGCTGAACTTCTCGTTCGCCTTGTAGTCACCGCAGATACGGCAATAGTGTCCCTGCTGTTTCTTCTTCTTTTTCGCCATGCCTATTACTGTTTCAACAATTCCAAGCCTTTCTCTGTAAGGCGGTATTTCTGTCGTGGGTGTTTAGGCTTTTCCGGGTAAATCGGCTCCACCAAATCCAGCCTTATTGCAGGATATAGGTAGAGTTCCAAGAAATTGCTTTTGTCTTTCAATCCGATTATACCCATAATCTCTTTTGTCGAGAGCGTCTGTTTCTCGATTGCGGACAACACTTTTCCCACTTGTGGGGTGGTTGCGGGGTAACTGTCGGGCGACTGTGGGGTGACTGTCGGGTTGTACCCCACAGCTTTCCGGACATAGCGGAAAATAACCCATACGCTGTTTCCGTCCGTATGGAATTCCGGATCAGGAATGCCTACACGCTGGCACTCGCTTATAATAAGCCCGATGCCCCTTCCCCAGCTTTCCAAGACCTCGCTTTTATACAATACATTCGCTATGATCAGGTTTTGCGGTTCTGAATTATGACCGCTTAACAGCTTTTCCATTGTCATGTCAGGTGGAAATGTTCCGCTGTTCTCTATTTCCACACGGTCGTCATAGATGGCTATCCCAACCGAGCTTCCGGGACGGTGGTACGAGCGGTGGCACAAGGCGTTTGTGCAGCACTCCCTCAAAGCCTTGTAAGGTATTTCCAGTTCCTCCTCACGGTATAGCCCCTCTATCTTTCCGGAAAGGGAGAGATGCTTGAAAAAAAACGCCATTGCCGCATCCAGCAGTGCGTAGATATTCCCGGTGACACGTTGATTGTCTATAAACTCGTCTTTCGTCGTGCCTTTGAAACGCGCCAGACGGAGCAGGCATTGGGGATAATAATAAAAATCATGACCGAACAGCACTGCTGAAGCATTGTTAAGTTTCCCGTCATGCAACAGACTGAATTTTTCGAGAATGGTCGGCAGGTCTTCCCTTATGGTTGCTTCAGGTAAACGACCGCTTCTGATTCCCCCGCGTACAGCACTAATGACGGCATGTTCGTCAAGGTCAGATATTTTAAGGTCAGGATTTGTTATTGCTTCCCAAGCGTATTTCCCGCCCCGCTGTATCAGATATTGGTTATACATCTCCTGCGGCATGGTGGATGTCGCGCTTTCCACTCGCTGGTAAGCCCGTCCTTTGTAAGAGAACGGACGCATATATCTTTGTTATGCACAAGCATGCAACCGCCCCGGGTCAACAAACAATTATGTGGGATGATACTTTTCTGGAACTTTATCCAACATTTCCATAAAACAACATTTCCACTGATTTGCAGACAGACTTACAATTTGACAATTAAGATTTATTCCGTACTTTTCACTAATTCCTCTGACTTGATTTTTTCTGAATAGTGTCTTCAAGACTGTTCTGACTGGCAAATCGGGTTTATGTAACAAGCAAGTGATAAATTTCAGATATTTTCCTTTCAATTCATAACCTATATGCATTTTTCTTCTTTCAATCCTTAAAAGTGCTGACTTGACTTTTGGTGGTGGCAAAAAACTTTCTTGAGATATTTCATACATAAGTTTTAAATCAAAAAAAGTATGATAAAATACAATATATGGGTTGAATACTTTTTCTGAAAATAACTTTTCGGCAGGTTCAAGTTGCATTATCAACGAACCACCCATAAAATGCTCAACACAATCAAACATCAAGGATTTTAAAATATCAGAAGTTATTCTGAAAGGTATGTTAGACACAACTTTAAAATTTCTTTTTGGTATAGTGTAACCCCTAAAATCACAATCAATAATCTTGACATTGTAATTGTTGGCAAACTTATTTTTTAAAATGCACAATAGAGATTTATCATTTTCTATTGCAATCACGTTTATACATTGACGAACTAAATGAACAGTTATAAAGCCTTTTCCTGCCCCAATGTCGAGAACAGTATCGGTTTCATTTATTTTAGCAATTTTAATTGCATCAGCAATCAGCACTTTATCAATAGTAAAATGTTGCCCCGTGAATCTAACGGGCAGTTTATTTTTTATCATTACTTATTTCTTGAAAATGAATACTTGGGTTCAAATCACAAGGAAGTGATAAGACAGTATTCAATCCACAGAAATAAAGTTTTGATACAAATCTTTATAACATAGATAAATAACCTATGACTGTATTGCTATAAAAGATAACAACACACCATTCGATAATATTAATGGATGGACTGTCTATCACTTAGATAGTAGCCTAAGGTCTGAAGTAGAATGCAAATGAAACAGAATACATAAGTATTAATTATTAAATTTGTGCAAAGATAATAAAAAAAATGCCTGTGCATAACATGCGGTCATAAAACATTTGGGGTGAAGTGGTTATTCGAGCATACTGCCACGCATCAACTTTCGGTGTCGGTTGATAGGAACACAGCCCGCTCTCCCAAACGTTTCATACCGCAAAACCGTTCTTCCGCAGACAGTGCGATGACGCTTTTGCCGGTGTCTGGTATTTCAGTATAAGAAACTTCAACTGTGGCAAAAGGCTCGATACGCCAGACTGCGTCCGCTATATCCCGCTTGGTTTTGTCGCTCACGTCCTGTCCGATGATTTTTCCCTTGTCGGTGACACCGAACAATACCGTGCCGCCTTCTCCGTTAAGGAAAGCACAAAGCGTTTCCATGCCGCGCTCCAACTGTCCGGTGGTTTCCTTGAACTCCACCCGTCCGCATTCTTTTTCGGCTATCAACCGTTTTATTATGTCGAGGTTGTCTATGCTCATATACAATTCTGTAACGTGGGTACAAAGATAGTGCTTTTCGCTGGTTTTCGGGCGAATAGATAACGAAATGTATCTACACAGCAGGACAAAACCTACAAAAAATCAGAGAATGACATAACGTCACCCCCTGATTCATCATTGGTACAGGATTATTTTCTCAAACGTTCCATTTCCTCGTCGCGGAGCATCCTCTCGTTCAGTTTCTCCTGCATCCTGTCAAGGAAGTAAGTGCGGCTTTCGTTTTTCCGGCGTTTGATGTCGATATAGAAACGGTAGCAGTCCTTTGATTCGATACCGAAAATCTTGTAGAGGAGCGGGGCGAGCTGTTTGAGCGGCATGTTGCCGTTGTTGATGCAGCCCATCTCGTTGATGCCGTAGATAAGTTCCACGAGGTCGATGGCGTTGCCCGTCCATTGCAGGGGTGAGGCGGGATTTTCGGTTGTGTTGTCGGAGGATGTACGGATGGGGATTAGTGGTGGCACTTGGGGAGCGGCAAGGAACTTCTGCATCTTCCTCACTAAAGAGAGTGCCTTGCTGATATAGGCTGCAACCTCCCTCTTTTCTTCGGGAAGATTGCGCATGGGATGGTGCTGCAACTCGATTTCGATGTAAGCCAGTGCGATGATGGTGCGGTTGGTGTCCACATTGCCGCTGCATAGCTCGATTACTTGCGTGGCGAAAGCCGTATATGCCGTTTCCATATTGCAGTCCCCGGCTTCGTTTATACGGCGGAAGAACTCGGTTTCCGCCAATAAGAAATAATTCATATCCTGTCAATTTTGAAATTTTACACTCTGTTTTTCGGTATGCGCACATGAATATGATTGGCAAAAAGCGTGTTCATAAAATAAAAAATCCGGCACACTCTCTGCAAGGTGCTGGATTTCAGTGTGATAATTTTGCAATTTATTTGTCTGTCAGGAATTATTTTCGACTTAAAGTGTTCATTTCCTGAACATTCGTCCATTTTCCGGACATCAAACGCACGCTTTATAGATATGGCGGACCACTCCGTTGCGGTACACCTTCTGCGAGGTCAGCGTCCATTGTTCCTGTGGCAAGGCGGACTGGAAGAAACGCTTTCCCGTTCCGGCAATGAAAGGAAGCGTATAAAGTATGATTTCATCCACCACACGCATACGTAACAGCCCATTGATGTAGTCCGCCTTTTCAGGAGTGACTTCCGCCAGATAGCAGATGTCTGTTGCGGATTTCCGCCATTCGTCGAGCATAGAGATGGAATAGTCGGGTGTGATATGATAAAGGGCGTTTTCCCTTATCTCGTTGATACCGCAATCTTCAAGGCGCAGTTCCTTATACGCTTTGCAATATAACTCGGAGCTTTGACAACCGTCCATCGTGAGGACGGCAAGAATCTGTACTTTACCCATTAGCGTTTCCTTTCGTTGGGCAAGGGCAAAAAAGTAGCGTGCAATCCACGCTATCACTAATGGAGGCTCTGGAATGCCCTTAACAGGAATAGGTGAATGCACGCTATGCGTAGGCATAGCATAAGCAATCACGCAATAGTTCCTGTTAATGTTAATTTTCCAGATTCCCATTAGGACGCCTTGCGGTCTTATGTTATATATAGGCGGCAAAAGGCTCTGCCAATCGCCGTTACCTTCTGATATGTCATGCAAAGATAGCCATTTTCAGCGAATTGCGGGCTATGGTTGCTCAAATTTATACTTCAATCCATATTCTTCCAGTTTATTATAGAGTGTTGTCCTGCCTATTCCAAGCAATTCGGCAGCGACCTTCCGGTTCCCGTCAGCCTGCTTCAAAGCACGCAGAATCCGCTCTTTATCTTCCTCGTCGTTGCGTAGGGAGAAGCCGGTAACAGAGGTTGTTTCGGTTATCCCAAGTTCCAGATGCTCTTTTGTGACAAGTCCCGTCTGAGCCTGCAACACCGCACCCATGATTTTCTGCCGAAGCTCGCGCACGTTGCCCGGCCATGAATTGGTCAGCAACGCTTTCCGTGCTTCGGAGCTGAATCCGCTAACCTTGCACTCCAATTCATTGTTGGCAATCTCGCGGAAGAACTCCGCCAGCGGCATGATGTCCTCCTGACAGTCACGCAATGGCGGTACGGTTATCTCGAAGTCGTGCAGACGGTACAGTAAGTCCTGACGGAAACGCTTTTCATTGACCGCCTTTTCCAGATTCTCGTTGGTGGCTGCGATGATACGGACGTTGAAACTTCTATCCGTTTTATCACCAACGGGACGGTATCGCCGCTCTTGTATGGCACGCAGAAGCATCTGCTGGGTTTCCAGTGCAAGGTTGCCCACCTCGTCCAAAAACAGCGTGCCGCCTTCGGCTTCATGGAAATATCCTTTCTTGGCACTGTCCGCACCGGTGAATGCGCCTTTGACGTGTCCGAAAAATGCCGATGGAGCAAGCTCTTTGTTTAACGATCCGCAGTCCACAGGCACAAACGGTTTGCCAGAACGCTTGCTTTTGTCATGCAGATGGTGGGCGATATGCTCCTTGCCCGTGCCGTTCTCACCGAATATCAGTACGCTCATGTCAGTTGGTGCTACCAGCCTTATCCGGTGCATGATTTTCCGGAAGGCTGAACCGTCACGAGCAAACACGGGCATACGGCTCCGTCCGACATTGCGTTCTTTCAATATGGTGCGGAGTAATGGGACAAGTTTGTCCTCCACAAGCTGTTTGGGTATATAATCCAGCGAGCCGAGTTTCATACTTTCCACAGCCGTATGCACTTCGGCATAGTCGGTCATAATGATGAACGGCTGCGTCATGCCTTCCTTGCGCATCCAACGAAGCAGGTCGATACCGTTGCCGTCAGGTAAGCGAAGGTCTGAAACCACTATGTCACCGTCAGCGGCTTGTTGCAGATGTTTCTTCGCTGTCAAGAGGTGGAAAGCCTGCACTGTACGGAATTTCTCACGTGCCAGCAGGTTGCAGACAAATTCGCAATACACGATATTATCTTCCACCACGATGATTTTTGTTTTAACCATTGTTGTATTTTCTCCTTTCTTCTTTTGCCTGTTGGATTATCTCCGAACCCTTATCCAATACGGCAGTCACGGCTTTGTTCAATGCTTCATAGTCGGGAGCGGCACTTCCATGAAGCTGTTTATAAAGTTCCCTTAACGGCTGGTCGGCACGGAGTATCTCCCACGAGCTGCGCAGGTGGTGTGTAAGGGCGTCCAGCTCCTGAAGGTCTTTCCGTTGTTTCGCCTCCCGAACCGCCTGCATTTCCTTCTCGGTTTCCGTAATCAGTTTCTCCAGCATGACGGATTCATTGCCGTAGGATAGCAGGGATGTGAAATCCGGCTTTTCATTTTGTGCCGCATTCATGGCACATTTATTTGAAATCTCCATCAGTTCAGATATGGAGAACGGCTTGAACAGGCATTCTGTGAATCCATGTTCTATAAGTTCCTCTTTGCCGCAACTGCCCGAAGCTGTTATCACGACTACCGGGATATCCCTTGAATTGCCAACGTTGGAAGTGCGCAACAGTTCCAGCAACTCGAAACCGTTTATATCCGGCATATTCAGATCCGTCAGCAGCAGACTATATTCGTTCCGACGTATCATTTCCATCAGCTCCGCAGCATCGGTGCAGGTATAGCAGTGTATTCCCTCCTGTGCATACATTTCTTTCAGCATCAGAAGCAGCACTTCGTCATTGTCGATGGCAATAACATTATGGAATGTACGGATATGATGAATCTGTGTTCTATTTATCTGTTCCGGCAGTTCCTCAGCTGTCTGCATGGGTATTTCCACTGTGAAACGGCTACCTTTACCTTTTTCGCTCTCCAGCCGTACTGTACCGCCGAGCATTGCCACGATACGCTGCACGATGGACAATCCCAGTCCGAAGCCGTCTTTTGTGGCGGCGTTTGACAGACGTTCAAACGCACCGAATATACGTTGTTGCTCCTCTTCGGTCATGCCCGTTCCTGTATCTTTGACGATTAGCTTCAGCAAACCGTTATCATACCCCATTGTCAGAGAAACGCCACCGTTCTCAGTGAACTTGATGGCGTTTGACAACAAGTTGTTGCCGATTTGCAGGATACGTTCCTTGTCGGTCAAAACCACCGCATCGGTGTGGCTCTCCACTATCAAAGTCAGCCCCTTGTTCATGGCAATGGGCATGAACTCCGTTTCAAGAATATGCGTGATTGCGGAAATCCTGCAAGGGGAAAGGTTGGGTTGCTCCTTGCCGTTGTCCAGACGGAAGAAATCCAGCAGCGTGTTGAGCATCTCCCGCATACGCTCGGAAGATTGCCGGATATTATCCACATACATGGTGCTTTTATCCGCGCTACAACTTTTCTGCATCAGTCCGGCATAGCCTCATTTTGTCAATCGTATTTTTTCGTGGTAGAAGTAGTTTACGATGACAGGTTTGCCTTTTTCCGAGCGTCCGTATGGCAGATCGTTTATACGATACGGGAAGCCCTGCTCCTTGGCGTAATTTGAAATGTCCTGCTCCAATGCCTGCCAGTATTCAAGCCTTTTTTTATTGTAAATTTCCTCGTAAAGCGGTATGAGGTCAGGATACTTCTCACGGATATACGTCATTATCCCGCCTTTGAACTGCCCGCGTAAATTCAGGTTTTCAAGCCAGATTAAATCAGCATAATCTTTTACCTCCTCTATTATTGCCTTTACGTCTGTTATTCTGGGGAATATGGGCGAGACGAAGCATACGGTGCGGATACCTGCCTCGTATGTCTGACGCATCGCTTTCAGACGGCGTTCAATGCTTACGGCGTTGTCCATATCTGCGCAGAACTGCTCGTCGAGCGTATTGACAGACCATGACACAGTCACTTTGGGAAAACTCTTCAACAGGTCGAGATCGCGAAGGACAAGATCGGACTTTGTGCATATCATAATCTCGGCATCGCTTCCTCGCAGCTCTTCGAGCAGCCTTCGGGTACGGTGGAATTCTTCTTCATACGGATTGTAACCGTCCGTCACAGACCCTATTACAACACGTTCACCGTCGTATTTATGAGGATTCGTTATCGGCTTCCAGTTTTTTACATCTAAAAACGTACCCCACGGCTCGGTGTGCCCGGTGAACCGTTTCATGAACGATGCGTAGCAATACCTGCAGGCGTGGGGACACCCTACATAAGGGTTGACCGAATATCCTCCCACCGGCAGAGAGGATTTGGTCATTACACTCTTTACATCTATTTCCTTTATTGTATCCATATTCATTGTATTCGTCTGGTAAATTGTTCCGGCAATTCCTGAATCATTCTTTCGTCGCCCATAATCGGCAGCAAATCCTCTTTCATGAACACCGGTATGCCATGAGCCTTTGCCTGTTCTGCAATGCTAAGCACCCATTCGGGGCGCGAATATGACTTTCCTTTTCGGTTTCCGGTCTCTGTGCCTATGACAATCCAGTCAATTCCCTCGAAATCAATCTCGCCGATATCATCGAAGAGAGGTTCAAACGTGACATGGTAGTGTCGTGCTTTGATATTCTTTTTCAAATCATCAATCCTCCTTTTCTCGGAACTGCGCGTAACGGTCACGCCCATCCATACGTTCTCGTCGTCAGAGGAGAAACTGATTTTGTCAGGGCGCTTCGTCAGAAAGATATAGGCGTGCTGGGGATTGCTGCTGATCCGCTCGAAAATTTCTGCGTTCCATTCAGGCTTCCAATCGGAGAAATCGCTCATTCCTGTCATGAGCCACACATGAGGACGGGACGTATCGATGATGCGCAGTTTTCGTTCCATGTATTCAGGCACGGAAAAGTCGTCGGTAATGTGGAAACGGCGGCAGTTGTTACGGGCATAGCAGTAAGGGCATCCTATAGTGCACCCTACCACTATGTTCATGTTTTTTATCAGGGATTTAATGCAGACACTCATAACACAACTGTTTCTCCGTCCTCCGGGATAATCAGCCGGCTCATGTCGGCTTCGTGATGCGTTGCCTCATTGCGCAGAATTGCACGGGTGGTCTGGCAATGGTCGATGGCATCCATGTGTACGGCTATCAGCTTGATATGCGAAGGCAATTCGTCAAGTATCTGCATCACTTCGTTCTCGTCGGGGATGATAGGACCGTCCGTTTTGGAAAATTCGGGAAAGATTGCACCTCCGGAGTTTACCACGATATAGTCAGGATTGAACCGTTCCACGGTGTCTCGGATACATGCTTCCCATCGGCAGTCACCCATTATATAAACGGTCGGGAAGCCCTCGGCTTTTAGCACATAACCTGATACAGGTCCCATCATCTGCCCGATCTGCCCGAAACCATGATGTCCGGTCGTGCGGTAAATGGATATGCCGTCTATTGTTTTTATTTCTTCGATGGGTATCACATTTGTAAATCCGTCGTTTCTGATGGCGTCCGCGTCCTGGGGCTGAACGTAGAAAGGAATTTCTTTGGGCAAATGTGTGGGGACACTCGGCTCGTAATGGTCGATGTGATTGTGGGTCAGGAGCACCATGTCCACGCCTCCGATAATATCCTGAATAGGAATGGTGAGGTGTACCCTCGGTGTTTTATTCACACCGAGGGCCGATATCAAAGTGCCTTTGTCGGCTAAAACGGGGTCAATTAGCATGGTGTGTCCCGCATACCTGATTTTCAAGGTGGCATTGCGCACCAATTGTACTGTAGATGTCTTTTTCATGACTATATGTCTTGTTATTGATTACGGGTGCAAAGTTCGGAAGAATCCGGCGAAACATCTATGCCTGAAAAAACGGTAATTATGCCATTTTGATAAATGAAATTATTATCTTTGCAAAAACGACAAGGATATGGACGAGATAATCAACCCTGATCGACTGGTCAGCGTACCGTTCAA